>Ga0265797_10001792_pt1 | contig 37336 bp, 36 predicted proteins | sample P2T30metagenome_FD_192433 | JGI IMG/M metagenome (GOLD analysis project Ga0265797, IMG submission 192433) | Plant litter microbial communities from East Loma Ridge, Irvine, California - P2 T30 | ecosystem: Environmental > Terrestrial > Plant litter > Unclassified | place: USA: California...
TGTAGGCTGTCGTGGCTGTCTATCCTCGGACCTTTTCGTTGCGGCGAACACGAACATCAGGCGACCTCGGAATTCGACTGCTACTATCGACATCTGCCCATTATTCACGAATTTGTAGTTTGATCGGGAGTCACACCGTGTTTTCCCTTTGCTAACTACTTATAGGCACCGCGCGCATCCTCAACGTATATCTTCATTTGCGGCCGATGGTAGAGTGCGTGAATCTGTATCGTGGATATCTCTTCGCCAATACATATACGTAAGCTTCACGAATCAGCAGACCCTGAATCTCAGCCTCGACAATTAACGCCACTCGCTCGTTTTCTGCACGACGAGACATGAGCGAACCGCATCATCTTCCTCTTGGCTACTGTCCTACGATCGGTGTTCGGAAAACTACGGGGAAGCTAATATTTTGAGCAAAGAAAGATGGAAGGGACTTGAGAAGGAAGCAAAAAAGTAGGGGCTTACGAAGTCTTGAACGTTGAGCCCATTGCACAAAGACTTAAATGCTGGGGAGGACTTTGCTAGGATTTGGCCTGCCTTACCTTACTGTCAAGGAGTCGTAGCCGTAGGCCTCCAGTACTACCGCCTTTGCCAGATCATACCGATTGTCTAGTCACCCAATGAACGTCCTATTAGTTTAGCAGGCGTGAGAGCGCTCAAAGCTACGGAAGTGGTGATCGTGTTAGGATCACAATTGGCTATGGAGTGAGCAACCGTCAATGCGGCAACACAGTGCTCCAGAGTAGCTACATACTAAGCGCGTATCGTGCGTATGTTTTAGGTGTGAAAGAGCAGGAGGCGTGTGTCGGGTGTTTGATAGGCTTGCATGTAGAGGCTGATAGGGTGGGAAATGGACAAAGTACTCGAAGACTTGAGAGAGCAGTGGGAGCTTGGTGGATCGACACGAGTATCACGCACCTTGATAGGTCCCCAACTCGACCACGTCAGTGAACGAAAGTATTAGAATCGAGGTGAAAGCTGTCCAGCGTCCCTTAGAAAACCACTTGAAGGCGTTGGCTTGCTGCACTCCGAGTTGCAATCACTCAGAAATGTCAAGTCACTGACTGACATATGCTTCTGCCTGTAGTTGCCTCCCGTCAACGCAAGCCGTTTCGCCATGATCATCACGTACCCCGAAGCTGTACCTCAACCTCACACGCAACCTCGCCCACGCTCATAACATCACAACTGAAATTTCAGCAGTCATGGAGTCTACCATAGATCGGCACCGTGGCGAATCTCTCTTGAAAAGTCTTGCTCGCCTCCTCGAGACGTCTGAAAATCATGAGACACGGGCCGCGATAGTCCAAGCCTACAGCTGGCTTGTGGAAACAATTCTCTTCAACGAACAGCTGTCTGCGCGCGATACAGTAGTTGCAAAAGCTATTTGGAAGTCCTCTTTAGAATTAGCGGCGTCGAAGAGCAACACAAAGCTATGTAAGAGCGATGCCATTACGTTTCAAAACGTGTGGACGGAGGTGCAGCTTCTCAAAGATTGCCAAGCTCGATTAGTCAGCCAGGAGCAGACTGTATCGAAGCATACGGCCCTGCAGGATCTCCGTCTCGAGAGCCATGTAAATTTCATTTTGCAAGACCTCAGCGATCACCATGACGGCCGCTTCGACGACTTTGTACAACAGCTCGCAGCCGAACAGCCGCGATATTTTGATCGGCCCAGCGACTGCGACGAGATGCTTCTCCATCGCAACTCCGAGGACGACTTCCCAGCCTTGAACGATCTACTACTACCCACGACCTTTGATGAAGGAACAGCGGTCGACATCATGGTACTGTTGATCCACCATGTGGCGTACGCATCTACACTACTCCAACAAACCAACTATGATCCGAGTGAGGAGGTTGTACGAGCACTGGTCGATCTACGAGTACAGGGAGTCTCGTCGATGCTGTCAGAACCACTTTGCCGCATGCCTTTGCGAGCACGCCAGCACTGCGTAGCGATGAACGTCTGGGGCGTACAGGAATTCGTTATTCATCGGGCGCGCGAGATCCTCCAACATTCGCCCACCGAAGAATTGACCTGGCGCATGTATAAGTGGTTTGTGAGTAGTGCACAGCAAGCCTTCAGAGACAAACCAGGTTCACTAGCTGCTTTGCTTGCTGGGTACGACCTTGTGCCATTGCTAGACCCCAACGCGGTTCCGATCGAGCACTTCGTGCCAGAAGTTACCCGCGCAATGCGAGTCCCTGCGGATCTCATCACTACGTGGCAGCACTACGATAGCCATGCACTCGAAGATGTGCGTTTCGAGGCCATCGGACCAGCTGTTAATGTGCGGAACATAGCTGGGCTTACTACCACTCCCGACCCTACGCAATGCGCGCTTTGTCTGGATGAGTTTGCGGGCACGGGCATGCCCAATGCTTACGAGGTGAATTGCGGTCACAGCCGCCATGCCGGATGTCTAAGCACAATGGTTAACCGCATAGAGCCGAACAGCAACCGTTGTCCGCTATGTAGGGCTGACATTTGTGAGGCACGAGAGCGACGCCGGGTTGTTGAGAGCGTCCTCGAAGATGTTACCCGAGGAGAAGACGATATCGACTGAGCGGGTATGGGACAACGTCTAGTGGCTGCTGGACTGCAACTGATATTGTATCAAGGTGCTATGGTCTTTCTGGGTGTCGTTTCAGGCTTGGATGTAGCTTTTCAAAGCTTGAATGTTATCGTGCGTTATTATCGACACTTTTGAGAGGTTTTTTTCGAGAGCATATATGACCTACTACGGATTGGCGCGCCTCATGACAGATCTAATCATCAACCTAACACATTTTCGCGCTATGTCGTAAGCTAAGTTATGGGGATGTCTTTTCGAGTTTCTACTAGTTGCTGTTACGTACGAGCGAGATGGAAATCTCTAAGCAGTGCGTTATCGTGATAGAATGCAAAGAAGACACCGATTTCAATCACCGTAGCTATTATTAATTGTGTTTGTTTGATACATATCGTAGTACTTCCGCTCGTATGCTCCACGAGGTAGTGTATCCAGGATCTGGCAATTCACAAGCATGCACCGTCCTTGAGTGCGTGATAAGAAGACACGACTGCCATCGGAAGAAGGTTCGCCACCAACAGTGGTTAGACGTGCTATCTGCAGATTTCAATGGTGTCATAGCTGCGGCGCGACTGCGATCGCAACCGCGATTCTGAGGCAATCTTCGGACACGGCACGGCAAAACCATCAGCGAGGCTGACCTGCATGTTTGACCAGAATGTCAGAACACGAGACGAAGCTATCGGAGGTGCCGGACTCTTTGCTATTGCTGACCGATCAATCACGACCTCATCCGCAACAAATGTAAGGCATTGCATCTGCAGAGAGAGTCCGCAGGTCAATGCGAGAATGCTATGGAGCCTCGTTCGAGTTGAGTTCATTTAACGTATTCATCGCTGTTGGCTTCGACCACATCTGCGACCAAGTATTGAATATCACAAGCAATGGCCAAATATGTCTCACTCTGTGACACTCTTGTCGGCATCATCGGACGGTCACGTGCAGTGTTCTCCACCTTAAGCGCCGAGCACTTCGCCACGTTGAGACGTGAAACATAGCATGGGTATGCTGCACGAAGCTCGGGCATACTGTGTAAGCATGGAGTATGTTTGAGGATCCGAGCCCTTGGCAGGGCTTCGGGATTGTAAACTGTGTTGGAGATGAACATCGATGGTCAACTCAGGCCGCAGTAGCGCGGCGGTTGCAGCAAATGTGGGAGTGCTCCAATAGTGACGAGTGGAACTAGATGGAGATGACGATCGAACGCCGGTCTGAAAACTATCAGGAAAATTGCCTACAAGCACAGAGTGACTGAAAATAGAGCGTGTCGTAGGGCTGAGTAAACTGTGTCGCTACGGTCAAGGGATCATTAGAGTGCTGAGCGTTGGGGCTGCATGGCGCGTACAACCACGAAGTCGGGACGTATGACATAGGTAACTGGCTGCAGATCATACAACCAGCATCGAGGCTGAGCTGTTGCAATTCAATGACCTTAAATGATGGTAGATTTATTCTTGTTGCAGTCGTCTTGCAATCCACATCCATTATTATCATCAACGGCCCGAGGTCTGGTGTTGGGCAGGTTATTGAGTGTTGGTGATGTGAACAGTACGAAGCCTGCGATGTTGGTCGCCTGTGAAGGTCGTTTCGGACTTGATTGTCGGAGAGCGAAGGACGAATAACTGGTTTGTGTAGAAAACGTCGTCAACGCGCTTCTCGCTTCCAGCAACAAGAGACCTGAAATAATCCAGTGCTCATAGTAAGGCAGACTTTCAGCCTCGAGTTATGAAGGAAGGAGGTATGCACCAGATCGCGCTAAATTTAGGAGCGGGAGGAGCATGCGCCGGCGCTCGATCCCCTTTTGAGGATAGATCCCGCTCCACACAAGACTGAGGTAGGCGAGCACGCGGGGTGAGGCTGTGGAAGTAGAACAGATTTGCTGGCACGCCCTTGCTGCAGACATTTGAGCCATGTGAGACGCATGATGAAGCCTCTTCTTTGAAATTCTGCGCGAATGATGAATACCGATCTGCGACTAGCGATCGATCGTTGTCTCTCTCATACCGCACGTGCGTACATTTTAGTGGATACCGGCATTCCAGAAATGAGAAAAGCCATGCCTGTTGAGTCGAATCTTTCCTGAAGGATTCTGCGTGCTTTACTCTATGGACCATGACGCTCTCTAGGTAGCCCTCCTGAAGAGTGATTGAAGATACACCTGCGTGTTCATAACGTTCATGTTGATTGCGCGAACATTTGCCATTAGGAATATTGTACGGTGTATATACATAGCGCATTATCGCGGCATGTTGTTGAAACCGACTTGGGCGCGGATAGCTGGGGTAGGAGGAGGCGCCAGCCGCCAGCCAAATCCCTGATGTTCGTGCCGACCCTTCCAAGGTTCCCACCCCAACTCCCACTCCCATAATACAACGCTTTTCCTGCCACCTCTTCCCCCAGAATGCGCGGTGGAAACTCAGATCCATATCAACCATCGCAGTCTATGAAATTCGAGTCGGGCATGTCTCAGCGCTCACTTGTTCGTCGAACGGAGACGGCATATTGGCATTGTCGGCTTAAGCGCCGCTGAGCAGATAGCACAGTGGAGAGCAAAGTCCTTCGCGAAGGGTAATCCTAGATGAATCGGCAGTACTTTTATGCGACCGCATCACACCTTTCCACCCGCGTTTTCATCTTTCAGGGTCTTCCAGCGCAAATCATGCCAGGCCTTTAGTCATGCCCAAGCGCCTCAAGAGCAGTCCTTCAAGTCCAGTGGTCGTCCGCGGTTGTTGAGAGTTCAGCACCCGTCTGATAATGCCATTTTGTGCAGGACATTCTGAAATGAGCTGCGAGACGACCGGTCACGTCTCCAAGCGAATCGATAGTCAGCTCAACATGCCCGGCTTCACATACCCCAATCCGCCTTTGAACTCAACGTTGTTATTATGGAACACAAGAGCCCCAGTGTTCGCGATGCAAGGATGACCCGAGCCCCCTACCTGGTTGGACGATCTCTGGTCCCACCCCACAGCCTTGTGACAGCGAAAGTCGGGAGCTCGTGCGGACGCGGGACGCTTCGGTCGAAGCAAGGCCCAACTGCTTGTGTGCGCTCTGGCATGCGACGCGAACATCATAATCGAACGACCATTACAGCGTACCGGTATGGCCGGGGCCCGGGAGTTTATTAGTCTATGGCGATCACTGTTGGCGTTCCCAGCAAAGAACGTATCACACGCCAGTTCTTACCCAGTCAGACGGCTTGTCAGAATCTGTCCCAAACAGATGGGTGTGGTTGCGAAGTTCAAGCGACCATCATTCTCATTATTCGTGTTCCGGCTACGGGGAAAAGCGTAAGCCAGAAACGTGCGACATGCTTGACGAACATGCTGTAATCTACCGTGCGGCGTCAAAGCGGCTCAGCACCTTGCGAATGCAGAATTGTGCATATGCAGGACTTCGCATCCCTGCAGACGACCGGTGAAGCCTCAGAAGCACAACCGTGTGACGTCGATGCAGGTTCTCATTCATTTCTCATCGACAATCGAGTTTTCGCTCCTCACACAGCCCGGACGCAAGCGTGCACTGTATGGTCCAGGTAGTTGATCAATGTGCTTTCGCGCGGAGAGTCTTGAACGAAGTGCTTGTGCGTGCGAACTTAATCCGAGCTTCAGGCCCCCCGCGCACCCGTGGCACGCGCCAGCCTTATGAGGACCTAGTCTACACAGCGATGCTTGCCATGTGGAGATGATGTTTCTTGGCCCTTGTTCATTATCGACGGGGAGGACGGGGAGATTCCATCCCGAGGCTGACATCTTTGGAGCCCTTCCTATCAAAGTCGACAGCGAGTGAGAACTCAAGAAGGCATGAACAATTGGCGTCCTGTAACGAAAAGTTTTTCGCGTCGTGATAGGCTTCTTGGACGAATTCGACATCGACCAGTCAACGCCTCTCGCTGATGTTCTCTGAACTTTCAGATCTGCCCTGCTATGAATACAAGCGAGGTACACCTCTGCAGTATCTCCACCAATGATGGAGGCAATTATTGCGCATTTGCGCTGTGGGCACGAGCGCCCCAGACCGCTGTCGCGTGTTACTCTCGCAGCATACTTTGTTTCCATATACTTAGACGGCAGTGGTCGCGATCAGACTGTGTGTGGTGATCAGCCACAGAGTGCTAAGCAGGGGTGGGTAGCTAATTTGGTCGCAAGGCTCCAAGCCCCTCTGGTCTTAGAAGCGACGCAGCCAGGATCATGGATGCGTCCGCCGCGCGACGCCGCCTCAAACGACACATGCGCATGGGCCCTGCCGTTGAACACCCAGTCCCATTCTTACCGTTGGCAAGGACGACCGGCTATAGGCTATAGCACTGCCATTTTGGCGTTTCCCATGCATCTTCGCCTATGGCGAAACATTCCACTTCCCGTGGTCCTCAAACCGGGATGGCTCAGGCACAGCCTGCCATATTTCTGTTCCCTCGCAGTCCTTGATTTGGAACGGGTCTCATTCCCATTCTGGCTACTCCACACCTTCATCCTCCGTGTGCCTATCATCTTCGAGTACTCCTACGCCGAACTCTCCAAGACATGAGCACTAGCTTATTCTGCCGTACCACCAGATCTGGACCATCTAGCTCTTTCCTCCTCCATCTCCACTTGAGCCTCCGATCTCTCCTGGCCCCATAACCACCAGCTTAGACATATATTCCTGTCGGCTTCCCAGTCAGCGATGCCCCAACCAAGTGAGACAAGCGCCCGCCAAAGCATCTCGACATTGAAAGAAGAGCAACATTCTGAAGCCAGCACTATCGATCAAGCACCATCGACGCCATCCATCCAACCCCGCAAGCCATCTCAGACGTCGGATGACCACAGTGAATCATCTAAGTCAACGAAGCCTCGCCGTCGTTCCGGGACTATCGTTAAAGCGCTATCTGGACCCCACGCCGGCTCCTCCCGCCTTGCACAACGGTCAACTTCCAGCCCTACCAAGATCATGTCTCAGTCGTCGTCTTCGATTCACTACACGCGGACAGGGCGCATTAGCAAGGCAAAGAAAGGCCTAAAAGTGCACGACTGTGAGTGTGGAAGGGTATGTGCAATGTCCTAATCTCGCATGGCTTGATGCTAGCACTACTGCTGTTTCCCGCTCAGCTTCTCATTACGTTCCGCATGCCCCTGTGATCGGATTTGCAATCAGAAAAGAGAGCTGACCAACAACAGTCGTATACAAGAGCAGAACATTTGAGGTGAGCTTTGCATTACCTGTACCATTGTCATACTTGTACTGACATGCTACAGGCGACATAAAAAGAACCACGCTCAAGAGGATGCACTTTTGTGCGAGTACCCTGACTGCGGCAAGTCGTTTTATCGCATGGATCTCCTGCAACGTCATCAAGAGCGGCAGTGCGTATCTTCTTGTTCGAAGCGTCAGACTTTACTGACTGATCCAGCAACAATCCTGGGCAGCACTCGCCACAAACAGCAGCGTTTAGCCCTGACGTCTCACCAGAAGCCGATGAGCCGTCCGAACCATTACCAATCCTGATGGGTCTCTCAGCGAGCGTGCGACCTCCAACTACATACTACCAATCCCAAACTGACTCGCCTGGGACTGAGCCGGCTTCACTTCCAAGGTATACCCTCACTTCGTTCTGTACTCCACAAACACCCAGAGTCCCGTGTCTCCCATCTTCAGGTCTCGTTGCGCGCACCTCACCTTTATCAAATTCCAAGTGAGTTTTCATTGACATCAACGAGCGTAACTCAACTGTTATTTTTGCGCACAGCTTAAACAAAATCTGTGGTCACTAACTCGTTTCGTTTAGTGGAAAACAAGTCTCGCACCATAGTCGGTATTTAGTGGCAGGCTCTGTACCTGTGGACGGGTTGACATCTTCCATGGGTTGGAACGAGCCCTATAGCCAGTCGCCAAGCTATTCCACGTCTAGCGGTTATGCTTCCCCAAATCCTGCCTCTGGCGATTACATGTACGCGGGTGTTCCTTATGGTCATGGTGCCAGCCGAACACGAACTTCCTCGGTTGCGTCTTTCAACGAGCCTTGGTCGTACACGCCGCGGTCGCCGATTTCCACTGCGTCTACCATGCCCTACACATGGGCGTCCAACGATAAGATGCCAACCACTCTCGCGTATATGGGTACCTCGTATCCAATGACGAGCCTTGGCATCACAACACCTGTTGATCCAATGGCAGGCTACGGCCACTGCGGACCGAGAAGCATGATGCAGAGAGACGAGGATGAGGGAATTATACTCTTTCCCGAGCAACCATACGGTATGGGCCAACTCGCACACACCTATCCGTCTGAGCATTATCTAAACAATTACTGGAGGCTCTTTCATCCCACTTTCTCCATCGTCCATCGACATGAACACATGAACCCGTCGCCCATGCTGCGCGCTGCGATGATTGCGATCGGCGGGCAATACTCGAGCAACCCGGACGCAAAGCGGAAGTCGAGACTATTGCACGATCGCTGTATAAAGTTGCTTGAAAGGGTCAGTTCTTCCCATAGAAATCGAAACTCGTATTAACACCAGTTAGCGCGATCGAGAACCAATGGTGGAACCTGATCGTACGTGCGATCAACAAGCGGTGTTTTTAGTAGAGGTTCTTTCCCAGTATCGAGCGCGACGTGCGGCGAAAACACTATCTGCTCGTTTCGGAATGCTGTACCAGAAGGTAAGACAGCACCGACATGAGCGCAAAGTCAATCGCTGACCCGACTAGGCCACCGAGAACTTTAGGCAGGTTGTTAATCAGCTGAACGACATTGTGCACTCTTTATCGCAGGATGCAAATGTTACTCTCTCCATCTGGCACCAGTGGATAGAGCTCTCCACGTTGCATCGCATTTCCATCTCTTGTTACATACTGGAATCTCAGCAAGCTACGTTACTGGCCCGCGAACCAACGCCATCATTATTCCAAGGGTCAGGTGACGATCTTCCCTTCCCCGCTCATACCTCGGTCTGGGATGCAAGTAATCTTGACGATTGGGCAACTGCCGCACGACAACAATGCTCGTCCCCGCAATATGTGTTTGAAGTTTCACCGGGCACTACACGTCTATCCTGCGACACTTTTCAGTCGTCAATCCTGATTGCAGCACATTACAATCGCTTCAATGTAGTCACGCCGTATATGAGTACACCGATCGTGGAGGAGATTGATCAGGTCATTGATGAATCATTTGCCACTCAGCAAAAGCTTTTGACGGCCAAGCTCCTACAAGTCACCCCTATTCGCGCACTATTGGCTGTATCTGGCGAATCCTGGATCCTGTCTGAGAAAGTACCTTCTCCAGAGACATACGCTACATTGAGAACCACACTGCGTACCTGGGTCACACAAATATGGTGTGCTACATCATCGACGGCCGAGCATGTGTCTATCAAGAAAGCTATCAGGCTTTCTATCCAGATATTGCAACTAGCTCTCAACACCCCATCCGAGATTCCTACTATAGATTTGGGTGTTGACATGGGCTTGTACTATGCAGCTATTGTGCTTTGGGCAGCTACTGCCGCGGCACATACACGTGAAAATCTGTTGCAGCGAGGAACTGGAGGTCGGCAAACACCTCGTCGCAATCGTTCGCAACCGCCAGGCTTCATCAGCAACCACAGTTCCGCATCTCACGTTCCAGCTTCGACACAGCTACCGACTTCCGTCACTAGCTACCCGACTTTGCCCTCAAGCCCTCTTCAGTCGGATGCGATGAGTCTCGCCCAGAGCCAGCCTGCGTCGCCTTCCAGTCACGATTCTCTCGCCACTGCGACAATGTTATCGCACGACCAAATCGCGCTTAACTCGATGACCTTTCTCTCGGTCGTTCTCCGCCTTGTCGCCACGCAGTCCAAATCTTTCCATATACCAGATCTCGCTGGTCTTCAGGCCGGTTGTGTCAGCATGCTCCTCTGGGCGAAGCTGCAGCTACGTGGTGCCTCTTTAGACGATCAAACCAGCGCAGGTGGCTGGACGAACATATCTGTTAAGGGCCACGGAGAGCTACTCGATAGTGCCATCGGTTCCTTGGAGCGACTTCTCAACCGTGGATGGAGTGATTGGGGCGTTTGAATGATATAAACCATTCGCATGTCCCGATGCAGACGCAGCACGAGCGCAGCCACTTCAATACTTGCGATCTTTTTCAAACACCGTTCAACGTCATGTTCTGTTACTTTTCGGAATTTTTTTCTCTACTCACTGCATGCCTTAGATACCCTCTCTCACTTTGGAAAGTATTGGCACATGGCTTGACAGTGCACCAGCATAGCTTAATCGCTATTCTTGAGTACAGGATAGATTTGTCTCGTCTTGATGTAATAAAATTAATTCTCTCTGGAAAACATTATTATGATAGGCACGATGGCATGATAGATTATACCACTCTCTTTACTATTTTAGTTGTCCTTATTGTTTGTCGTTCTCACCCAACGCTTTTCTCCCCATATCTTTCAGCTTGTATTCGTAAGTTAGTGCATGTTCACATTCATTGATCTGTCGGTGTAGCGTTGCGTACCTAGCAGTTGCTGTGTGACAAATGGGGGGTGGTAGGCAGCGCTCCGCGTAGTCTAGCTTTTACGCTTGACGCAGCCGGGCGGACAGGGCATGTTGCAATGCGGGAATCTTGGAAGCCGCGTGGCTGCGTTGGTGCTGACTAATACTCTAGGCAATCTGCGGTTTACCGTATCCGTAGTCCCCCCCGATCAACCCTCGCAATCACGATCCACCGATATTTTTTGCACCGGGCCTTTTGTGGATAGATGGCGCAAAAGGTTTTGAATGTGATCTGTAATCACACCGACGCTTGACTGATCGCTAAGCTCCTAACAATAGGCATATATCTGTTGACCAAGAAATTCTGTCGCTCGCTCCTTCCAAATACTGCGTTCACTCCAAATTCCGTAAATCCACTACCTCAGAACAATTTAATCGCCCTTTTTCCACGACCCAAAGCCTTTCCAATCAGCCGTCATGTCCGCTCTTCTCGCCAACAAACCTCTTCTTGGTCCGCTTGTGGGCCTCAATCTCTGGACCTTCGGCATTGAATTCCTGCTCTACAAGCGTCGAATTCCCGCACTCGCTCAATACAACGTCACCTTCGACCCAGAGACTGTCAAGAAACAGAAAGAAGAAAAGTTGCCTGGGTTCGTTAAATGGCCCGCGGACAACTTCAACAACCTGCTGGAACAGCCCACCCAGTTCTACGCCGTGATTCTGGGGCTGAGCCTCATGAATGTCAAGGACAAGAGAACCGTCGGAGTGGCTTGGGCGTATGTCGGATTGAGAATGCTGCATAGCATCATCCACGTTTCTACCAATAATCCTTCCATACGATTCCCAGTTTGGGCGGCAAGTTCGCTCGCACTCTTTGGAATCACTGTCCAGGCTGCCTGGACGCTTTTCTTCTGATAGTTACTCCACCAGCGCGTGGGTTAGCAAGGCTTGGCACAATGAACTTGTGTTACACATCTTCAATTTCATCGCTATCTAACAAGAAGCCTGCATACGTCGTGCTCGTATCTGATTCTGAAGATCTCTCTGTATTCTTTTTGCACGTTCGCGCGTTGTTCCCAGTCCTGCCACAGTTCCCTGTCCGAAGTAAAAGGTGGCTGACTGCGTCGTATATATTGCCAGGCTTTCAGCTATGCATCAACAGCTGCGAACTTGGAAAGAGGAAGCGTCTATGACAGGCGCTGCGTCAATCCAGCGCGTGTGCACTGTGCCCGCGCCATCGTCGATGTTTTGTCCCTCGCGTATCGTCGAACTGATCTCCACGATGTCGGATGCGTCGTCGCAGTGAGGGTCGTCGTTGTGAGCGTCTTTCTCGGCAGGTTGCTGGATCGACATGGCGAGCTGAATCCTTGATGTAGGCCTTAGTCCACGAAAAGGAGGTGATCTGCGCGTGCTGCCGTTCTCCGCCTCTTATTTCATTATTGTTGGTCGGCAATTGCGCGACTCGAAAATAGACGATTTGCCCGCGTCGCTACCAAGGCTGGCTTACACGATGGGCTGGTTCAGCAAGTCGGGGCTGATTGCCGAATAATCAATCTATACTTCCCTTCACGAGGAAATATGCCACCATCGTTGTCACCGTCGCGACAGTCTCTAGCCCGCAACATCTTGCTTACCATTCCACGCACGGCCACAAGCCTTGTAATACGTATTTTGAATCTTTCGAACCAAAGAATAATCGCACGACATCCAGAGGATGGCTATTACTTTCTACCGGCCTTAAAACAACGTTACCAACATGACACTTTCAGCCGTCCCTTTAAAGCATGGTCAGACACTGAAACAAGCGGTATGAAGGCCGTACTGCAATCTTGTTGTGATGAGTGGTACAAAAGAATCGAGGATGCAGAACACGCAGGGAAGGGCACAAAAGAGCATCTAAATTGGATGATCGAGCCTGAGGTTGAGTCCATCTACCTCCATGGGGGAAGTGAATCATAATATAAAGAGGCAGGAAATCCAACGTGTCTACCCAGAGAGTTTCTTTTGCAAAAAGTCTTTCCCACGTTTCTCATCCGAGACCCCGCACTCACCTTTCCCAGCCTCATGCGCACTGCGATAGAAAACGAAGGGCGTTGAAGCTTTGCTATGTGACTCGTTAGAAAAGACTTTGCGCTGGGAAGCGACTCATTACTGGAAAGTCATGCTTTACAAATTCTTGCTTGCCTCGAATCAGTACCCACGCCAAACATCCGCGCCGAACGTCACATACCCAATCGTACTCAATGCCTCCGATCTTTCCAATCTAAAGCTAGTCCGTCGGTATGCGGCTGCTGTTGGTCTTGATCCAGACGTCGTGCGCTTCCGGTGGGATTCGAAAGAGCAAGAGGGAATCGCAACTATGGAGGCGAGGAAGAAGGACACGTTGATGAAGAGCAAAGGTGTAGTGTTGGAAAAGCTAAAAAACACGAAAAGGACGAGATCAGAAGCTGATGTGGAGGACTGAGTTCGGAGACATTCTTGGAAGAAGGGTGACGCAACTCGTTGAAGGTCCCATGGCGGACTATGAGTGGTTGTGGGAGAGAAGAACTTCTTTCTCATGATGCATATGATTGCAGGGACTGTAAAATACCGAATAAGGTCATCCGTGATCCGCGATGCATTCTCATGGCTGTGTAACTTCAGTACATAAGGGTGTTCGTGTGTATTGTGCCACCTTCAGGACGCCCTGAAGATGCAAGTTGGTCACTCCAAGTATGAGAGACGCAGAAGTTTTTTCACACGTTGAAATATGAATGTATTGAGAGTCAACGTTGTATTGATATGTACAGGAAAAAACGCTCAAGGCGGGCGGGTTCGTTAGGTTCATCAGACATTATGATTACATACTTGAACAAAACGGACCGACATCTAGTGGGAGCAAGACTGGCCGGTGGGCGCATTCTTGAAGTAGACCTTGTTGTAAACGTTGTCGCCCGTCCACTGGTCTGATGGAACCCTTGGCGGGTTTTGGGGGCCACCCTCGCGTGTCGCCTCAGGGTAGAGCTGGTTGGGTGAAATCACACTGTCGGGGCAACCGAGCGCAGTCTTTCCGAGGATGGGATCAAGAACACTGAGCGCCCATGTGGTGGCCTTAGCAGTATCCTCGATTCCTCGCCCAGCAATCAGTGGAGTGACGGAGTTGATGCCCTGGTATATGTTGCACAAGAAGGTCTGCACGCTCAAGTTGGGTGTACCAATTTGTGGGACGGCTGGCACGACGATATTGCGAGGATAGATGGTTGTGAAACCCTCCGTGAGGGCGACAACGGCGCCGTAAGGCGTAGCCCGACGATACCAGTTCGGTGGGAATCGTTCTGGGACATATTTGAACTCTTCTGACTTCTCGTCATACTCCGCGCCAAGGATGGGCATGATGCTCTTGTAGTTTGCGATGCCGCCAAGCTCGGACGTGCCATTCGAGAAGAAGCGAGGGAAGAAGTTGAAGGCGACCACACTGACGATTTGGGGAAACGGGGAGTAGTAGAGGAACGGGTTGTTCTTCTTGGAGAAGTCGGCGTGCGAGGCATAGTGCTTGCCCATCACATCAAGGGAGAACTCCTTCTTAGGGTCCTGTGCGACGAGCTTGACCAAGTCCTTGGCAAGCCGAGAGGAAAGGTGGTGATTATCACCGCATCCGTTGTAATAGTCTACCTCCTGTTAGTGAACAGTTAATTAGCTGGAAAGTGGAAGACTCACCCTCGCGCAGAGGAGAGATGTCGGCTTCCACCGTGGAATGACGGTTCAGACCTCCGATACCGTTCTTGCCAGATCCCAGATAGAAGGATAGGGTATCAAGGTCTCCACTGCTCAAGACTTGGAAGACCACGAGCACTGTGGCTAGATCTGCTCCCATATTGAAACCACGCCCAACGGCCTCAATCACTTCGCCCATGTTGACGTACCCATTGCGGGGGAGATAACCGTGGTTGGCAAGGGTGTTCAAGCCTGGGCATGGACCGCGAGAGTCTCCTGGTCCAGGTGCTTGAAATTCGAAGCCAGGCTCCGGACGCTTGTTTTCTCCCACAACGAGAGCTTGACCGACGGAATTCAGAAGCCCGCCAACAAGATCACCGACGCCCTGAACAAGGTTGCCAAGCGGGTTGGTAAACTGCGCTTCAGCTTCGCGTTTCTCGGCCGCTTCGCGTTCAGCTTCAGCGCGAAAGAACTCTTCCATCTGAGAGCGAGAGCCCATGCCGGGAAAGGCACTGGCAAGAGCTGGAAGACCCAGAATCATTGCTTGTGTGAACTTCATGATGGCGGCGTCAGGATGAGAGGATGAAAAAGAAAAGAGCGAAGAAGCTGATGTGAGGCGTGAGGGATCAAAGGGTCGTTGATGGGTAATTTATAGCTCCCCAGATGACATACCTTCCACATGCTCATGAGCTTCTGGTCCCTCTGAATCTCTGCTTGCCCATCTTCGGACAGATCTGCGTAGCAGTCGCCGAGTAGAAGAATGCTAAGACGGAAGGCTGCACAGGTATACTGTAGAGATTGTCGTCATGATCGACAAGCAAAGTGATGTGAGGGCTGGCGAGGTATTCAACAACAGAGAGTGGGGCTCACTGGAGACCAAGTGATGCCCAATCGCATCGCTCCAGTTGACCTGTCACTACGTGAGCGGCTGAATCTCGCGATACGGTCCCATGCTGGTGCGACTATTCCAATGCTAGTTCTTGGTCTAGCATCTTCGGACTTTTGCATCCGTCTAACTGCGCGTCGGTAACGGCCAACGTCTAGGATCTTGTTGATGAGCCCTACGTCACAAGAGGTGAACCGCTCGAACAACAAATAACGGCGGTCGGATTGGCTATCCATGAGTCTGAGGATTTTACGATATAGTTCTCCACAATAGAAGCTAATTTGAGTGATCTTCCCCCACTACGCATAACACGAGATGTTCCGTGAACGAGGATAATGTCAGATGCGTGATTCTGCGTGGTGTCCACGGGACAACGTCCTCGGAATATCGGGATCCAGATTGACCTTTGAAAGAGCACATCCATTCATGTGCGGTCCGTATCAATGAACTTCTAGGGATGGAGCGATGGTGTCCCGCCGCCAATGCCTGCAATGCAGCCGAGTAGGTTTTGGATGTGGATCGCAGGATCACCCCTGTAGACATCAGCGCCATCTCGTTTCGTCAGATCGATTGGCGGTACATCGAGATCTCGTAAGAGATCGCTGCCGCTCTGGCTATGCTTTCGAAGAGAGTGTCCTAGATGAGAACTAAAGCATGAGCTCCCTAAAGTTCCAGTTATACTGCAGACACTGCGCGATATGAGGAAGTCTCGTTCTCAGATCTGCCCGTTGTAACAACATCAGTCATCCTAGTCCTTGTTGCCGCGCTGTGCTAGATTCGCATGAGGTGAACGGACCATGGGGAGGCTGACAGCATGGCATTGTGGACATGGGAAAGCTATGGGCGCCCTGCGCTAAAACCTGCAAGTCGCATGCCGCCAATTAATCCCCTTGTGTAGATCGGACGAATTATCCGATTCCGTCTGTGTTAGAACATTCTTGGCTTGTGAAACGAGCCATGGTACGTCATGCCGCATCCTCGCATGGGACTTCGATCGCCCGCTTATTCAAAACTGTACAAGCTCTTACCGAATTGTGACGTTTTGTTTCCCAAAATTGGTGAATCTCGCTTAGGAAAACCTTTGGCGATTGCGGTGGGCTCAGCTACCCCGAATGCGATTGCGCCCATTCGTATTTGCATACACTCTTTCGCTCTTTCCTCTTTGTTCCACGCGCACGGTGGTTGGCTACGGTAGCCCTCACCACAACCGGCCGCACCAATAGATCTCGCGCCAAGGTGCACGGGTGCATGGCAGCGACAACGCCATGCATTCATTACGGCCTCAACAGTGAACACTGCACTCTACTTCGTAAGCCTAGACGCCATGCCACGACCAACCGAATCACCTTTCTTTTGGCGATGAAGCGTCAGATGTCGACCTAACGAAGCCGCCAGAGCACCGCTATCTTCATTAACGATTCTCAGTACATTCAAATGCGGATGGCCTGATGATGTCTACGACACCGTTGGAGAAAACGGGAAAAGATTTGCTGTGTCTGGCTTGAGACATGTCAGTTGTCTTCCAATATTGCACTTGCTCACCATTGTCCAGAGTAGGTAACGAAGAGTAGCTGGGTGAAAGGCTTGTGCAATCGCACTTTGTCCTTCTGCTACCAGCCCGCTCTGATCGCTGCTATCCTGCTGGGTTTGCAGGTCCTGAATTTCTGCATCGCAGATTCTAGGTGCGCAAACACGACGTTCGTTTTCAATCAGTCCAGCTCCAGGGTAGGTAGGCTCTTGCCGCTACCTTGTAAGAGAAAGCAATGGCAGACTTGTGCGATGTAAGTATCACTGCATATTGACAGCCACGAGCGGCAATGACATGGCTGCAAAGTTGGGATTTCGCTGCGCAACGGTACTGCAAAGCCTGTAAATTGAGTATAGAAGCGTAGCGGGAGATGCGCTTGATAACGAGGCTGTCAAAGGTCCTACACAATTGTGCTTACTAATAATGGTACAAACCACAGCATCCAAGACAGGAGTTGGCCAGCAGAGTGTGCTGAATCGCCGGTGTTACTAGTACTTGGAGCAGTGAAAGGTGCAGTTTGTAGTGCGGCGATGAGACACAATGTTACTCACACTCACCATCACAGCGCACGGAGTCTCATACACTTTTCCTTGACTTCTCTCCCCAAAAAGCGCCGCATCTCGCCTCTCAACTTCACTCCTTACATCAACGCGAATCATGTCTGCCGCAGGCGCAGAAACCAGTGCTCCACGCGACACAATTCTGAGATCCCGCGCCATTTCTCTCGTGGCCCAAGACATTGCACTGAATACGTTCCTGAGGGCGTATTACCATCTATTGGTTGATCGAGCGCGGCATGAGTGCGATAACGCTTTCGATGCTCCTCTCACAACTGATCACACAGAAGCAGCCAGGGAAGAGTGGTTGGCCACGATGAATCTTCTGACGCCTCAGTCGATGCCAATGATGCCATCATTCGAAGACATGTGGTCGGAGGCTTTACGTTTCTTGCATTCTCATCGCCAGCTCAGCGACAACGAACTCCCATTCGAGGATTACAGCTGGGTTATGTTTGATGAAGTAGAGTACTTTGGCTCGCTTCACGAAAGAATCACAGTATTGATCTTCGAAGATTTACGAGCTATTCCCGAACTCAAACAATGGGTCAACAACTTCATCGCAGCCGAGCCAAAGTACGCTGACAGCCGTTCAAACTTCCTAGAGCAACGGATCAACCGACCCACGAGTACTCCAAACATCCTTCCGGATCTTGATCGCGCTGTAGAAGCCTTGAGGACAGACGGTCTCGCAGTACGAATTATCGTTGGCTTTTTCGGGAGCCTGGTTCTGACTGCAGCGAATTACTTATGGGCTCAGGACGGCGTGATCACGGAAGAGCACATAGGTCCTGACATAGAGCCGCTCATGGACGATCTCCGCAGTTTGATCACTCGCCCTTTTGCGAATGTGCCTCTCCACGTCCGACAACAAATAGCTCGCATAAACATACGGGGCACCTTCAGACTGTTGCTACACGATGCGACCACTCCGGCAAATATGGCTTTTGACGTTCCAGAGCTACACTGGGGTATGTTTCGGTCTTTTGTTCACGGACTCCACCAGACCGCTGTGACGCATGACTGCGTCGAACAGGTCCGAGAAGTACTTGAAGTCTACGAGCTATCCGGATTCTTAATGTGAATGGATCTCCCGTTTCGGGGTGGTATCCTGAAGGCTGTACCGACATGCTGGAGCAGGACTATGACGACGATGGAGATGAAGAGACTGATCACAACGATCTTCCCGACGATTTTTCGAGCTCTCTGGACCCGAGACCAAAGTTGAGCACTACGCTACGGCTATCATCATCTCCTCTGATCTTCCCGAAGAAGACTGCTCAGTCTGCCGCGATTTGCTCGACGCACACGCGAAGATGCGGGACGAAGTAGCTGTCGAGGTTCATTGCGGGCACTGCTTCCATTACGGATGCCTCAATACGCTCATCAACGGCATTTTGGAATACTCAAATATTTGTCCGAACTGTCGACAAACAATTTGTCCACCGCGGGCAAAGCGCGTGTTGGCTGACTTCACGCCTAGCCTACCTTCAACCCCAAGCGCGGAAGTACCGGAGGCTCAGGGTGATAGCGCAGTACGAGCATCAGATCTTTGCGACAAGGAGATGTAGTCATGACGCATGGATAGCAAGACCGTTGCTGACTTTCTCGATGCTGCACATTTGATCTGAGATCAGCGCGAGAAATCTGTATTGTGTAGGAGTAATAATGAGACATATTGTTGTGTTTTAGAAGGTCCCCTGGTTTGGAGAGGTGCATTTCTTCTACTTGTTAGCGACTTGCCGGACGTGAATGGCTGTGTACTTGCACTATGCCTATACATCTCCATTGCCTTGTTAAGCATGTTTGAACCTCTCAACACTGTGCAGCCACTATGTGGAGATATACCTAGTAGAGTGAAATGCAACCGCGAGTCCCTCTGTGAATGTACATAGTTTCGCTTCCGGATTTGAACAGCTTTCGACTCCATAACATCCCATTTCCAAAACGACAACCAACCACCTTCCGCAACTCAGATAGGACAACAACCAGGGTGCTTCTCCATAGCACCAAGTTTTGCAATGAGCACGCCACTCCGGTTCCGCTCCCGTACTTGCACCTCCTGTTCAAGAAGTACGCTTGTTCCTACACCGAACTCCAATGGTACATTTTCCCGCCCGTTTCATGGTTTGTCAACCGTGCTATAGAGTCCGCACAAGAAGGTCTGGGCCCAGAGATGGCCTCAGTCCGACTGGCTGAAGCAAAACAGGAATTCACTGAAGATGCCTACCTGAGTGGGGCCTCAACGGAGCTCAAGAAGGACCTTTACGCTATTCCTCTGGACGATCTGTTCGGCAAATGTGCGCATCAGCTTCTTCACAAGATTGTGCTCAGCGAAAACGACGACGAGAAGAAACAGCGGGAGATTGCGGATCAAATTTGTTGGTATCTCCTGCAATGCGGTGCGTATCACGACAAAGCTCTTGGCGAAGCGATTGAATGCATGCAGGCGTACGTCTCGGTGCCGCACTTGAGCTGTAAACGTAAGTCCGACCATGACGAGCAGAAGGCGCTTTTGCACCCTGAAGTGCCCTGGCCTGGCATGGTGCAGGTTCTCAACAAGGCTCTGGTCATGCATCAATCAAACGGACTGGACCAAGTACGTTTTGATAACGACAACATGGCTTCGGTGATCCGACAGCTCATCCAGTTCGCGATGAATTGCTGCGATGCATGGATTCGGGCCTCTGAAATGACCACAGTCGCTGACAGACTTTATGCGCTGTGTACGGGCTTCCGCGTCATCAAGTGGGCATGGGACAACATGCTGAATGATCCATGTTCAGACGTCCTGTAGGTACCACAAGAAGCTCGTGCTGGCCGAACTAAACGTCAACGGCAGCATCAAGCCGTTGTACGACGTAATATTGGATGCCTATGGAGAAGTGTTAGGACATGTTCCGCGCAAGCATCTTCATGCTGCAATGTTCGCGTTGATCATCGAAGCGACAAAGAGCCAGTATGTCTGGAACGCAGAAGGCCTTGAGACTCTACATGGAATGTTCGGCCCACATTTCCGGATCCCTCGAGCATCTGAAGAAGACGCTGTGTTGCCTCCGGAGTTCTATCGCCCAGAAGGCACACGGGACGAGATCACGGATGAGCTCAACGCTCGACTGCGTCGGACAATGCCTGCTGGCGAACTTGTCGATATTCCATTTGCTCCAGTCGGCGCATCAATCGATCCTCGAAGTTTATGCCAACCATTCGGCAACGCACCCACATCGGAGATCTGCACAGTCTGTCAAGAATCCTTGGGTGGCTAGGCGCAAGAAGTTGTGCAACTCAAGACATGCCACCAATTCATTCACTTGGATTGTCTTCAAGCTCGGGTAGATCAGATCTACCCCGGTAGACCTGCAGTACGATGCCCCATCTGTCGCGGAGAACTTTGCGCGGCACGTGACTACCGGGCAGTGTTGGAGCAGTGGGTGTGAAGTACAATGTACTGTAACCCGTCCTACTCCTACAGCGAGCCCTATGGTGGAAATACAACGGGACTGATCGTGAACAATGAAAGTAGTAATGAAATTTTGTCTGACATCATAATTTGAAATGCCATATCGATGGATGTGATGGCCGTAATAAAATCATTTGATCGCACCACCCAAGCCCTCTTACAATCCTTGTCCAAAGAACATCAAGCCCCCTATACCAATGACTCCGTCACTATCCACGTCTTCACCATTACCAACCACTTTACTGTTTTCCTCTCCCAAGAATCACGCACTTTCTTACATCATAGCCGGCCCCCTACGCCCCAACCTCTGACCCAAAAACTTCTTCGCCGCAACATCATTAGGCCTCGCATCCCCAAACCCACACCCCCCATCCCTAGTCTGCGCAATAACCGGCCCCGCACACTTCCCACTATTAAACCCACAGCAACCCTGCTGGCAATCCGCGTCCGAAGTACAAGGTCCCGTGACGAACTGTGTGCCCGGCGCGATAGCAGCAGCCGCTGGTGGAGCACCAGCTTGGGGAGTAGCGGCTTGAACGGCATTCGGGTTGAGTCTGAAGAACTCATTGTCGTTGCGCACGCCGGAGCCGCGGCCACATGAGGAGCCTGATTCTCTGGCGACGGCGGGTGCGGCGCATAGACCGGTGTCGAAGTTGCAGCATTTGGAGGCGCAAGATGCGTCGTTGGCGCAGGGGCCAGTTATGAATTGGCTGCCCTGGGCGGCGACGAGGAGGGAGACTAGGTTGATTAGTAAGGGGATGTGTGTGGTGGAGGGGAAGTGTGACTTACAGCTGAGGACAGCGAGGGTCTTAAAGATGGGAGCCATTGTTGGTGATTTGGTGTCTGTAAAGAATGTAGTTGATGATTGATTGGTAAGGACCGGCCTGATCTTCGCTGGGAAGATGTCAAAGGGATGGTAGAAGAGAAGGTAGTAGGAATTGCTGTAGTTGCTTGTCGATGCTCTAACCACGAACTGTACCTTTCATTATATACGAACTCCATCCTGAAGAGGCTCACTCTGACACTCCCAAGTGCGGAGAGCGCCTGTAACAATGCCAGTCCGCGACAGTATCAGCAGGAGCGAAATCCTATGTGGCAAGCTCGAGATGTTGGTGCACAGTACCTAGGCAGCGCAGCACATGGACGTTTCAATGTGATCTACATACGCGAATGAGCGCGGAGAAGTGACGATCATCGCGTGCGGGAGTTTACAAACGCAAGACCATTGTGGCAGCGATCAATATGCGTTAGGTAGAGCGGACAGCTCCAAGGACGTCGATGATGGTACATTGCGCAAGGCGCAGCCAATCACAACTCACCAGCCTCATCACATACTTCCCACAGCGTGCTTCCTCAGGCAGATCAAGTTTCCATTCTGTCTGAGGGCACAAGGCCGCCGGATCCACACTGATAGGGTTGTGGCTTTCGCCTGCAGCAGTGAGGCGCTCGGCACGGTCATACCCGTTCGGTCTCGGAAGTGCTGGTCTGGCGTTCGGAGTGTTTGGAATCCGTCAGGAATCGACAGTGCGGTATTCGCTTGTGGGAAGTTGCCTAATCAGGCAGGAAAGATAGAATCTGGCTTCGACTGTGGGATCTGGAGGAAGGTCTCGCGTAGGTAAGGAGATGCCATCCTGCGCTGCTTGGGTGTGACGCGGTGAGGTGGCCAACAGCGACTTTTGATGCATGCGTCAGGTCGCGTAGGAGGTGAGGCAGCGATTGATGGACGTGAATCGGAGGATCCGTAGTTCTTCACTTCTAGCGCAAGTATGTCGCAATGCTGTTCTGTGTTCTGCGAGGCGTGGCTCAATGTTCAACATTTCAGAATCTCGACACGTGCCAAGCCACCTCAACAACCACATGCACGACACCACGATGCTCAAAGCCGATCGCTAAAAGTGACATCGAATCTCGCACTCGTCGGATAAATACACAAGGGGATTAGCTTGAGTGCAAATTGAACGCTGTTGAACTCTATAAACCACTTCTGCTCAATTGCTACATTTGCAGCTAATCTCATTACACTACGCATTGTTGTATATACAAGCTTACTCGTGCGGGTACTATACACCAGTAAATGCAGGCCCCCATAACGCCTTTCGTGCCTGCAAACCCAAAAAGCGACCGCTCGCATACTCTACAAAAGTCGAGTTCAGAAAATAAACAGGCGCTACCACGCTCGGTACCACAACTTAGGCGCGCACCATGCGGGTCGACGTTACGCAAGGTAACCCCCATAACAATAACAACGTCTGATCCATCGCCACTCCGTTCAACTTTGCCGATTCTCAGAGTTACTGAACGCCAGAACCATAGACTCGAAGAATACGATCACCTTCGTACACGCTCCAACCCCGCTGCACGCACAATGCGGTACGCCTGCGATGCCCGCCTGACCAGTACACCTAGGCTCGATGCTCGCTGCTTCGTGGGCTGCTGCTCGAAATCCTTCTAAAATCGTTCTCTTGGGCCGGCACCGTGGTTTTCAAACAGGTCCTCCAGATACGCGCTAGGTGCTCGGCCACCTGCTACGTTGGTGCCTCCTGGTACATTCAGCGAAAGCTGGCTCACGTTCTCGTTGCTGGGACCATGGCCATAGACACCACTCCTCGTGTCTCTGGGATTGCCAAGAGTAGCGGAGCTGTTGCGAGTGTACCCAAGGCCGTCGCGAGATGATGGCGCGCGATCATATGGACCCCGGGATGGCGGAAGAGATGGCGAACCGTTTGGCGACATATCTGATCGATGGCTGAAGCGGTTGCCGGGAGATGCTAGAGAGTTTACGGAAAGGTTATTCTGGAGAGACATGGCAGACAGGTTTCCATTTCCACCGACATGTGTCATGGGAGAGCCTTGGGCAGGTGCTGCGTTGCCAGTAGCGTAGTAGCCCGCAGGCAGGTAGGTCGACGAGCGGTTGATTGAGTCCCTAACTCCAGCAGCACCACCAGCAGTGGGAGAGAAGAACAAAGAGGAGGCGGATCGGCCTGGTGGTGTGCCTCCGGGCGCCTGGGCGAAAGGCTTGGAGGACTTGGATATGGGAGCGGCGGACAGGTGGTCCAGGGACATGGTTGAGTTTGCACCGACAACGTTGTACATGCCGCGCTTCTTGCCAGGCACTGCTGACATGGCCTTCATATCGGCCATGCTCTGCGCATTGGCGGCACGCTTGACGGAGCGATGCAATGACCATGCGACAAGGCCACGCCATGCGAGCACCGAGGCAGCAAAGAAGGCGAGGATCGCGCCGACGCAGATGAAGACGGTGCCGTCGGGCAGGTCTGACTTCTGCATGAAGGCGGCGCCGGCAGTATCTGGGACCTTCATATTGGGGATACCCACACCAGCGAGCGTGGGCAGGCCAGAGAGGGGCGCGACGTTGTTGACACCGGGCTGTGAGACTGAAGGAAAGGCATCGTTGTTGGTCGGACTTGGGCTCGGGGCGGCCGAGCTCTGTTGGGCGGCCGTCGACTGTGGTCCGCCAGACGACTGTGCGGATTGTTGTCGGCCGCTTGATTGCGGTGCAGCTGTACTCTGCGGAGCATCTGTTGCCGACGCTCCCTGGCCATCAGGCGCAGAGAGCGTGTTCAGGTTCGGCAAGTCGGGGTTCTGTGCCAGGACGGCAGGAGCGACGGCGAGGAGCAGGCCAACGAGGCCTACCGAGGGGCGCATAGTGAGGACGGGGAGTGACAATGTGAAGGAGGAGTCGTGGTCGTGGTCGTTGTGGTGGATCGACGTTGGTGAGGATATTGGTCAGGGATGGCGCGGTAGGGTAGTGCCGCGTGTCAGGAGTCGACAGGCACAAACAATGCACGCAAAGTGGCAGAATCCGATAACAGTGAAGACGACAAAGGCGCGGGGTGGAACGAATGGCAAGGTCAGTCTGCAGTGCGACAGGTTTGGTGGAGTGGAAGAAGACGGGGCTGCAGGGGCGGAGTCGAAGTGCGATCCGCTGGGCAACCAGTCTGAGCGCGGCTCTGGTGGCTTGGTGTTTGCCGCTTAGCTGCGGGAGTGTTGCAGTACGGATACGATGGGGCAATCAATAGTGCAGACACTTGACGCTGTAGCAATACAAGCGACTTCAGTAAAAGCGTCGATATCGGCTTCGAGTCTCGTGCTGGTTGCGACACGATCTGCAATGTTTTCGCGGCGCCTTAGCTCAGGGATGCAAAATATGCAGTCTAAACATGCAGGTGTCACTCGACCGACAACGACCCTGCGTGGCTGCCAGTCTATTTTGGGCGAGCCAGGCGTCATTGGCGGCGCATCGGTCTTTCCTGCCGTTTCCGCCGATGAGCCTTGGCAATCATCTAGCGTGTCGTGCTTTCTTGTGCTGGACGTGAAGCTGTAGTCAACACCAACAACGAGACAGACATCTACTTCCACCATGGACGACCACGAAGCTGGCTACATGCTGCCGGCAGACCTCTCCAACTTCAACACTGCCGACCTCGTGAAAACCCCACACAATGTACGCCTGTACAAGGAGGTGCAGAACCTCAAGAAGCTCATCAACGAGCTCGTCGACTACCAGCTCGCGCACCCAAAGCTTGCCAAGCCTAGTACGCGTGAAGAAATCGACAGCGACAAGAAGGCGAGCCAAGAGATCGAGAAGCGAGAGAAGTACATCCGCGCGCAGCTGTCCATCATCAAGTCGCTCTACAGACAGAGCGTCATGAAAGTACGCGAGGAGAAGGCCAAGACGTCCGACGACAGGGCCGTCAACGATGCGCTCATTCTTGGGCTCCACAATCTGAAGTACGAAGAGCAGTCGTTGCGCTCCGAGATCTCAGCCGCCGAGAACTACGAGTACGTGAACAACACCTACTGCATGATGTCCGCTAATATAAGATAGCCACAAGTACATGAAGCTACCCCTCATAACCGCCGAAGAGTTCCTCGAGGAGTTCCCTGAACACAGAGAAACCTCGGAACACGATCTCATGACGGCACGCATCGACCACGAATACCACGTCCGCGTCAAGCTGGAGGAGCGGCGGCAAGAAAAGCTCAAACAGAAGCAGAAGCTAATCGCCGAGGTCAAGAAGGGCAAGGACGACCTCACGAAGCTGGACGCCATGGTGGAGAAGTTCATTGAGGCTGCTGAGCCAATCAAGAAAGTGCTGGCAACAGAGTAGGAATTGCAACGAGACGGTGGAGACCAATCCGTACAGGACTACCCGGCAGCACATGCTCATCCTCTTCACCTCCGCGGTCTTGTTGGGCCGGCACCCTCTACTACGGCATTGTAGAATCCCGGCCTGAGCACCCGATGCTTCTGCACACCACTGTTCAAGATGCCGGAGCGAGATCACGAAGATGCTCGTATCCATTATGTCACTCTTCACGACATACTGAACTACAAAGCTGGTAACGCCATAAAGCACCACCGCGCTCCTTCGTTCAGCACGTTGCAGCAAGAGGCTGTCACATGCGCCAGATGTGAGGACTCTGCATGAGGAGGAAGACTCAGCGTGGCTGAATAATTCCGTCACCTTATCAAATTGGTTCCATCCTTCCACGCCACACTCCACTTCCTCATGCTCGACCGTCCGATCGGCGTCAAAGGATGAGCTTGTGCTCGGCGAGAGTGCATTCCACGTTGGCGGATGTGGGACAGGACGACGACGGACAGCATGGCGACAGTGGACTAGCATGGGCATGCAGTACGGGAGGGATGCATGGTAGAGGTCGAGTATTCTCGAGGTATTCTAATCACATTAGTAAGCAAGTTCATGCTCATGTTCTAGCCATGGATGAAAGTGAAGTGAAAGTGATTGGCGAGTGGTGCCTGGTGCTAGCAGGGGTTTGGCTTCGCCGCGGGAGTGCCTATCGATTGATGGACTCGCGTTCCTTCCCCACTGACTATCCCTTCCACAACTTTCCCTCCCACAACTTTCTGGGCTTGACGCGCGCCATGTTTTCGTTCGAAGGCTGCGCAGAGGTGCTCAGTGTCACTGCAGCCTCTGCCAGCCAAGCATATTCTGAGCCGTCCCTGGATGCGCAAGACGCCTCGAGTAACCTGCGCAACCTCGGCCGTCTCTTCGCTGCGCCCGCAACAGACGACGGAACGCAGCAGCCCGCAAAGAAACGACGCAAGACCGATAATAACCATGGCATTCCAGTACACTCAGGGCCTGTGGAAGAAGCTGAGAGCATTGTACTGGCTAAAATCTCGCTGGTTCTGGTGGGTGCAGCCATCTCATCTTTCTGTGACGGCTGGACTGACTTCCAACAGAGGTTCCCCGACTCTTCTGGAGGACCCCTACTCGTCGACGGACCGTTGCCTCCCACCGATCCGCCTCCTCCACTCGCTCTCTCCCTCGAGTCTTTCTACCGCGGCGTGGAAAACCATGTCTTCCGCGCCGTCGCCTACAACCCGCTCACCGGCAACGGTGCGGCGATAGTTGCCACTGCCCCCAACACCCTGCTCGAGTCGATTACGCCGCACCTACACACCGCCTCAAGCCTCGCAGCCACGCGCGATGGGAAGCGAAGTCGAAGTGGGTCTCGCGCTGCCTTCGCCGTGTGCCAGCTCCGTCCATTCACATATGAGCACAACAAGTATTATCTGGACGTCGAGCTTCGATGGACCATTGGCCTGTCTGTGGTAGAAGCCCCTAGCGTTGCCTCCAAGCTCATGAAAGATGACCTGAAGCTGCTTGCGCGATACTTCCCGCATCCGACAGAGGAGGGCGTGAGCACCTGGGCTCTCTCAGACTTCTACGATGCTGTCCACGTACCGCCCACTGATCTGCAGGTATCGCCGCGCATTCAGCACGGTCTCTCCGATACGCCCTTGTACCCGTTTCAGGTGAGGGCCGTAGACTGGCTTCTTCACAGAGAGGCCGTCGCCTTCTCCTCATCCGGTGCACTCGAGCCCCTTGCAGCGCCGACACCGCCAGCCTCTTTCAGGCAGGCACAGGATGCGGCAGGAAGGGCCTGCCATGTTAGTCAGCTTCGTGGCATGGTCGTTGCTGATCTGGCCGCAGCCACGGGTGATACGCTAGAGACACTGCGCGGTGGCATCCTCGCTGAAGAGATGGGACTAGGCAAGACTGTCGAACTGATGGCCCTTATGACTCATCACAAGCGAGACATGCCTGAAGGAAAGATCTTCGACGCGTATACCGGGGCCTACGTGACGCCCTCTGGAGCGACCCTCATCATCACACCTCCCTCCATCCTCGAGCAATGGATAAGCGAAATCAACACCCACGCGCCCGAAATGAAGGTGCTCCATTACAAAGGGCTCCCATCACCCACCGCGCCCAAAAAAGCACACACAGAAGCAACCATGGAGAATCTACTACAGTACGATGTCGTCGTGACAACCTACAACGTTCTAGCGAAGGAGATTCATCACGCAAAACCTCCTCCTGACCGCTCTTCCAGGAACGCAAAGCGCCATGAGCGTCGCAGGAGCCCGCTCGTGGAAATCTCATGGTGGCGTGTGTGTCTCGATGAAGCACAAATGATCGAAAGTGGTGTCAGTCAAGCCGCCACAGTCGCACGGATTATTCCGCGTTGCAACGCTTGGGCTGTAACTGGAACACCACTTCGCAAGGATGTTCAGGATCTGAGAGGACTTTTAGTCTTCCTTCGATGCGATGCATTTGCCAACAACAAGGCTGCATGGGATCGTCTCGACAAGGCTTCGTTCAAGGCTATTTTCAGTCAGATTGCTCTACGACATACAAAGGACAAGATTCGCGATGAGCTTCGGCTCCCTCCACAGAAGCGTGTCGTCATCACTGTCCCGTTTACCACCATCGAAGAGCAGAACTATTCCGATATGTTGCGACAGATGGCAAATGCGTGTTGGCTTACATCAGAAGGCCACTCTCTTGAAGAAGACCGGAATGCGAGTCATCCTGAGGTTATTGAGAGAATGAGAGAATGGCTCGTTCGACTACGGCAGACCTGCTTGCACGCACACGTGGGTCGGAAGAATCGAAAAGCTTTGGGAGCGAAGAATGGAGCGCTCCGTACGGTTCATGAGGTTCTCGAAGTCATGATAGAACAGAATGACAGCCACCTGAAATCTGACGCCCGAGAAATGATCCTCAGCCAGATCACGCGAGGTCATATACAAGCGTACGCTGGCAATGTAGACGATCGAGCGCAGTTGGCCCTACCCTACTACGAGGAAGCACTGAAAGAGGCGCAATCTTACGTCAAGATGTGTCGGGACGAGCTCGTAGCGGAACAACTCAAGCTTGGCAAGACCGTTGCCAACGATGCGATACCAAACTCAGACTCCGAAGGTGACGACGAGAGCGAGGACATTGGCCGTGTCCCGATCATTCGCAAGGCTTTGCGATCGTTCTTGGAGCTCGAGCACGCTTGCGACTTCTTCATCGCGACAACGTACCATCAAATCAAAGAGAACGAACAATTCACGGAGCCGGAATCAGGGGAGTACCAACGCCTTGAAAATCTCGAAACCGAGTGGTATCAGAAAGCAAAGATCATACGACGCGAACTTCTCAAAGATTCGAAGAACAAGGCTCAACGTCAGATGACTAAAATTACCTCGTGCAAGCCGTTCCACCAGGTACCCAGAATTGCTGACCTGCTGGATTTTGGTGGCATCGAAAGTCGCCAGATACTCAAGACAATGGACAACATCAGTGACTTCCTGAACACGCAAGCGGAACAAATCCATGCTTGGCGCATTAAGATAGCCGATATCCTATTACTCCGCTTGGTAGATGATGATGACGACCAAGAAACTACTGGCGAGGAGTACGACGAGTCTCTCAAAGTACAAGACGAGCTCTACGTGTATATCATGGCTCTGCGTACACTTGTGGCTGATCGGAGCAGTGCTGTTAGTGGCCTGCAGGATATTCTTACCGAACACGAGATCCGAGGTGCTGAGAAATTAGCAAAGCACGAGGATGGGACAAAGCGCGGGCATGCTCCCGAGCTTGTGTTGGTGGTTGCTGACGTGCGGCGAAAGCTTCAGGCGATGCTGGAGGGCGGATCGCTCAAAGGCGTCGTTTCCGGTGTTCGCTCGATGGCAACCGGTCTACAGTGGCGGGCAGACAGCGGTGACAGCCGTGCGGCAGCCGAACTGAACGTCGTGCAAAAGCATCTCAACCGCATACAGAGCATCGTTGCGCAGCAGGCCAATACAATTACCAATCTAGAGAAGGAGCAGGAGATGTTCCGAGCGACGATGAACCAAAGACTGGAATACTATCGCCAGTTCCAATTCATATCAGACACTGTCGCCAAGTACAAGGACGAGCTCGACGATACGTTCGATGAGCGCGAGTTCGAAAAGTTTACTCTGGCGCGCAACAGGAGGATCAAGTCTGTCGCTGGGTACAAGACCAAGGAAACTTATTTGACACACCTTCGCTCCGAGAACCAGGGCGAGACGAGGCCAGAGTGTGTCATTTGCCAAGAAGAAATTGAGGTAGGAGTGTTGACGAATTGCGGACACAAATACTGCAAGGACTGCATTCATCATTGGTGGTACTCGCACCGCACCTGCCCAATGTGCAAGCAAAAGCTCACGGGCAGCGATTTCAAAGACATCAGCTTCAAGCCCAGCGAGATGAAAGCCCAAGAGGAAGCTCAAGGCCTAGTAAGCCCATCTCAAGCCTCTTCCCCAGGATGTTCAAACACGTCCATCTACTCCGACATCAGCGACGCCACCATGAAGGAGATCAAGATGATCGACCTCGACGGCTCCTACGGTACAAAAGTCGACACCATCGCTCGCCACCTTCTCTGGATCCGCGCCAACGACCCAGGCGCCAAATCCATCATCTTTTCGCAATTCGGCGATTTCCTCGAAGTTCTGCGCGACGCGCTGAGGAAGTGGAAGATTGGTGTCAGCGGCATCATCGACAAGGACGGCATACAGAAATTCAAGACCGATCCCGCCGTCGATTGCTTCCTGCTCGACGCCAAGTCTGACTCGTCAGGCCTCAACCTCGTCAACGCGACATATGTCTTCCTCTGCGAGCCGCTGATCAACCCCGCCATCGAGCTACAGGCCATCGCACGAGTCCATCGCATTGGGCAACAGCGTCCCACAACGGTCTTCATGTACCTCATCAGCGACACCGTCGAGGAAGCCATCTACGACATCTCCGTCGCGCGTCGCCTCGCACACATCAGTAAAAGCTCGCAGTCTGACACTGCCACGCCTGTCGTGCAGGAAAATACGCTGGATAAGGCTAATTCTGCGGTATTACAGGCTGCCCCGCTGAAGTCGTTGCTGCGAAAGAAGGGCAATGGCGAAGAGGTCAAGGAGGATGATCTTTGGCATTGTCTTTTTGGCAGGCAGAGGAAGGTGGTTAAGTCGGGGCTTGAAGGGGTGGTCGGGAAGCATTTGAGGGCTGAAGCGGTGGATGGACGGGCTGCGGAGGGGGCGGGGAGGAGGTTTTGAGGACTGGGGCCGAGTTGATGGGGTCTTTGTGTCTTGGTTGGTCGTGTTGCATATATGAAGTTTTAGATACCCCGGATTTACTATTTGAATATATTCGTTAAGTTGACATTTTTCCTTGTATGCCGCGTTGCTTGCTTGTGTATTTCACAGTGCTTTTTCCCGTTCCGTACTGTCTTCTTCCTACGTACATACCAAAGCAATTACCTTCTGTTCCGTAGACTATAGACGCCACAGGTCACGAAACGACCGAGGTCCAGATCAGTATCACGACTTCGCGACCGCAGCATCGACGACAAAGGTTTAGTGTACATATCGTACCGCGAACCGATCGGAGCGTTTTCCGCACACGTGGCGTGAACGTTCGAGCGGTGATTTACCCGATGACCAAGTCTGTGGATTGTGTGTAGAGAAGAAAATCATATGATTGGGTCGCTGGATATATGCATGGTTGGGCTACCGTGCTACCGAGCGCATAATTTGACGCAAAGCACCCGAGCAACCTTCGAGGTTCTTGCTCGTTGGGAGATGATAGCGATGTAGAGAGTGTGTTAGAAGTGTAGGTCCTGATATCTTCGTGTTAGATGAACAAGGCAGACAATTCAAACAGCAGTGCAACAACTAGTGGATCTCACAAAGTGAACATGATATGTTTACAGATCAAAGCTCAGCTAGAGTAAAGCATCTACAAACTTACAAACGAGAAAAATGTGGTATCAAGCGCATTAACAAAGCAAACTCCAAACTAAATGCCAAAAACCATAAAATACCTCGCCCTCATGAAGCATGAAGCACGCCACTCGATCTGCAGTCGGCGGTGTCTTCGTCAGACGGCTTCGCACCACGTTCCAGTTCCGCATTGATCCAGCGCCAGTCCGAGATTGAGGAAGTGGATGGACCGGAAAGGGGTCAGCGGTGTAATGTGCGAGTGAATGGCGGGCAAAATATACCTACTGCTTGGTGGTCGCCTTCGAGCCTGGATTTGCCGGAGCAGCGTCGGGGAAGAGTAGTGCGAGACCTTCTTCCCAGCCGCGCTCCGTGACGATGTCGACGACGGGTCGGCCGTCTTCGTTGACGACTTGTAGATCCACGGGTCCGCCCATGTCGATTAGGAGCTTTAAAATCTCGGCGTCCCCGTTTTCGACGGCTTGGAGGACGGGATTCCAGCCCCGGTGCATCACATTTATTTCCGCTGTGGAAAGGACATCAGTATACGTGTGTCTCACATTCAGTTCGTAGAAGCAGCGCTTACCTCCCCTAGCCAGCAACATCTGTATGATCTCTTTGTCGCCCTTGTATTTGCGGAGAGCCTTGACCATGGGCAGATGCTCGCCGGGGGCGTTGGGATCTGCACCTGCTACGTCGAGAAGGTAGCGGACGATGTCTTTCCGTCCCTCGCGAATGGCGGTGGTGAGTGGGCTGAATACACCGCAATTCTTGTCCTCGACACTGACGCCGGCTGCGAGTAGGAGCTTGATGCTTTCGAGCTGTCCGGCTAGAACGGCCATTTCTACGACGCCTAGAAGCGAGGGGAGAATGGTCAGCATGGACCTTGAGATGTTGAATGCTGAAGGGATATCAAGACGATTCTCGTGGATTAAGAATACGTAAACTTTGTTTTCAAGATAGACAGGAGATGACTTACCACGGAAAGCACGGGGATTTGGCGTTGCTGCAAGGAGCTTCTTCAAGATAGGAGGCTGCTTCACAGCCATACATAGTGGCCAATTCTCACCACGGATGGACGGATCCGCACCGTTGGAAAGGAGAAGATCGACGAGCTCGCCACGGTTCTCGCGGATAGCCGTTGTCAGAGCCGTAGCTCCGCCTTCCGGACATCTATCGTTTGGGTTGACGCCCTGGTCCAACAGGTAGAGGATGGCCTCTTTGTCATTGTGGGCTACTGCTGTTTCGATGATGCCTTTGGGCTTGTGGAGGTCGGCGCCTGCGGCAACGAGTTGAGGTAGGAAGTGGAGTCGCTTGTGCGTGATACATTTGAACGCTGGGAACTCACTATAGGGCAAGTCAGTGGAACTTCGTTTGGTATAAGAGGTATTGAACTTACGCCGATTTGAAGTTCGGATCGGCACCGTGTTCCAACAAGTAGTTGAAGATGTCCGCGCTGTTGTCACGAATTGCCGAACAAAGCGGAGTGTACACGCCATCCTTTCGAATGTTCGGAGAGACGCCTGCCTCAACCAGAATCTTGACAGACTCCAGCTTCTTGAGGGACGAAGCGAGTTCCATCACTCCGGGAGTCTTCTTGTAGTCTGCACCACGAGACAGTAGGAGCTTTAGAATTTGGGGTTTGTACGTCGATGGCCACAGCGGATGCTTTGGACCGGGCAGATTGGGATTGGCTCCATGGTCCAAGAGGACCGTCAAAAGGTCAATACGGTTTGCTTGAATAGCCTGGAACATTGCAGTGGTGCCTTCGCCGTTTTTTGCATTTGCGTCGATGCCGCCATTGAGTAATGTTTCTAGGACCTTGGGTGAAGCGGTCTTGTTCATGCATTGAACAAGAGCGGTTGATCCGTTCTCCATGATGGTGGTTGGGTCACCTTTGTGCGCCATGTACAGCTGCACGAGATCCAAGAGATCATGGCTGGCAGCCCGACTCAATGGGGACTCTGATTCAAGTCCCGCGGAGAGATTGCAATCCGCTCCATATTTCAGAAGTACTTTTGCGCTTTCTAGACAGTGCGCACGAGTTGCGGCGAACAGAGGCGTTCCTCCTTCGCGGTCGAAACCATTGGCATCTGCGCCAAAGCGTAGAAGGAGAGCAATGCTCTCTGTGTCTCGGTTGTGTGCGGCTATCTGCAGCATTGCAGCCTCCATTGGGGCATCTGCTCTCGCGCCGCCGTCTAGCAGTTGTTCAAGAACGCGATGTTTCTTGTGTTCGACGGCTGTGATCAAAGCTGCTTTGCCGCCGGCAGGTTTCGAAGCGTTTGATTGTCTGGGCTGCCAGGCAGGACTAGTCAGGGTCGAGTCTATCCTTGGTTGTTGTGCTTCGCGAAGGTATCTTTCATGAACGCTGAGTTCTGCCATCTTCTCGTCGACAAGTGTGGGAGACTTAACAGATCCTATCGTTGAGGTGACGTCTTCGTACACTGGCTGGCCATGGTGGTAGAGGTCGCTCATCGTATCGCGGGAGCCTGTGGAGTATGTACCAAGTCAGTGTTTGTCTCACAGGCAGTTCGTACATGTATCACTTGCCGGAGTCCGATGAGTGCACACTCTCGGGCGCGCGCCAGTTCTTGTGCAAATCCGCGATACCCCTGGAAAGATTCATATCCTCTCGTTGTTGGCGAACATGGCTATCATGTAGTACCGTACGATGTGGATCACCACTGTAGTGGCTATGCATATCGTCGCTTGGGTACCGCATGTCGTGCATGAGCGACCTGTCCACCCGTGGGCCTGGTGTATGGAGTGATTCAGAATGAGGGCTGATGCCCGTCTTAAGGGGCGGTGTTGGAGGTAGCTGGACAGATGGTGGCGGGTGCAACGAAGGTAGGGTAGAGGCTTTGGCTGGATTCAAGCGCTCGAGGGCAGCGATCAAGCCAGCGTAGCCAATGCCCATCGTAGCATCAGCACGGGCTTCTCCGATGGTCCATCTAAACATGGCTGAGCTGACCTTGAGCGAGTCCTTACTGCGCTGTAGGGTCATCCGCATTTTGTCGACATCTGTGTCCGCAAACATCATGCGAAATCTGCTGCTTAATCCACCCTTTTTGTTTTCGTTGTCAACAAATTTCGATACCATCTGCCCAAGAACCACGAACTCGTCATTGACCTGACGAATCCGCTTGTCGAGCTCCTGGCCTACTTCTGCAGGGAGAGCATTTCGTGACTTGTTGGCCTCTAGCAAGCCAGCTTCTATGGACCATAGCTCCTGACATAGCTCGATGAACTCGGTAGAAAGAGGTTCGAAACCAGGAATTGGATGCTTAGCTGAGCTGAGGTACTCTAGCATGCGTATGGCGATTGTGTTTCCCTGTGCTGTAACTCGGTGGCAGAGCTCCACTGACGTTTCCTTTTTTGGTGGAGCCATGATGAAATGGGCAAAAATGCAAAAGAAAAAATAAAAGGGTTCGAAAGAAGCCGCAAGACCAGCGGTTCCTTGGGGTACTTGAGCTCGAAGCCATGCTCTACTTTTGGACCAGTGTATTTGCTGCAACAATGTACTTCCCGCGTGCTCTGGGCCCATGTGATATTCGAGTAATGGCACCGGTTCCCGCGAATAGCGTCAAGTTCTCTGCCAACATTTGTGCTTGAAGATTTCCGAGGCCTGGAATAAAGTTTGAGATCGCCCACCGGGGCTAGTGTCAGGCATCCGCCCCACAGCCGCAAGCAAGATCTATCTCGATATGGGTAGATCCCTCGATGCTAGCGCCATGATGGTGGTAATTACCACGTGCGGAAGTACGCAATTGACACGATATTTTAGTTTAGTGTGGTCGGGCGTCCTGCACCGAAAGAGTCCTACAGAGTCTACCATTCAGCAATAATACATTGGATGCCCAAAAATTTGTCTGGTGCCGCACCAACAACAGCCGTCTTCAGCTGCTGCTGGTGACATGCTAAGTTCTGCAAGGATCGCATGCGATGTGCTGTACGAGAATAGCCAAAGGATTTCGATGCCGTATCCGCATGCCACCAACACTAGTGACAGATCAAGTGTGAAGATCCTCCTTGGTATGCATGTTGGGTACCGCCCAAAGGCGGCTCATGTACTGCGTGAGTCGTGAAACAACACTGTTCCAATGAGCTGGTATGCGGAGTGAGTTACACATAATTAGGGCCTCGTACTCACCACACACATGGCGATTTGTGCCATACGTCAACTTTCCTCGAAGCTTTGGATATTTTGTGTCCGCTGTTGGGAACTTCTGCATCAACGTTCTGAACATCAAACGCTTGTGCATGAACGAATTGAGCCGTGCCGCAAAAACCGAAAATTCCACGGGGAAGCCGTGATTTGCATCCCGCCCTGTGGGTCGCGCGAACAAATGATGCTCTGCATATTGACGTTCCCTGTGCCGATACATGAATTGTTGGCGACATCCATATTTGAGATGGAGATCATGGCATCTCGATCAACTTTTGAAGCCTGTGACTTGTCTTGATATTCCGTCTGGATGCACACAGTTCAGAAGACTTCCAAGTCTTGAAAAGCCAAGTACCGTATTTTTCTGGCGTTTCGTATCAGTACGATGTAACATACCTTGCCGTCACGGTAGCTTCGTGCCCTGTCAACCAGCCGTCGGAATTCTAGTCCAGCCTATCAAGCCTGTCAGTCACACATGCAGCTTTCTGGTCCGAGCCTCATCGATAGCTGTCTTGTTGAAAAGGTGATGCAGTCAAGGACCAGTATCAGATCCGAGCAAGCTCTGAATCATCGGATCATCTGCTCCATGGCCTTGATTGATAAGCATGGCCGCCGACGAAGGGGCATCTGATGTTTGGCCAGCTTAGCGAATACAAGTATCGATCCGTTTGAAGGCCATGGCAATTCGCCACAGAGTCTCCTATCCGTTGGGCTCCAGCCTTCGGTTTCATAGACCCGTGATCGAGCGCCACCCTCATCTCCGTCTCCCCGGTCCCGGGTAGTGGTAGTGGTAGTGTCAGTGCTTGCGCAATGTCAAGATGTTCCACCCGCTAGTGCGGATGCTGAGGCGCAGTCTGGACCAATCCTGGCTGCGATCGCGTTCTTGCTAGACTTGACGGGCGAGCTGTGAACATGGAACTCTTGTCTTCTTCAT
>Ga0265797_10001793_pt1 | contig 37329 bp, 38 predicted proteins | sample P2T30metagenome_FD_192433 | JGI IMG/M metagenome (GOLD analysis project Ga0265797, IMG submission 192433) | Plant litter microbial communities from East Loma Ridge, Irvine, California - P2 T30 | ecosystem: Environmental > Terrestrial > Plant litter > Unclassified | place: USA: California...
GGGGGAGTTGGCTGGGTTGGTTGGGGGGTTGGTTGCTTGAGTTGGTGGGTTTTGTTTTGTTGGTTGGAGATACGATCGTTGGCTGTTGAGGCTTCGCATGAACCATTGTTGCTTTTGGGGGTTGTATCGAGGGCATCTACCCCCTTACTCATTCCTTATTACTATAGACCGTTGCGGTTCGTATCGTAGGGTCATCAACGGTAATGACAAGCAATTGGCGATCAATCAGTACGTTCTGAAGCTGAGTAGTAGACCGTTGACAGACAGACATTACATAGTTTCCTAACTCTGGTCTCATTCAGCATAAATATCTTGCTCATCCTAGGCCTGGCAGTCTATTTGCCAGCATTCCATCACCCCTTTCCTATCATCACGTCGCTCACAGATTCTCCTCCTTCAGCTGCTGAGGAGTCTTCTCACCCGGCTTAGTAAGAGTCGGCTCGTACCTGTCAAGGTCATACATCTTCTCCTCCTGTGCATCGTAGTGGTGGAAGAGGACGTAGAAGACGATGGCAGTACCAGCGGTGAAGATGGCAATGCCGGCGTACATCCACAAGATCTTCGGGTCGACAAGAACGGGGATCAGAGCCTCGTTGAGCGCGGAGCCGAAAGCGTTGGTGAAGAGGTAGATACTTTGCACAAACGACTTCATCGAAGGTGGGGCCTTGGTGTAAGCGTACTCGAGACCGGTGACGGAGATGAAGATCTCTGCCAGGCCGATGAAGACGTATGCAGGCGCTTGCACGGCGATGTGGACGTTGTTGGGTAGCTTCTTGTCGCCGTCCATACCCGCTGGGCAGGCGCCTGGCGCGTTGTAGCAGGGTCCGGCGGAGTAGACGAGGTGCTGCACGATGGCGGCGTAGACCATGCAGAGAGAGGCAAAGCCGAAGCCGATTGTGATACGCATGATGGGGCGGAGCTCGATACCTCTGCGACGGAGGATTGGGTAAACGATGCGGTCTAGGAATGGCGTGAAGAGCAAGATAGAGATCGGGTCGAAGTTTTGCATGAAATCGTTAGGCATGCCGTAGCCTTGCATCTGCGAGGCTTGGGAGACGAAGTTAGAGGAAAACTGTCCGTAGCACACCCAGAAGATGGGGTCTGTCGAGACTCGTTAGCGGTGATATTGACAAAGATATGCGAAGGAGACAACTTACAGAAAACGAAAACTTTGCAAGCTTTCAACGCGCGCTGGAGCTCATCGACGAAGTGGTCGTTCCACGGCACTGGCTTAGTGTTGCCCTTCGCCGCACGCCAAGTGGGCTTGGGTGCGTTGGTGTTGCGAGCCTTGATCATCATGCCGATAGCCTTGAACGCATCGGTGATGATCTGGCCCTGCGGTGGACGAACAACGTAGGACTTGCGTCTCAGGATCAAGACCAAGATTCCCAGGTTGAACATGACGAAGCACATGAGGAATGCAGTCCAGAAGCCCTTAGCCTTCTCCATGAAAGGAGTTGCGATCAATGACAGAGAGCCAAGGTTGATGCACCAGTAGAAGACCATGTAGATCCGCTGGTATGTGATAGCCGGATCGATGATGGTGCGTTCTCCCGACTTTTGAACTTTGATGGCCATTGTACGGCGTTGGTATTGGTCGGCGATCAAAGGTGCAATGTTCGACTTGATGCCACCAGTACCAAAGCCAATGATGATGATAGCTGCAATGTATCCACCGAGGGCGTGGCCTCCGGCGATCGATGCGGGAAGAGCAGAGGCCCAGAGAATCAACAGACCTGCCCAGTAGACACCGGCGAAGATCAAGATTGTGTTGTATTTGCCGAGGTATTGATCAGCAATGATAGCTCCAAGAATTGGTGTCACTGCATGGGAGTTAGTGGATTGAGCTAGAAGCTTATAGCATCACAATTGCATACCGTAGCAGAACCACTGGAAGAACAGGTTGAGACCAGTAGCACCTTGGTGACCAAGCCCAAGACCAGGGGCACCGTCAGCACCGCTGGGACGGTTGTTGATGTAGTTCTGGAACAGACCCTGACAGCCTAGATGAACATCGTCAGCGAATGTCACTTGCTTGCCGAGTTTATTGTCAACCAACCGTAGTACGTGAAACGTTCTGTCAACTCAACGATGGCGATGAGATATGCGGATGCGGGCAGGTTCTCGCCGACCCTTCGAAGAGTGTGCTTCTCGTGCTCGTTTGGTTCTCCTCCTTCGGGTGTGGGCTCCGATTCGACATCGTGGTTCTCGACAACGGCATTCTTCTCATTAATGTCTGAAGGACCGATGTAGCCGCATGCGGCATCACGCTCGTTGTTGGGGACGCGCTCGCCGAACTCTTCGTGCAACCTATTCTGTTGTCAGTATAAGTCCTGGCATGGTAGTGGGCTCAGTACAGCATCATGTGACATACTCTGCAGCAGCGTCAACGTGGTTCTGCGCCATGTTGGATTGTCGACTTGCTCACAACGTGTAGCAAGGATGGGATATAGATGAACGAGAGGACTTGAAATGGCCTTACATTGGGGGCGAGCGAGGCGACCAGCCTTATAGAAAGGCGAGGAGCTCGGCTCAGGAGCTCCAACAGGTAGATGGCACCGTCGTACTGCATGGCCAGAACGAGCAGAGTGCACGCGACAAACGAATAGACTTCGTCGGTAATGCCGTAGGGTTGCAACGTTATCAGTCTAGCGAGGACTCGCTGTCGAATAGCATCGCGTGCTGGAAAATCTCCACGCCTGCGTGAAGGTTAAAGGTAATGTGGCACTTCAGGGTGGGGGAAGATGCGCCATGCATGATAAATGTGTTGCCGTAACTCGATGATTGGAGATACGTCGTCCAACTCAGAGAAAGCCATGCTAACACAATTGGCCGAACTGTTATCTACAACTCCGCAGTATATTGCAGTAGTGTTAGACGAGCGCCTTCCTTCCTTCGTATACGAGGAAAAGAAGACGTCCAGGCAATAATAGTCGGTGATAGCAGATCAGCAGTGATCGAGACCTTGCGGCTGCGGTGATTAGCCTCCATCGAGCCCTCGCCAAGGCAAGAATGTAACATGCAGCTAGCGCTTAGACGCACTCTTGTCGGGGCTAAGGTTGTTCTTGGAAGGCGGATAAGGCACATCCAAGACATGCAAGACTTGCCATGCCGTGCCAGTCAGTGCTTGTCAGGACGCCTACCGGCGTGCCGTTGTGCGCCGAGAAAGATAAGAAAGGCTTGACTGTGGTCCAGGGCTAAGAGAAGAGCTTGTCATGACCGCCATGTCTTTGCTGCTCTGTCTGCCGTCAGTGATAAACTGTTGTTGTTTGCTTCAAGATGTTGCACGTGTTGCCCACGAATCCCCCCGCCTCTGTACCACAGTTTATCACCTTACTATTGCGGCATAGCGCGAGCCCTTCCTCCGTCCTTCCGTATGCAGTGGCGAGTACGCATCCTTCGCCTTCGGGTCAGCAGGCGAGCAGATGCGGCGGCGAAAAGTATCAAGGGCTAGCCGAACTCCGAAACGGTCAATCGCTGTGCAGATGGGGGAAAGACGATTTTTGATACACAATCGGAGTGGGTACGTCGGAGCAGCACAGGGGTCGTGAGGTCCGAGACGATCAATCATCGTGTATGTAGATGGGAGAAGATCCAAGAAGATCCTCTGGTAAGGGTGCATGCAGGGATTGTACACCTGCGCTCCTCAGGCAGTTCAGGCACAATCCAAGAGCCTCGGAGCAACAGCAGACAGAGTTTCATCTTAGCGCCAGCGGCTGCTCTCGGCTTTGAACCAAAACGGGATGCCGGACTCTCGGTGAGGAAGCGACGAGTCCGAGGGAATCGCAGTTTGATAATTATCAAGTAAAACAATCGACACAAACAGACGAAGCAAAAAGTAGTTGCATTCCCCGTCTTAGTCCCCATGGGGCATGTGGAGTTTGCAGTTGTTAGTTCGTCGCAGTTTTGACGACCGCCTGCCGGCACCTGGCTGAGAAATCCCCGTCGCACAGATCCACAGTACTTTTGAACGGCGCGGATATCGAGCAACCGAATGAGCTGACCGCAAGGAAGGGAAGAGAGCCGCGAGACTCCCTGGGTGTTGCATGTGCATGAAGAGAGATGTTGCCGTTACCGCGACATTGATCATATTTTGATATTCATTGCCGGTCGTAAATAATATCGATTACCGAGCAAATACAGCTCCAAGCACATTCATCATCATCCCATGGCATCGAGTCGATTCAAGAACTGGACACTCACGCGACACCCAGCTCCTTGTAGAAAGCCTCGGTACTAGGCTCACGGCCCAGGAATTCCTTCAAACTCTCCATCTCGTCGCGACTGCCGCCCTTCTCCAGCACCGTGTACCTGTACCGCCTGCCCTCCTTGCCATTCATGGGATCCTTCTTGAACACGCTGTAGAACATGTCGGCCGAGTAGACCTGGCTGCTGAGGTAGCCGTAGTAGCCGGCGTCGTAGCCGCCAATCAGGTGGCCGAAAGTCGCCTGGCCGTGGCCCCACGTGAAGCCCTCGCCCAGCACTTCCGGGCCGTCGATTTTGCTGATCTCCTTGCGGAGGCGGTTGTACGTCTCGCTGGCATCGAGTTTCTCGACATCTTCGTGCGAGGCCACCTCGTGCACAGCCATGTCGAAGATGCCAAAGTGCAGCTGGCGCAGGTTGAAGAGGGCGTCGTTGACGTGGCGTGTGTCGACAATATTCTTGATCAGATCGTCGGGCATGGACTCTGATGGCCTTTCGCCCGATTTTGAGCCGGCCTTCCACGCTTCGGCATACTCTGGTGAGAGGTATGACCAGTGCTTTGAAAGACTCTTGATCTGCGAGGGCGTCCAGCACCAGTTCTCCAGCATCTGTGAAGGTGCCTCGACGAAGTCGCGGACAGTGGATGTGCCGTGGAATCGTGAGTAGATGGTCTTGGAGACAAGATCGTGAATGCCATGTCCAAGCTCGTGGAACAACGTGACAACCTCATCGTGCTTGAGGAGTGAGGGCTTCTTGGGCGACGGCTTGCTGAAGTTGCAAACGAGAGCAGTAGCCGGGTAACGGCGCGCGCCATCAGCAGTGATGAAACCAGGCTGAATGTTGAAGTTTGCGGCGTGACCGTACTTGCCATCGCGGGGGAAGAGATCAAGATAGAGATAGCCGACAAACCCACTGCCCTCGCCTTCGTCGTTCCACACGGAGAACATCTGGACATCAGGGTGCCAGGTTATGTCTTCACCCTTGCCACTCTCAGAAATGGCCTTGCGATCCTCCCCTTCAATCTTCACGAACAAGAGTCCGAAGAGCTCCTCAAAGATCTTTAGCATGCCCTCAATCGAAGACTCAAGCGGGAAGTACTCTGCAATCAGCTTCTGATCGAGCTGGAAGTCCTTCTCGAGCATGAGCGTGTCGTAAAAGCGGTGGTCCCAGAGGAAGTAGTTGTCTGCCTTGCCAGTCTCAGCTTTCTTCAACTCCTTCAGCTTTGAGATCTCTTTGACGCCACCAGGGGCGAGTCGAGTTCTGAGGTCTCCAAGGAAATCGTTGACGGTCTTCGGTGTCTTCGCCATCTTGTCCTCGATTCTGAACGTCGCGTGATTGGGGTAGCCAAGAATGCGAGCTGCCTCGTCGCGCAAGACAATGGCCTCTTTGAAAAGCGCAATGTTGTCGTTGCACTTGTTCTCATTCTCAACGAAGACCTTGTGCCGCGTCTCCACATTCTTGCAATACTTCTGAGTCGGGAACAGATCGGGGTACTTGAAGGACAACCGCAGTTTGCCTTCGTTCTCAGTGCCTGCCTCACCCTTCTGCAAGTCATTTGTAACATCTTCGGGAACACCATCCAACTCTTCAGGGGTCAACCAGATTCCACCCTGCTCTTCATTCAAGTTCTTCTGGAAAGTGATGCTCAACTCGGACAGCCGCTTCTTGATCGCCTTGAAGCGATCCCTCTGAGGGCCTGCAGGAACACCGAGACCCATTCTGATGTAACCCTTGTGGTCTTTCTCCAGCAGCCGCCTGCTCTCAGGATCAAGCTTGTCGTCATCCTTCTGTTTCTTGAAGACAGCATCCACGAGCTGGAAAACATCCTCCCTCATCGACGCCTCAATCGCATAGTCGTCCATCTTCTTCTCCGCCTCCGTGGAAGCATCTCTCAGCTTTGCGTCTGTAGACACCGCCTGGTAGAATCCAATGATGTGCGATTCGAGGCTCATGACGTTGTCTTCCCTTGCCATTGGCAGCATGACACTCTGGAAGGTTGCATTGTCGGGCTTGTTCTCGGCGACGATTTTGTCCATCAACGACTTGTTGTCCTTCATCAGGCGATCGGTGGTCTTGCCCAGAGACTCTGGCGTGTGGGTGAACAGAGGCGGTGCCTGCGGCGGCTTCTGGAACTTGGAGCCGGCCATCGTACTTGTAGTGACGGGTCTGTAGCTTCCGATTGAGAATGGAGGTTTGCGTACAAAGGTACGTAGGCGTGGAGCGAGGAGTTGGGAGAACGCCACGATTGCGAGGACGGAGAGGAGGAAGAGGAGGAAGCGACGTCGGGAGAGGGAGGTGTATAAACCTTGAGGCGCCAGTCTGAATGCGGGTCTCACGGAGACGGGTGATGATGATGACAGGTATGGAGTAGTGGAGCGGTGAAGGCAATAATGGTCAAGTGAGCGGGCAGCAATGGATCAATGGTGGCGGCGCATGTGACGAAGCTGGTTCTAGTGCCTGAGGCTGAAGGTGAGGCTGACGAGATGCGGTAAGATGCATGTGCATGTAAGATCAGGCCAGGAACACGACTTGTCATGCGATACGAGCTGCTGCCAATGAGCTGGATGCCTCCTATTGACACCTGTTGTTGTAATTCCAACAAACAAAGAGAGTGTAATCACATGTGATCGTACTTATCACAGCAAGTATGTTGAATTTCACCAGCGACTCGACCAGGTAAGTTACCGCAAACAGGGATTCCGAGTACCACGTACGGTGTTTACTTTGTAAATAGCACACCATAGCTGCGTAGATAGGCTGACACCAGATACAGCTCCTTGCTATCCATTTCCCGAAGCTAGAGCCCACATACATGTCAAGGTTGCACGTTGCCTATTGATATCCATTGGCATCACTAACCCTCATAACCCCAATTATTGCATTCACATGCGATGTGGATCCTATACAAACGATAAGTGTTTTGAAATGTACGCATGATAGAGACTGCAACGCCGGGGAACACAACAAGCGAGAGAGAAATTGATCAGGTGTTGGTCGTACAAAGTACATTATGATTTCCGAGTTTATCAGCTAGCTAAACCAGCAAAAACAAAGCTCGCAGCACACCCAAGCATGCTATTCTATGATGAGCGAATGTAGTAGACCTTCCATAACAAATAATGTGAAAACAACGCCTGCTCGCCCTCACGAAAGTGTAGAGCGGGATCCCCAGGCACTCGCTAAACGCGCCATGTCAAACTCAAACGTGCAATCGTCTCAGTTTAATTTTCCTGAAGCCGTCAAAAGGGTATAGCATCTATGCGGTGCCGGCGCTCGCGGGGGGCTCGACGACCTTGGTCACCTGCGCGCCAGCACGCACGATGCGGTTGCCTTGGGCATCCTTGACAATGGTAGTGTCCTTGGTCTCGCCGTGGGCGCGCTTCCAGATCTCGACCTCCATGCCGCCACGAATGACGCCAACACGCATGGTGGAGAGCAGGTTGTGGGCAGCGTTGGAGTGGTAGTAAACACCACCGTTGAACATGGCGGTTGCGTCCTTGCCAAGACCAGACTTGATCATGGCCTTGCCACCGGGGTGGTCGTTGATGAAGTCAGTCACATCGTGGACAACACCGGCGACAGCAATGAGGCCACGACCGTTCTTGGCCTGGTCGACGTAATCATCCCACTCCATGACAGGCAGCTGCTCAAGAGGCACACCCCAGTCAAGCTTGGAGCGCTTCTGGTCGAGCTTCTTCTGCTGCTGCTGGAGACGGCCCTTCTCAATCTCGTTGGAGCGGAACTGCTTGAGATCGTAGGCGAGACCCAACTGCTTCCATGTCCAGATGGACCACTTGGTCGGGTCGTACTGGTGCCACTCGATGGCGTTGCGGTAGTCGGAGGGGAACTCGTGGTGGAAGTTGTGGTAGCCCTCGCCGAGAGTGACAAGAGCAGTGATGATGTGGTCACGGGGGCTGTTGCGGTCATCGAAAGGCTGGTCACCGAGCCAGTGGGCAAGAGAGTTGACACAGAAAGTGGCCTGCTGGACGAAGAAGATGCGGAGGATGCCAGCGTAGACGAAGCCTCCGAGCCAGTCACCCCAGCCGAGACCAGCCACGAGAGTCGGGAAGATGAGGCCCATAAAGAGGACGACCTTGAGATAGTGCTTGTGCTGCCAGACAACAACGGCGTCATCGTTGAGATCGGAGATGTCGGTGCGGCCAATTCGCTTGGGGTTCTGCTTCATGAGCATCCAGCCGAAGTGGGAGTAGAGCAGACCCTTCCTGACACTGTAGGGGTCCTTGTCGGTGTCGGTGTAGCGGTGGTGAGCGCGGTGGTCGCGGGCCCACCATCTGATGGAACCCTCGACGGCGCCACCCCCGACGGCAGCCAAGAAGATCTTGAGCGGGACAGACGCGGAGTAGGAAGTGTGAGCCCACAGACGGTGGTAACCAGCGGTGATACCGAGACCAGTAGCGAAGTAGAAGGCGACGGCCCAGATGGCAGTCTTCAGGTAGAGAGGAGTCCAGTAGGCGGTGATGAGGCCGCACATGGGGATGCCAACGATGAGAGTGACATTGAGCCAGTTGACGTGCTTGTACCAGTTCTTCTTTGTCAAGGGAGTCTCAGTGATGTGAGGCTTCTTGGGGTCGTACTTTGTGTTCCTGACAGGCTCTTGCGGGTACGGCTTGGAGGCGGCGGAAGGCTGGCTGGACAGGAAAGCCGGGTCAACGGCCTGCATGCCAGCGGTGGGTTGGTGGGAAGGCATGTTGTGAGAGATGCCAGGTAATAACTCCTCGGGTGTAATTGGTGCGCAGACAGGTGCAACAAGCTGCCTGTTAGGTCTGCTGCGGTAGGCTCTCGTGCAAAACGAGAGTCTGTGGGTTGGCGTGAGAGGAGGAGTGATAGCCTGAGGGTGACCTCGGCGTGAATAGGTAGGTAGGTTAGAGGAGGGAGGGGCGGTGGAGGTGGAGGTGAGAGAGAAGGAAATGCGCGGCGAGGCAGCATTTGTAGTGAATGGAAGTGCCTTTGGCTTTCTGTGGGGAAGAGCGAATTCTCCCGGCTCTCAACCACTTGAGCGGGACCCTGCGACTCCTGCAGTCTCAGGAAACACGATTGATTGGCCAAGACTCTCGCCACACCGCCGCCGGCACACAAAGATCTGTCGCCACTATTTGCTGCATTGACAATGGCATGACTAGCTTGCATGGGAGTCACCACGTAGGAAGACAAGCATGTACTAACAATCAGATCATTACGGACGTTGCCCAAGGACTTGCCCAGCAGTCTGTCATGCGAGTGGTACACGCATCCCACCCGTGCCTGGGAGCTACAGTACAGTACACTCGTACGACGAGCCATGCGATGGGGAAGCCTACTGCAGGTCCCGTGTGAAAGGCAGTTGTAAGGTATACGGTACGGCAGAAATAATCCGCCCTACGGTCATACTGCTGAACCGCTGGGACACGAGACACCCGACACGTATGCTTAAACATGCATGATCACCATAATCATCGACATAACACTCTCCTGGATATCAGTAACTCAATACTGTCCTACAGTAAACACACAAGACATACATTCTTCTCTCATCTCAACTGCAAATTGCAATTGTCAAGACCCATGAGCGCTAATCCCCGACCATTCCAAACGCCGTCTAGAAGGTAAAAGGAATTTCTTCGCCGCCGGGCAGCCGAGGCCATGCGGGCCTCAGATGGAACCATCTCGATTCTGCCGTTTGTCAGAACAATGGAACACCGCAATGCTACCTGCAATTCATCACCATACAGCCAGGTAACAATAATCGATGCCACGAATCCGCCGTCCTACCATTCTACCTCTCACTACGCTTCCCAACGTGTCTGAGGAGCTCTTTCACCCGCCGCAGAGCTCCCCTCCGAGCCAAACCCAACGTCATGTCCACCCTCAAGTTCCAACCAATCACAGTCAGGCAGAGCGATCTTGACAGGACAGGGACGGCCGTAACGATGCAGGGCAAGTTCTGATTTTGGCTCCGGCCGAGAGCCTGTGCGGGCTCTCTCTCCACGATCTGGCCGGTGGGAGCCGTCCTTGGTGGTGGGACGACTTGGCCCGCACATCGCCATGCATGCTGAGAGTCTGATCTGACTCCACCAAAACCCAATGTCTGCCTGCGCGTGGCTTATCGCAACATCTAGGTATTGGTGAAGTTCACAGGAGCATCGTGTTGAGACTCCTCTTGCATGTTCAGTGAGCTTCACATGCAATCACATGCAATCACATGTCTGCTGTGAGCCAACCTACTGCAGATGCAACCCTAACATGCACGGCAGGCCTTCGCAATCGCATCCTGGGGTGAGTCTCAACAGCATTCTTCATGGCTGTCTATGATGACATGTCGATTGTGTGGAGCTTCCGCAGATTCTGGGTCGTCACATTTGGCCATTGAAGTTGTGATAAGGAAGTATGGAACGTGTCATTCAAGGAAGTTCTCTTGCACAACCAGGCCCTCAACCCGTTCAAGGGTTTTCAACAACGGAGTGACTTCTACTCGACCTATCGTTCGTTCATTATGAGTGTTGAAAATCTGACCTCGGAATCATCGATAGCCAAGCCGGCCTCGCATTTAAAAATGAAGTAACAGTCTCTCTCTGACAGGTCTGCCTGGCTAGTGACATCAAGTACAAACGCTCTGAAACTACTGGATCTCTCAGTTATACAGAGCTCTGTTGACTGGGGACTTGCCTATCAACTCAAAATGTGTATCATTGCCGATGATTGCTAGTCTGGTCGCAAAATGATGTCGAATCACGGATCCTACAGTACGGGCTGATCCGCGGACACAGGAACAGTAGCCCTTGGACTCACAGCCGGGTTTCTCTTTGTTCGCCATTGCGATTGAAGTTGGCTACACAACAATGCCCGCCAATTACACAACATTCAAATGCAAGGGACTATCTAACATTACATATTCCACTCGCAATTCCCATTTACTGCTCGTCGAGAATTGTCGTGGCTCGAAGCACAGATTCTCGCATCAGCTCATCACATCGAAAGCTGAGTGATTACTCAGGGTCTCGGTGCTTCACGGATGTGACCTTCCGACCTTCCAAGGTTCCAAGGCTCAGCCTCCATCGACCGTCCATCGATTGCCACACAGACAAGATCAACATCATCTCCATGTTGCAGTATACATCTATGCTACTCTAACATTATTGCGCCACAAAGCGCAGTAAACTCACCCACCAGGCACAAAGCCATAAACCCGCCATCTGTCCCAAACCCCATAACCGACACTTCCAGCGACAACATCAGCCTCAACACCAGCCTCACAACAATCACAAAACTTTCCCGCCATACCACCTCGCACCACGCTGAGTCAAGACAAAACACAACAGTACAGCCAGTACAGTACGACCACCACGCTTACAACAATGTCGGACGCACAACAATCCACAACATCAACGCGTTCCACCCGCTTCATGCGCGGCGCCGGTCACGTCAACGACCCCGAAGGCAAACTCTGGGCGCCCGCCCGCTGGGTCGTCCAGCTCATCCAATACCTCATAGCGTTGATCATGCTTACTCTAGCCGAAGGCTTCAAAGCTGTGTTCTCGGGCAAGAAACCACAGGGGAGACGGCGTGGTGGGAAGACGCAATGATTCGGTTTGCCGCGGTGTGTTGCTTACGCGTGGAGGACTTTTTGATGATTTCTCGAGAGTGGGAGGTCGGGATTAGCCCGAGGTATGACTTGTGAGCTATGTTTTGTTTTTTGGAGCGATGGACGTTGAAGCTGTATTCTTTGGCCACGTATTGTTTGCAGGGTCGATGGTACCCAGTCAGTCCCTTTCGTTGACATGTGGTCAATCCATCCCTGTCATCTTCTCAATTCCAATAGATGATGCACCCTTGCATCAACTATTCGACAGAGTAGTCGCTTCAGCACCGTTCAATTTCCCTCTGATATAAACCTCCGATCAAGGTGGCGAGAACACAATCGTTCAATCTTACCCAAAGTCCTCCTGACCAGACCAGGACCGCACAGCCGCCGCATCGATTACTCCCATCAACGACGAGAACGTGCACCTGATTCAGCCACGTCCCAATCCCAATGCCAGCTCATAACCAGGAGCCTCCTCTTCTCATCCACTCCCAGGACCACTTGCACTTCCTTTAAAATTCTTCCCGCGAGTCCTAACATTACTACCACCAACGCTTTCGCCCAAATCATCCAGCACGACGATCCGCTCGTCATCCTTGAGCAAGAGAGTCTGCGGGTTCATCTTGCGCTTCTTATTATTAGCGCCAACGACCGCCTGCTGTTCTCTAGCCTGGGCCGCTTCCTGTTCAAGCCATTTCTGGCGCACAGCGTCTTCGGCCGGGTTTTCGAGCGAGTGGAATGAAGCGTGGTGGTTGCAGCCGTCGCATTCGAAGCTTGATGCAGCCTTTGAAGAAAGTGTTAGATTATAATTGTAGCTTCGCTTTTCGATTGCGCGGTATCTACGTATCATCAGGAGTCTGGACTACTCACTTTGATTGGATGGAGCATGAAGCGTAAACATGGACACGCCGGCGACATGAGCGAGCTTTTGTGGTTGCATTTGCCGCGGGGAGGCGTGTAGTTCATCGCCTGCCAGACGCTGCCTTTCATTGTTGATGCCATCTTGGGGGATTTTGCATGGTAGGGTGGGTGGTGTTTCAGGCGAGCGGAGAAAGCCAAGTAGCTGACCTTAAGCTGTTGCTCATCTTATATTTCGTCAGTGCATGGCAAGACTCATGACAAAGGTTACAACATGTGAAAGTGAAAGTTGTGCGGTTGCTTTGGTGTTTTGAAGCAAGCGCTTGAGAATTCAACCCTAACCCTGAAGGAGCGGTGGATGTACAGGTACATGTATTCACCAACAAACATGCAACCTAGAATGTTACATTCACTCATAGTGTATCTCGTAAGTCGGACGTGGAGCAACATGAATGGGAACGCGAAGAGGACGTCGAGACACCAAGACACCGAAAGACTCTATCAGGCAAGCACAGCATCCAAAACAGCGTCCAGCACTTCCTCCCACCATTTCCCCTTCCTACCAACCAATGCGTCAACCATCGCTCTCGTCGCAGCCTCGTCCTCGCCTCCCATCTCCAACCCTTCCTTCTCCCGCCACAGCTTCTCCGCTTTCTCAGCAGCCTTCTTGATCGCATCCCCCTCGTCCTCATCCCCGTACAAATCGCAGCGTTCACATTCACTACACCTCCCGCCGTGAGGTCTGAAATGCTGACAAAAGTGCGAATAGCCCTCCTTGTTGGTGATCTCGGCCCGGCAAATGTAGCACATGGTGTACCCGCAGTTGCAGACGAGTTTGTTGCAGCCGGACGACTTGACGAACGAGAGATGACATTTCGGGCAGGTGCGCTTGATGGCTGCCGTGGCCGAAGATTCCACGGCAGTACGCAGTGAAGTCTTCTCCGACTCGAAGCACGTGTGAGGGTCGCGCCAAGCTGCTAAACATCGGCTGCAGGAGGTCTTGCTGCAATCGGGGTTTAGACAGTTGAACTTGAGGCCGCGGCGTCGTTTGTGGACGCGCATCCAGGATTGTTGGGGGATGTAGGTGGCAGCCGGGATGATGGTAGCAAGGAGATAGATGAGTGACGTAAGGATGATGACGGGAGCGGTGAAGAATATGGCCAACAAGAAAAGAAACAAGGCGACGAAGAAACTTGGAACCCCGAGACTGGAGGACTGTTGAGCAAGGTGATGTGCAACCTGATTGACATTGCGCAGTCGTGGGGCAGGTGTCTCGTCAACCTCACCGTAGATACAGAATGGGCATCTCTGTAGAGAAACCCTACTTTTACTGAGGGCATCGCTGGTCGCGCGGTTCTGGAACGCCAGCCAGACGTCGTCATTGAGTGCACGTCGAACAAGCCCTGCTGGTATTGAGCCTTGACATTCCTGCAAGGCAGGCGCAAAGCAGCGAAGTGTCGTCCTCTCGAGATCAGCGCTCCTAGCCCACCCCTGTCCGTAGACTGCTTCATTTGTTGTACGCGAGATGCAGTCAAAGCACAGATAGTGAGGGCCGTCGTTGCATGTCGCGATTTGTTCGAAAGGGACGGCCGAGTAACAACATTCGCAGTCAAAGACTTCGCCCAGTTCCTCAGCCTCTTCTTCATTGAGCTTTTGAGCATAGGTTTGGTCGGCCAAAAGACGCTCCTGCTGTCGCTTGGCAACGATAGGCTCGACGAACAGGTAGTGCAGCTCACGGTCAAGCACTGCACTTCCAGTCCGTTTGACGCTGGGCAGAGGGTCGCCACCCTCGGCATCCGCATGCCAGTGTAATGCTGTATGATCACTGGGAGTCCCTGCAGGTGATCTCTTGCTCCAAAGGGCCGATATCGAGAAGCGCCATGACTTCGCGGACAGCTGCTGCAACGTTGGACGAGACATGGTGTAGGAATCATTGTGCTCCGCCATGACGCCTCTGATAGTTGAGTGACTGAGATTCTTGAACTCCATGTACAGCAGTTGCTTCGCAGCCTTCCGGTAACTTTCGCCTCGAAATGTGTCTTCAGGAGCGAGCAAATCGTCCTCATTGTTCTTCCGTGTCCGAGGAGGTGCGAGTATTGCTTCACCGCGCCTCGCCGGCCTCAATCGCCCATTCACATATTGCGCCTTCTTCTTCAGCAGCTGCTCCGCAACGACTTGCAGTCGACTTTCTCTGCTGATGCTCAGTAGCATCTCGCGGAAGACCTCTGGTTGTACGTCCGGGAAGAGCTCGACAAGCACAGCGAGGGAGGCATTCAGTTCAGCCAGATCCGGTTCTTCTTCCTGCTCTTGTTGCTTCAGAGCCGGATCGTACAGAGGGGTGATGTTCTCGCCGGCCTCGCGGGCAGCGCTGCGGAAAGGCTTGAAGAAGTCGGCTTTGCTGCGCCATGCTGGTACGCGGCTGGTTCGAAGTATTGGCACATAGTCCATTGTGCGCGGCTTATGCGGGCAGGCCGCTCTATGTTTAGTCTGGTAGTGTCATATGAATGCGCGTGTACGTGTAGAGTCTTGTGAATGGAAATGGGATTGAAGATGGGTTGACATGGCAGCCTCAGTGCCGACATGAAACATCCATGCCGCTGACGCAACCTTGAATTGTGACACTATATAAACTTTGAAGGTTCCACTCTCTCCCCTCACTTCTTCACACTTCGAATTTGATGGACACCTACATGTAGATAACAGTGACATGCATGTAGAACGCAAGTCTCTCCGGTACATAAATAAGCACACTGACCTTGCGAACGACATACGTGGCAGGGAGCAATAAAATCCAGCACTGGTAGGTTTTGTATTTCAGGTAGTTACTAGTATTTGCAATCGTTATTCATCTACGGTTCATCCACGACTTGCGTCGTCGTTCCAGTCTCTTCACGAGGCGGGCTCAGAGCCTCGAAACCGCCTTCAGTGAGACGCACAGCTCCGGCACGAACCAGGGCTTGCGACAGGTCACCGATGAGATCGTCCAAGTCCTCAATGCCCACACACAATCTGATGATGTCCTCGGGTAGCTCGCGCTCCTTGCGAGTCGCCGGGTCGATGCTGGCATGGCTCATGCGGCATGGCATGCTGATCAAGCTGTTGACGCAACCGAAAGAGACCGAGATGCCCCAAAGATTGGTCGACTCGACAATGCGTTCGGACAGAGCGACTGATCCGGTTTCGAAGCTCAGCACGGCACCAGCGCCTCGCGCCTGGCTCCAGTGAAGAGCGTATTGCGGGTGAGATTTCAGGCCTGGGTAGCGAACCTTGAAGCCATGGTTCTCAAGGAACTCGGCAACGACCTGAGAGCTCGTCTGCTGCTTCTCAATGCGCACGGCAAGTGTCTTGATGCCGCGCAACAACAACCAGGAGTCGAATGGTGCCAAGCCGCAGCCGGTGGAGTTAATCATGAAGAAGAACTTCTCACCCAGCGCAGCGTCGTTGATGCCGATGACACCGGCCATGACATCGTGGTGTCCGCTGAGATACTTGGTACCCGATTCGTAGACAACGTCGGCACCCAGGTCCAGCGGGTTCTGCAGGTAAGGAGACAGCATGGTGTTGTCGACGGCAACAATGGCCTTGGGGTTGGCCTCGTGTGCGGCGGCAGAGATACCGGCGATGTCGACAATCTTGATGAGAGGGTTGGTTGGCGTCTCAAGGAGGACCATGGTGGTCTTCTCGTTGACAGCAGCCTTGACGACCTCGAGCTTGGTGGTGTCCACGTGGTGCACCTTGATGTCGTTGTGGTCCTTCAGGTAGGTGAGGAGGCGGTTGGTGCCGCCGTACAGGTCATCGCCTGTAACGACCTCGTCACCAGGCTTGAGCACACGGGTGATCACGTCCAGCGCGCCCATGCCTGAGCTCACGACCAAAGCCCTGTTGGCATTCATGATCTTCGCCAGGTGCCTCTCCAAGTGCGTTCTCGTAGGGTTTCCACTGCGAGTATAATCGTACTCTTGGCCTGGGCCACCTTTGAAGGTAGCGGACTGGTAGATCGGGGTGCTGCTCGCATTGAACTGGTCGTTGCTTTCGGTGTAGACCAACTCAGTGGCGAGCGCATACCTGCGGCCGTTCGCCGGGCTAGAGGGCGTGGGCGAAGGCGGCAGGTTGTGGCCGTCGAGGTCGAGGCGTGCCATAGCCTTGCCAATGGCACTGGGTGCGTCTTTGGAACCGGACATGGTGAAGGTGGTTGTGAGGTGGAGAAGGTGGTTTTTTAGTGAGGGCCAGAGACCTCAGCGCTTTGATTCTATGTTGGAGAAATGATGGGCGGAGTCCGATTGAAAGGGCTCCTGTGAGTGTTGAAGTCGGTTTTGGTAGTGGAAGAGTATGTGTAGGAGGAGAGAAGTGTCGAGCTGTCACATCTAAGTTACAGATAGTCGGTGCACTACGGGCAAAATGCCCGGTGGCCGACTCTCTCCGCCATTCGCGCAGTCAATGCGATGGCGTGATGGCCGAGATCGCTTGCTTACCTCACCCGTGACATTCATTGTCTCACGTGACCTTGTCCTGCCTGCCAATCTGATCGGACTGACTATTGCCCAATGTGGAGAAGTAGACAGGCCAAGCGAGGTTGAGGTAGGGCTACAGTATGAGACAAGACAAGTACAAGAGTTGGTCGACTCATCGAACCTGCTATTCTCGGTCCTCTTCCCAACACATTGGAACTGTGAGCATGCCTGAAATCATCGACGACAAGTCTGAGCACTGCGTGCCGTTCATCCTTGACCGCATCAAGGAGCATCGGGAAGCATCTGAATCGAAAGGCGAGAAGCCGACGCCGTTCTTTGTCGGCCTCAACGGCGTTCAAGGCGCCGGTAAGACGACACTGGTATGCAGACGACCAACAGATTCCTTCCCAGCACACTCGTGTATCTCCAAAAAAAAGGATCATCATCCCACACGCCCATCGCTGAGACAAGGTAGGTCACCACGCTTTCCAGAACCCTGTCATCGCCGCCATACAACCTCCCCACTCTGGTATTTTCTATAGATGATCTATACCTCCCACACAGGAAGCAGGAGGCTCTTGCCGAGTCACAGTCCAACAATCCACTCGTGCAGCATCGTGGCCAGCCCTCAACACACGATGTCAAACTCGGGACGGAAGTATTCGCCGCCATCTCCAGCCGCAAGTCTAACATCCAGGTACCATCATACGATAAGTCTGCTTTCAACGGCGCTGGAGACAGACTGCCTGAGAGCGACTGGGAAATCTGCAACCGTCAAGGCGAGAAGCCAGTCGAAGTTGTTATTTTCGAAGGCTGGTGCGTGGGCTTCCGCGCTCTGAGCGATGATGAAGTCGAGGGCAAATGGAAGGCTGCGGTAGAGGAGTACGAGTCGAAAGGCAGTGCGTACTGCGGTCGACTAGGCAGGTTGCAGCTTGATAGCGTGAAGTTCGTCAATAATGCACTACGGGAATACGACGAGATGACGAGGTAAGATATTGGCAAAGGGGATGCGAAAGAGATGAGATGCTGACACACAAACAGCCAGCTCGGTGCTTTCGTACACATGTAAGTACTCTTCTGCATTCGATGACTAGGTACTGAGGCTGACCACGATGTAGTGATGCTGAGGATCCGCTGTTTGTCTACGACTGGCGACAGCAACAAGAAGCCGCGATGAGGGCAAGCAAAGGAAAGGGCATGACCGAAGAACAAGTCAACAACTTTGTCAATGGCTGTAAGAGATCAAACTTATGTACCCGAGGGGGTTCCGATACTGACTGACCATTGTAGACTACCCTGCATACGAGCTATACACCAATGTCCTGAGAGACGGCATCTATCCCGAAAAGGGACGCCAGTTGAGGCTTGTGGTTGGTAAGGATCGCAGAGTCAAGGATATTATCCGACTTTGATCAAGACATCGAGATGAATTCCGAACGAATTTGTTGTACCCAGAAGCCTGCTGCAATAGTATCACTACAGTATACGATGTGCCCAATAACATACACGAAATGGAGATATGCACCAAAGGCATGCTTTGGCCGAGGTTCAACACACTTCTGCTTACTAGAGTCTCGAAGACGACACTTTCGCGTCAAAGCAATTCGTGTGCCGATGATCAAATAATCAAACGTTCTTACATCGCAGGAATGCATTACGTCGTGTTATAGGGCAGTCCCAAATCGATGCCCACGTGATGTCGACTTCACATGCTAAGGTAATGACCACCGAGGTACTTGATGTAGGGACTTTTACATACAAGGAATCTCCACTGGACATCACATACGGTTCTAGCCATATCATGCAATATAGAGAAATAACGCTCAAATCCAGTGATTCACAGTCTTCTGACGGCGTTGCGCGCATTTCAGAGTGTCGACAAATCCAAGACTGCCCTACAAGACACCCTCGAAATGACAGCTGCTCGGTTCGCGGCTGGTCTTCACCGAGGCTCAAGCCGAGGCACATGTGACGGCCATGCCAAAGCCGGCAGATCAGATGGCATCAGGTGCTCGTCTGTCTATATCGCGGAGGGTTTCTTGCGTTTGCTCTCCATTTTACTCTCCACATTACGCTTGACCCTACTTTCTTTTCTTGCGCATACACAATCGCAAACATGGCTGGAGAACAACTACGCTATGATGGCCAGACTGTCGTCGTGACAGGCGCTGGCGGAGGACTGGGCAGAGCATACGCGCTGTTCTTCGCCTCGAGGGGAGCCAATGTCGTGGTCAACGACTTGGGTGGCTCTTTCAAGGGCGAGGGTGGTGGTAACAAGGTGAGTTAACATGTCCCTGCGTACGCGGCTCTTCAAAAAAAAACCCCTCATTGACAATTATCCCTCCCCAGGCCGCCGACGAGGTCGTCAAGGAGATCACATCCGCCGGCGGCAAGGCCGTTGCAAACTACGATTCTGTCGAGAATGGCGACAGGATCATCGAAACTGCCATCAAGGCCTTTGGCAGGATTGACGTGCTTCTGAACAATGCCGGCATTCTGCGCGACATCAGCTTCAAGAACATGAAGGATCAAGATTGGGATCTGATAATGAAAGTGCACGTTGAGGGAGCATACAAGTGCGCACGAGCTGCGTGGCCACACTTCAAGAAGCAAAAGTATGGCCGCGTGATCAATACAGCAAGCGCTGCAGGTCTATTTGGAAGCTTTGGACAAACCAACTACTCGGGTAAGTGGACGCCTATACGGGTGTCAGATCCGCACCCTCGCTCAGGATGGAGTGCTGACTTCTACAGCTGCCAAACTGGCACAAGTCGGATTCACGGAGACCCTCGCAAAGGAGGGTGTCAAGTATAACATCATCTGCAACGTCATCGCACCTATTGCAGCCTCCAGAATGACCGCCACTGTCATGCCCCCTGAGGTCTTGGATGCCCTGAAGCCCGAATGGGTTGTTCCTCTTGTTGCAGTGCTCGTCCACAAGTCGAACCAGGAGACCGGTTCGATCTTCGAAGTTGGTGGAGGACACGTCGCAAAGCTGCGATGGGAGCGATCAAAGGGTGCTCTGCTCAGAGCAGATGACTCCTTTACCCCCGGCGCCTTGCTGAAGAAGTGGGACAGCGTCGGCGACTTCTCTGCTGGTGCTGAGTACCCCACAGGTGTAGCCAACTTCATGGAGCTTCTTGAAGATGCACAGAAGTTGCCACCAAACCCTCCCGCGGAAAACCTCGACTTCAAGGGCAAGGTTGCTTTGATCACTGGTGCTGGTGCTGGTCTTGGCCGCATCTACGCTTTGCAATTCGCAAAGTACGGTGCCAAGATCGTAGTCAACGACCTAATGGACCCGGAGACGACCGTGCAGGAGATTCAGAAGCTTGGTGGCCAAGCTACTGGTGTCAAGGCCAGCGCTGAGGACGGCGATGCAGTCGTAAAGGCTGCCATCGACGCGTACGGCCGCATTGACATCATTGTCAACAACGCTGGTATCCTCCGTGACAAGGCTTTTGGCAACATGGAGGACAAGATGTTCAAGCAGGTGCTCGACGTTCACTTGCGCGGCACGTACAAGGTCACTAAGGCTGCCTGGCCTTACATGCTCAAGCAGAAGTTTGGCCGCATCATCAACACCACTTCTACCTCTGGTATCTACGGCAACTTTGGTCAAGCCAACTACGCCGCTGCCAAGTGTGGTATCCTCGGTTTCTCGCGCGCGCTCGCCAGAGAAGGCAAGAAGTACAACATCTACGTCAACACCATCGCTCCCAATGCTGGTACAAACATGACACGTACTATCATGCCCGAGGAGATGGTTCAGGCGTTCAAGCCTGATTACGTGGCGCCGCTCGTGACTCTGCTCGGTTCCGACAAGGTCCCCGAGCCCGCCACTGGCCGCCTTTTCGAAGTCGGTTCCGGTTGGGTTGGCGAGACCAGGTGGCAACGCACTGGCGGTGTTGGCTTCCCCATTGACAAGCCACTCACACCCGAAGAGGTTCTCTCCAAGTGGGAGACTATCTTGAACTTCGACGATGGCCGTGCTGACCACCCCGACGACCCCTCTGCCGGTACGGAGAAGATCATGGCCAACATGGAGAACCGCTCTAGCGCTGCCAAGAAGGAGAAGAAGAGCAGCGAACCGAACCAGGAAATCCTGGCCAACATTGATGCCGCGAAGAAATCCAAGGCTGAGGGTACTGACTTTAGCTATGATGAGCGCGACGTCATTCTTTACAGTGAGTTGAAGCTGAGAGCCTCGCTACAGGACCGTACTAACTTCCATTTCAGACCTCGGCGTTGGCGCAAAGCGAACAGACCTCCCTCTTGTTTTCGAGAACGACGACAACTTCCAGGTCCTTCCGACCTTTGGTGTCATCCCAACTTTCAACGCAGTTGCCCCCTTCAGCATGGGTGACCTCGTGCCAAACTTCAGCCCCATGATGCTGTTGCACGGCGAGCAATACCTTGAGATCCGCAACCCCATCCCTACAGAGGCAACCACCACCTCATTCCCCAGCCTCGTTGAGGTCGTAGACAAGGGCAACGCTGGTCTGATTGTCACCGGCTCTACTACAAAGGACAAGAAGACCGGCAAGGACCTCTTCTACAACGAGAGCACCGTCTTCATCCGTGGCTCTGGTGGCTTCGGCGGACCGAGCAAGGGCACCGACCGTGGTGCCGCCACCCGCGTCTACAAGACACCGCAGCGCCAGCCCGACTCGGTCGTCGAGGAGAAGACCACTGAAGAGCAAGCGGCCATCTACCGCCTCTCTGGCGACCGCAACCCGCTGCACATTGACCCCGAGTTCAGTAAGGTCGGCGGTTTCAAGGAGCCCATCCTCCACGGCCTGTGCTCTTTCGGTATTGCCGGCAAGGCTGTGGTGAGGACTTACGGCCAGTTCAAGAACATCAAGGTTCGCTTCGCGGGTGTTGTGATCCCTGGCCAGACGCTGGTGACCGAGATGTGGAAGGAGGGTAACGTGGTCATCTTCCAGACCAAGGTCAAGGAGACCGGCAAGCTCTGCATTGCTGGCGCTGGCGCCGAGCTGGCTGGTGCTGGAAAGAGCAAGTTGTGATCTGTATCACATCGTTTTGTACATTTTTGGCGTTTGGATGTTCTTTTCGAAGCGATATGACAGTGTTTTCAATCCAACAGAAATGTTTCCCTTCAGTGCTGTTTTGGAACAATAGACAGTAGTGGTCTCGTCGGTCTTCACCTTGCATCTACAGTACTGTAGCGTGGTCGGACTCATGTTCAGTCCGTGACTTATGTCTGCCTGCATTATTGCATCCCTATCTCTGTGCACCACGCGTCGTCTACAGCCTTCCACCTTGGTACGGATATGTACTGTTAGTTGTCCCACTTGGACGTCACAACACAACATCACATGCATGCATGTATGCACGCGATCTCGGATGTCCAAGGAGCGCCATCTGGGTCACTACAGTATCGCTGTTACACAACAACCTTGACATCTCGCATGTACCCATTACTCACACACCCTGTCCAACACACAAGATTGTATCCGATCGTCTATCGGCCGGCTCGTTCTCGTTTTCGTTCTCGTTGAGCATATGCATTGATCGTCCGACATCAACATTGTTGACTGTTGCAGTCTATCGAGCCAGGCACCCAGGGTAAGATAGCGTGGATTGTCTTGACCAAGCCAGGGACAAGGGCTTCTTGTGCACGGCCGCGGCGAGATTGCGTGTATTCGGCTGGGGATACGAGGTTGATACGAGACTTGAGCATTATGCATCAGATCACAATAATGAGGAATCGGATGATGATGTGTGTCTATATTTTTTTTGCCACTTTTCTGTCCGTAGGAACGAGATATGTTTCTTACTTGTCTCCCGACCTCAATTCTCGACATGTGGTAGTTGGTAGGTACCTATCATAGCGACGACTGACTTCCAACTTGCCTGTGGTTTGCGTTCTGGAAGCTCGCCTCGTCGGCTGTAATTCCCTTGTATAAGGTGGTTTCGATTGTCGTTAGAGTATATGCAATACCACTACTCCGCCACCTAAGCTGCAGATCTTGTGTATACGTTCATGCACTCGCACGCATAACTAATGGCATAAAGAAATCCGAGTTCGACGTGGCCTTGTCGTGGCCATGTATGTATTGTCAAGCAGGCTCACGGATTCCGAGGTACTACTGTATGTATGCACTCATGGACCAACTACTAACTGCAAAAGATCGGCCCAACAAGCACGGTATGTGGCGTTGGTAGGTATCTTATCGATACGAACCATTACGAGCCCGCATTTTGGCGTTTCACCATCCTACAATGCCTAGGTATTATTATTTCGACTTCCATAAATCGTACCACCAAAGCTTCCAGAAGGGTGGAGCAAAAGTAGTGGAGGCAAGGAGGGTGCAGGGCTCGTAAAGCATACGAAGGGCAGAAGGGTCCACCAAACCGATTCATTGCCGTCGGTCGGCATTACACGGCCGTTGATTGGTCGCAGAAGGGGCAAGAAGGTTTGCTTCCGCCGTTTGTGCAAGCAGCTTATGCATGGAGAAGTGTGGAAAGTCGTCATGTTGCCAGAGAAATGGCCGTTGAACAGCACACAGCCCAGACGCCCCCAGAGGTGGTGAAGTCGATCACCTGGCGATGGCGTTGGCGCTGTCGTTGGCGGGCGGTAACTAGACCATCGTGCCATCTTCTGTGCAAGGCGAGTGGGAGATTACTACCGAAGTGGCGGTGTCTTCTCCGAATGTTAAAGGGACTGACAGGTCCTGTCAGTTATATAAGCTGTTGTTGACTTCAGAAGTGTCTCTGCTTTCCCAAGGTTCGGCATTCGCAGCGTCTTCTTCAGCCCTGTCGTTCCTGGACCTCGTTGATTCGTTTCTTGTTGTCGATATCGTCAGTCAAGATGGATATGCTTCGCAGCTGTCGACCGGCGTTCCTCGACAATGTTCCGGTTTCCCTTCAACTCATTGCTTTTGGGCTGCTAGTGGTCCTTACCATCACGGTCTATTCAGTCCTGAGCGCCCAGAAGCCATTGAAAGGCTTCCCCATCGCTGCACTACCCGAAAAGGGATTGAGCCCTAAACAGTCATGGCTTCATGCCGGCCGGGAAACTATCACCAAGGCTCTTAAAGAACACGCAGGTCCCTTCCAGGTCATTACGGGCACTGGACCGAAGGTTCGTCAGGCCCGAGTCGCATCTTCCACATGGTTCGCTCACTAACAGCTTCCAGATCATCCTCCCCAACCGCTTCGCCGACGAAATTCGTTCCCACGAGGCGCTCAACTTCCCCAAGGCGTTCGAAAAGGAGTTCTTCGTCGACTACCCCGGCTTCGATGCCCACCGACAAGGATTGATAGACGACTGGTTCATCCAAGACGTGACTCGGATCAAGCTGACCCAGTCGCTCAACCTCATTACCCACGATCTTGTCGATGAGACGACGGCAGCTGTCCACGACATTTTCGGAGAAGACAGCGAATGGCACACCACACTGCTGAAAGACAACATTGCGGAGCTCGTGGCACGCTTGTCGGCGCGTGTGTTCCTTGGCCTGCCCTTGTGCCGCAACAGACGTTGGCTCGATATTGCAAAGAACTACACCGTCGATAGCTTTGTCGGGTCTTACCTCATGCGCATGGCGCCTCCTGTGCTTCGCCCGATTACCTACTGGTTCATTCCTCAATGCACCCGTCTGCGTAAACAGGTGCGCGATGCGAGGGAGTTGATCATGCCCGAGGTCCAACGACGCAAGGAGCGCGCGCAAAAGGCGTTGGAAGCTGGGCAGAAGCCTCCAAAGACTGCGGATTCCATCGGATGGATGTATGAAGTTGCGAAGGGCAGGAAAGTCGACTATGTCGCTGCGCAACTCTCCCTCACCATGGCCGCCATCCACACAACGACTGAAGCCACGGCTCAGGCGCTCATTGATATTTGTCAGAATCCCGACGTCGTACAACCGATGAGAGAAGAGATCATTGCCGTCATCTCAGAGAATGGCTGGACCAAAGCCGCCCTCCAAAAGCTGCGTCTAATGGACAGCTTCCTAAAGGAATCATCCCGCTACTCGCCAATGAACTCTTTATCGATGAACAGATTCGCCGAACGCCAACTCGAGCTTTCGGATGGCACGATCATCCCCAAGGGCTCGCGGCTCATCGTGGCCGGCGCGTACCAAGATCCAGCACATTTTAAGGATCCAGAGAAGTTTGACGCATTCCGGTTTGCCAACAAGCGCCTGGAGCCTGGGCAGGCCAACATGTGGGGACACGTGACAACGACTGCGAGCCATATGGGTTTCGGCCACGGCCAGCACGCCTGTCCTGGCAGATTCTTTGCTAGCAACGAGATCAAAGTGGCTCTCTGCCACTTGCTGCTAAAGTATGACTTTGATCTTGTGGATGGCAAGGTGGCCGAGCCGAGACTATTCGAGAGCGGCAAGTCTGTCAGTACTAAGGTTGAGGTACAGCTGAGAAGGCGGACGGAGGAGATCAAGCTCGATTTGGACTTGAAGGAGTAGGTTAGAGTGGTATGATGTTAGCAGTAAGGTTACTGGTTGTTGACATTAGAGCGATATGAGCGTCATTGTATAGGAATATCAGATCACGCTTTATAAATGCCTCGCCTTGTCCCTAAACAGTTGAATGGAAGTGTTGTCGACGTTTCGAATGGCTGAATTGGCTGATTATCCCGCCGCAGATATGTATGAGGTCCAGTGAAAACGTGGTCGCCGTAGAGTGAAGTGTAGAGGGCACGTTCATAGAATGACAATATGGAAGAAGGTGATTGAAGGTAGAGAGTAGATATGAGGACGGGATATACGGCCGTTAAGATAGGTACAGTACTCAGGTCGCAGGTCGCCCCACCAGAAACAGCGCTCGAATTGGACCTGTCCGCACTTCCACCACAGCACTCCCGCCCTGCTCTGCCCTGCGCTACTGTTCTTGCACACTACTTGCTGCCTGCACTTGCACATCCCTCTTGCCGTTGTGCTCTTTCACTTGGTCGTCTACTCTCGCCCGCCTGCGCACCCACCACTACATACTTCGCGCACCTCCTCCCCCACCCGTATCGGTGGTCCGACCCTTCACCGCGTGTCTACCGAGTCGCAGGTCGACGAACACACCAAGTCTTTGAACCACCGAAAACACATCGCCAACGAAACTACTGGTTTCATAAGAAATGGCAGCTGTGGACACCGAAGGTGCCGAGAAACCCGTGCGCGAGCAGCTGAAGAAAGCCTCGATCGGAGGCATGTCGGACGAGGCGCGAGCGGCTGCAAATGACGTGAAGAGCGCACAAGAAGACTCCTCAGTGCACGAGGACGTTGTAATTACCGAGGGCGAGACTGAGAAAGTGGGCGAGAGGAGGGAGAACGAAGAGATTGCCAGGACAGAGCATGCCGAAGCGCCCACCCACGTAGGCCGTCACACCCGCAAGCGGTCACGGGACAGCACGGCTGAAGACGACGACGAGCACAAAAGAAAGATTTCAGGCGAGAGATCACGAGCCCAGTCTCCAGCCGTCGAACCAAACCTCGCGAATGGCGCGGCGAAGCCCAAAACTGGTGACCGTTCAAGCACCCCAGAACCAGTGGCAAACAAGACTACAACCGCCGAGGAAGCTGTAGTTAGTCCGAAAGTCAAGAGGAGTAAGATAAGTGAAGGAGCCGGATCTACAGAGAACGGCAATCAAGCGACCACCTCAGAGCCTACGAAGATACCGCCTGGAAGTGGTTTTGCCAACACCTCTGCAGCTTCACCCTTTGGCTCGCTCGCCACGAAGAAGTCGCCTACAGCAACGGAACAGCCACAGACTTCCGCGAGCGCCTTTGCGGCTTCAGGCTTTGGCTCACTTGCAGGCTCATCTACCTCCGGTTTCGGTGCAGTAGGTAAGACCAGCGGCGGCTTTGGCTCCGGAGGCGGCTTTGGCTCTGGCAGCAAGAGTCCACTAGGTGGGCAGTCCACCGAAGAGCAGGCGAGTGCTGGAAGTGCTTTCGGAGGCGCCCTTGGCCAGAAGTCTGCTTTCGCAGCTCCCGGGAGTTCCCCCGGTGGCTTTGGATCGGGCGCTTCTGGTTTCGGTAAAATCGGCCAGTCCAGCGGACTAGGTTCAGGTCTCGGTAGCAGTGGATTTGGCAGCGGCGCCGGCGGACTTTCCAGCTTCGCAAGCGGCAAGTCAACGCCTCTGTCTGGGGTGATCAAACAGCAAAAGGCAGCCTTTGGTGCGCCAGCAGACGACGAAGACGACGGCGATAACGACGGCGACGATGACGAGACTGCCGGGCCTGCACTAGCCGTCGAGGAGGATGAGAAGGACGAGCGTTTCTTTGAGCAAGACATGGAGACCGGCGAGGAGGACGAGACCACCGAATACTCGTGTCGAGCCAAACTGTACAACTACTTCACCCTTCCAGACGGCAAAAAGGAGTGGCGCGAGCGTGGTATGGGTGTGTTGAGACTCAACGTCAAGTCTGGCTATGACGGCGACGAGGACAACAAGCCGAAGGCCAGGTTCCTTATGCGTGCCGACGGATCCCACCGTGTGGTCCTGAACACTCCCGTGAAGAAAGAGATTAAATTCGGCACTCCCAGCGGCGGTCCTCCCACGAATGGTTTCATGTACTTCTTGGGAACTTTCGACGGGAGAAGCAACCTGGAAATGCTGCAAATAAAGGTAGGAATCCATCGAAGTGGTGAACGCTTTTGACACAGAAGCTAACACATGAACCAGGTCCGCCAGCAATTCGCCCTTGAGCTGTACGAGAAGATCGTCGCTCTGCAGGAAAGGATGTGAGGTCTTTGATGAATGATGACGATGAGTAAGATGGGAGGTAGCGTCACGTCAAGTTGTTGACGAATGGCGGATTTAGAGATTTGAACCAAGCAACGACCCTAGAAACTTTGCACATTGGCGGGTTTCGTTCGGCGGCATTGGACACGACGAGGTTTCAATCGACATGCGAAGTGCGAGTGTGAGTACAGACCGTGAGTAGCAAAATAGCAAAAATTAGAATATACCCATATGACTTTCGCTATGGACTCCACGTTTTTTGACAACGATACATTTAATGTCTTGGCATATGATCACGTCAGTGAAACATCCAGCAAGCATGTATCCGTTTCTCAAACCGAATATCAGCCAAAAACCAGCGTGTGCAAACGACCGAAAAAGAGAAACAAACAAAGCGAACACCTGTATCATTTCTTACTGCTAAATTCATATCTCGCACATCATACCATGCGCCTCTGGCACTACGCTTCCCAAGCAATTCTCGCCCAAGATCCACTCATCACCTCTCTATCCGCCAGCAGCACCACCGCCACTCAAAGTATTCCAAACATTTCACCTGCAATAGCATCACCGTCAGATCCCGCAAAAGCGATCATGGCAACCCCCAGCAACAAACCCACAAACACCACCCTCTACTTCGGCTACGGCTCCAACCTCTGGCTCGACCAAATGCACCAACGCTGCCCCAACTCCTCCTACCTCGGTATCGCCCGCCTGAACAACTTCAAATGGATCATCAACGAGAGGGGCTACGCGAATGTTGTAGAAATCGAGAAGGGAAACGACGCCACCACCACCACCACCACTACAATCCCTCGCACACCCGAAACCGAAACCCAACAAACCAACAAACCAAAAGAACAAGACTTCTCAACCCAAGTTTGGGGCCTAGTCTACTCCCTCCAACCCAGCGACGAAGCGCGTTTGGACCGCAACGAAGGCGTGCCGGTCGCTTATGCGAAGGAGTGGATGGGCTGTGACTTTTGGGCTGTCAACGATGACGATCAAGGCGAATCGTTCGCGCCGGCCAATGAGACTTCTAGCAGGAAACCCGAGAAGTTCGATTTATTGGTCTACATCAATCGCGGAGCTGTCACGCCGAGTAAGCCGAAGCGCGAGTATGTGTATCGGATGAATATGGGGATTCGGGATGCGGTCAAGGCGGGTGTGCCGGTGGGGTATGTTGAGGAGGTTATGAGGGGGTTTATTCCGGAGATGGAGGATGAGGGGGTGGTGGAGGTTGCGGAGAGGCAGGCGCTGGAGTTTGAGGATGAGAGATGACGTGTGTGAGCGTTGTGTTGTTTCCCTGGGATGCACAATACCTAGATAGTCTTGGAGCTCTCGCTTTGATGGGGCGATATGGATCCAGCCACTCCCTTTTACGCACATGGATAGGTAAGTTTGAGAAATGGCCTTGCCAGATTATCCTGAGCACCGTCTCGAATTGGTGTGCCGTTAAGAAATATTGATCGTAGCCATTTGTACAGTAGAATACAACGCCTTCTATAACCCTAGGCTAATCGGTTCGCAAGGCTCATAATTCCCCCACCTCGCTATGCAATACACGCACTGAAAGGGTGGGCAGGCAGTTCCATAAGCAGATTTTACCCTCTACCAACCCTGCTTCTTCATCTTCAGCACACGCTTGACAGTCGCCTTGAAGCCGAGCTTGAAGCGCTTCCGCCACCTCTCACTGTGCAGACGCTTTCTCTTCTTACCAGGCCGCTCATGGAACTTTTGCCTAGCGAATTCCTTCCGCACCGAGTTTCTTGCGACCTGGATCTCCATCGACCTGAAAGCCCGAGCAACATCAATGCCGCGCTGGTTGTCCACGTGAACCGTCCTTCCTAGCGTCGGGCCCAATTTCATGGGAGCTGGCTGGGGGACTGGAGGTGGCCCACTGCGGTTGCCTCTTGGGTTGAGAGAGCCGGCGATGTTCCTGTTTCCGGCGTTTCGTGTCTGAGGTATTTTGATTCCCGCCAGGAGATCTTCCATGCTGCCCCTCTGCTTGTCCGCCGTGAGCTGGGAGCGGGCGGGCGTGCTGGTATTTTGGGCATTTCTGGAAGCGAAGCGGGAGGTCCGCGCGGATGGGGCGGTCGGGGTGCCCTTCTTCATGTCCAGGGCGCTGTTGAGGATGCTGGAAATGTCGTCGCTCACTGACGGGCGGCGCGCGGGCGAGTCGGGGTGTGCGGGAGCGCTCTTGACGGCGGGGGGGTCATTGTTGTCGTCTTGCTGCCTGCGCATGGATGTGGCGAATGATCGTGAGGACGAGGCGTTCAAAGGCTGGGCTCTGCAGTGTCTCGAGACGAAGGCCACCCTCCTGGCGGGTTCTCTGTGTGCCAGGAATGGCATGACGGATTGCGAGGAGCGCATCATGGTCTCGCGCGCCTTCATGAGGTCCATTGCCCGCAAGTGGCAGCGTCCAGACAAGTTGTGTGTGCGGGCTGCAAGAGTGCAGTGCAATGGTGGTGGAGTCGGCAATACAAAGTACGCTCTGGACTGGCTTCACTCGGGGGAGATTTGCGGCGTCTTGATTCACATGACTCGCGTATCGCATCTCGGTCTATTTGATTGATCTCCATTGAAATTGTCAAGAACCTTTGATGCGCTTTGATTGAACATTTTACTGAATGAATGAATTACTTAGTGGTACGTCTCCATTCGTACTGGCTATCTAGCTATCATCGACATCCGTTGCTATCAAGATAAGAGACAACCTAGCTCACGAACAAGATCCATTTGAAATCAAATTGTTCTTGCAGCTACACCATTTTTGATTTATTGAAGTTCAAGACTTGGTCAAGCGTGTCAGCGTAGCATGCTGCCACAGGCCATGGAACCACATGCCGGAGCGTGACGGAAATAGCAAATGCAAGCGTGCCTCATCGCGTGGAAGTTGCACCATCCTTAGAGTAACAGCAAACGTGATGGCTGATTCTCCGATCCCGTCGGACACTCTAGGTGAATATCTCAAAAGTGGAAGGACTTTGCCATGATCGGTCAAAATGACCCCATCGAAGACCACGCCTGACGTCCGCGAGAATCCTTTGGAAAGATATCAAAGAAAGGGCGTCAAAAAGCAGAAGAGGCACCACCACCACCAAATACCAGCCCCAAGCAAGAGAGCAGAAGCACATCCCCAACTCACCTGGGTTCAATCCACATTCATTTTTTTCGCTCTTGCCTTCAACCAAGTCTGGGTTCGTCTCGAATTATCCGGTGCCATTCCCACCCAGAGTTCGATCGCGCGTGGATCAGGTTTGCTTGTGCTGTTGTTTGTCCTCCGGGAATGGTGCAAGTTCCCGAAGTAGATGGCGGGGATGAGAGGTGGCGGCAATGCAGGTGACCGGAGCTGCAGGGTTACTCTTTGTTGTCTGGTCGTCTGTGAGGTGGTGAGCGGTTTGAGACACTGTAGGGTTTGAGGTCTCTAGGGGAGGGGGCAGGCTTGGTCATCAGTGATGCGTTGCTCTTCTGTCTGGACCACGCAGCCGCTTTGGTCGTTTGATGAATCAATAAGTCCATTTTGAGCTCATACAGTCTAGGCTGTGTTATGGTGCTCGTTTGGGATGCGGATCAGGGTTGACTTGGATTGGCGACCAGATCTCTCCCTGGAGCATAATGACAACCCTATTTTCAAAGCAGTAGCATGAAAGCAGACGTCTGCCAATGTTTTTTCTACAGTTATCGCATACACTCGTGTCTCTTAATCTGGGGGTATTCCTACTTCATAGTCAAATTGAGACACCTAAAGATCATCTGCATCCACCTTCTGCACAACAATGCCAGTAGCAGCACCGCCTCCATTGCAGATAGCGGCACAGCCGTACTCGCCCTTCTTCAGCTGGTGCAGTAGGGTGACAATGATCCTCGAACCAGAGCTACCGAGCGCGTGTCCAAGAGCAATAGCGCCGCCGCGAGGGTTGACTTTCGAGGCGTCGAGGTTGAGGATCTGTAAATATCGCAAACCATGTTAGTGGGTATGCTTCCAGTGCTGATTTTCTCTAGTCAGATACTCACCTTCTCGTTGGCCTTGATGACTGCCGCGAAAGCCTCATTGAACTCCCACACCTTGACATCTTCCTGCTTGATGCCCGCCCTCGCCAACGCAAGCGGCACAACCTTGGCCGGAGCCACAGGGAAATCGATCGGGTCCAAAGCCGCGTCCGCATACCCGCAGATACGAGCGAGAACCTTACTGCCGTTGCCATACTGCTTGGCCGTCTCCCTGCTGCCCAAAACAAGAGCGCTGGCCCCATCGTTGAAAGAACTGCTGTTCGCAGCCGTCACGGTGCCCGAACCCGAACGATCAAACGCCGGCTTGAGCGTAGGCACCTTCTCCAACTTCAGGCGGTTGTACCCCTCGTCCTCTTTGACAACGGTATCCCCCTTCCTGCCCTTGACAGTAACAGGAACAATCTCCTCATCGAACAGACCCTCTTTCCAAGCAGCCTGCGTCCTTTTATACGACTCAATGGCAAAAGCGTCCTGCTCCTCCCGCGTAACCTCGTATTTCTTCGCCGTCGACTCCGCGCAGTTGCCCATGTGCACCTGGTTGTACACGTCCCACAACCCATCCTTCACCAGCCCATCGTCAAGCTTCATCTCGCCAAAAGCAGGCTGCTGGCCCGCCCGCTGCAAGTAGTACGGCACGCGGCTCATATTCTCCATACCGCCTGCAACGAGCGCTGACTCCTGCCCGAGTTCAATCTGCTGCGCAGCAATGCTCACAGCCTTCATCCCGCTAGCGCACACCTTGTTGATCGTCGTAGCCTCGACGGAGCTCGGCAGGCCGGCGAACATACTTGCCTGGCGAGCGGGCGCCTGCCCGATACCGCCCTGCAGCACGTTACCCATGTAGACATGGCCGATGTTCTCGCCGGGCACGCCGGAGCGGGCGATGGCTTCTTTGATGGCTGTGGCGCCGAGTTGAGGGGCGGAGACGGAGGCGAGGGAGCCGTTGAAGACGCCGCAGGGCGTGCGGACGGCGGACAGGATGTAGGCGTCTTGGATTTCTTTCCGCGCGGCGGGTGTAGATGACAGCTGGCGGTGGAGGGCGGAGAGGCGCTGGTTGGGGATCGAGGGACGGGTGATTTTGCTCGCGCTGCTTCGGAGGGCGTGGGAGGCCATTGTTGTGGTGTTTTTGCTTTGGATGTACTGTACTGGCTGGGCACCGGACGGATTGCTGGTCGTTGTTTGTTGATCGCAGGTGCGGACCACTTCTCTTCTCTACTCTTCTCTCTTTCTCTCTTCTCTCTCGCGTGAGGCTCGGTTTCGAGTTAGGTAAACGGACTTACTTTTTGCTTTTACTTTACATGGTCGCGGACTCGCGGCTGCTTCGATGTTTTGTAGAGCCGATCGGCTACCGCCGGTCGTGCGACGGCCGAGGTACAAAAGTGTAAGTGACGTTGGAACGCGAGATAGATGCGAGAGAGCTTGAAACGTCCGAACACGTCGCGAGACAATGATAGATATAAACTCGATTACGCTTTGTGTCCTAGTAAACCGTTGTCATTAGGATATCGATTTTAACAATAGTGGTAGGATACGCGTATGGTTACAAGTAAGAGATCTATGTGTCTAGTCAAGGGTTAGGGTTTGGGTAAAGTAAGTTGGCATCGGAAGTTGCATTCGGAATGCATCCGGTGGGGGATGGTCTGCAATGATCATTCCGCTTCCTTTCAGAAGGTGGAGTGAAAGACGAGAGGATCATTACCGGAAGGACCTTTACCGGAAGTTGAAAACAAGGAGACTTCCTTCAGGATGAATGACCCTTCCAAGATCGGATTCAAGAATGCACACAGCTAGCTGAGACCCAGCCAAACCAACTCGGTTTATATCCGTCAACTATCAACTAGTAATTTGTCGTCCGCGATGGGAATGGTTTCGGAATTGCTAGGGCATACATGTATGCTGATCCAAGCCATCGCCAGATGACAATTGCAGAGTACCACTGCCGCCATCACCGGCTTCCATCAAGCCATTCTCAAGTCCCAGAAATTGCCCTCAACCCTCCAGTAAACCAGCTAGGCCACGACCTCATGGTTGAGAGAAACCCAACACCAGGGGCCAGAATCAATTGCCTTCCTCGGCCGCTGAGAATTTGCTTGACGACAGCATCCGAGACGACGTGCGGCTCGATCACAGCCATGCCTGAGCCGTCGATTTTGCTCCTGTGCGGAGCGATCATGGCTGTGGACGCCCAGGTCGGGTGGACGCAAGTTAGCTTGATTTCGGGTGCGTTGAGGGTCTTGCTGCGCAGCTCGGCGGCGAGACCTTCGTGGAAGGCGAGGGCGGAGGCTTTGGACATGCAGTAGGAGACCATTTCACTGTTGGGGAAGGGGAGTCAGCTCGCTGTTTGTGGTGTTTTCGCGGTCTACGGGGATTTGAGTAAGAAAGATTGGGAAACGTACTGCACTTATGTTAGTATACATTCGTTATCAATCAGTGCTTGAAGTCAGAACTTACCGGGCCAGACAGGAATGAAGCCATAGAAGCCACGGTGACAATGTGTCCCTTGTGCTTCGCGACCATGGAAGGCAAAAAGGCGTTGACGGTGAAGTAGTGCGAGATGGTATTAACATCAAAGACACGACGGACCTTCTCGGGCGTCTGCTCCAGAATGGTGCCTGAGATAGCGATGCCAGCGTTGTTGACCAAGATGCTAGGATTGCCATGTTCAGCACGTATGGCGTCGGCGGTGGCGTTGACCGCATCCGGATCAGTAACATCGCACTTGTAGTAGTGGATCTTCTTGTTGGACTGCATTTCCCTGGGAAGCGAGTCGCTGATATCAAGCGCCATCACCTTGACACCCTTTGCGGCAAGGCCTTCGGAGATGAGACGACCGAAGCCATTAGCCCCTCCGGTGATGACGGCGATTTCATTTGGCCAGTCGTAGACTTCTGCTTTCCATCGGAAGTTGTTGTTTGCCAGTTCGTTCAAGAACTCGTGGACGGGACTGATGACGCCCAAGGCGAAGAGCCACTTGAGGGCTGTGATGCTGCCTTGAATGACTTTCGCAGAGAGATATGGGCTCAAGGCATCCAAGATCGGCTGCTGAATTTCTTGAGGGCCTTTGGTTAGAATGTAGAGTAGTGGACCGGTGATGACAGGGTTTAGCAGGCCATATTGGATCAAGGCCGCCATCTTGACTCCTTGAGGGGTGTACTGTGGCGGTGATACGGGATATCTTGGTAGCCAAAATGTAACGTTGAAAACGACTTCAAAGGTATGGTTGGGGTGAGAGGTACAACGATGATGACAGAATCAAGGTACCAGACCTTCTATAGTATCAGTACTTGTACCTACAGCAGTACCACGTACTTGTCATGGGGAGGCTTAAAATCGGTGTGAGAAGCCTCGGCACGCTCGAATGTCAACGGCTGGTGGACATGGACAAGGCCAATCATCGACGACCTTTCATGATTGAATGCAGCAAGTGCATCAGGTTGATGGCGCATGGACTGCCCAAACCAGCGTCGGCCTTGATCATGAAAGAGGAGTCGCGCCAGATCTGCCGCTAAGGTGATGCCAAATGTGAGGCTTGTTAATCTCATCCTTTGCGGAGCCGGCAATGCTTGCGGCCTCGGTACCTACAGTAGGAGTCGCGTTTTTTGCACGTGTATGTCGTGCAGCACGAGGATGATTATCCCCTAGTCTTCACCAATCAATTCTAATTCCAATTACACCACCTCTCGCATGTCGTCGACACGTGGCTGTTCGCGCCTGCTGTCCGGCACTCTCACACCCTTTCTTTACCCATGTCTGGATAGCTCATGGTCTGCTGCGACGGCATCGCGACTCGCTCCTCGATTGAGACTTGCCGGTAACAGGCATTCGTCTCGCAGATGGCAGACAACGGCGACGACGACGACAGCCGCACAACCGACTGAAAACACCGCTCCATCCCGAGATGTGAACCACTTTGACCACCTCAACCCACAGCCCAACGACTACAGTGAAACGCCCTTTACCGACGCCTGCACATTGACCGTTGCCGCTGGTAATGGCGGACACGGCTGCATCTCCTTTCTGAGGGAGAAGTACGTCCCTGATGGTCCACCGAACGGAGGCGATGGAGGAACTGGAGGCTCCATCTACATTCAAGCCGTACGGGGCGAGACCAGTCTACACAAACTGGCCAGACGCGGCACCATCAAAGCAGACAGAGGAAGGAATGGCCAGGGCACGTCAAAAGGAGGAAAGCGCGGCGAAGACATCTTGTTGACCGTACCGGTGGGAACGGTGATCAGAGAGGTGTCGCGGCATGATCCCATTGCAGAAGATGAAGCCGAGCGGAAACGCATCAGAAAACTTGCCTCTGCTGCAGAACAAGCAGCATTGGAGTCCGAGGATCCAGAAGTGGCCGAGGCCGAGGAACACAGACGCAACCATCGGCGGGAAAAGTGGTTGCTACACCCTGCTGCCATTCCTCATCACTTCCACGCTGAAGACTTCCCGTCTCTGCCGCCTCCTCGCCGCAATGTCCTCGCCATGTCGGAGCCTCGCGGACCCATCCGTCTGGATCTAAACAAGCCTATGGAAGTCCCGATGCTGCTCGCCGCCGGTGCAGTCGGAGGCCTGGGCAACACACATTTCGTAACCACCTCCAGACCAAAGCCCAAGTTCGCAACCAAAGGCGACGCAGGCATTCGCATTTCGCTGCAGCTCGAGCTCAAGCTGCTGGCGGATGTGGGTCTCGTCGGCCTACCCAACGCAGGTAAGAGCACATTACTGCGTGCACTTACCAGCAGTCGTGCCCGCATCGGCGACTGGGCCTTCACCACTCTCGCCCCCAACATCGGAACAGTCGTTCTAGACAACCAGCGTGGCCGTTTGGAGAACCCTCTGTACTATCCGAGCGGCGAGCTTCGCACAAACTTCACCATCGCCGACATCCCAGGTCTGATCGAGGACGCACACCTCGATCGCGGACTCGGTCTAGGCTTCCTACGCCACATCGAGCGTGCTGGCGTATTGGCTTTCGTGGTCGACCTCAGCGCGGGCGATGCGATCCAAGCGCTGAAAGGTTTGTGGAAGGAAGTCGGCGAGTACGAGAACATGCGCGCCCAAGAGCTTGCTGCTGCCAGCGAGCGAAGGCACGTTCCCGACGCCGAAGGCAAAGTCATGTACTCGCCTGGATCTTTTGGTCTCGACGAAAGGGTCGTGGACCAGGGACACGGCTTGTCAGCGCCCGAAGAAGCCACTCTTCTGCAACCCTTGCCAGGCCAATCGTTGCCGCCTCTTGCTCTGCCACCTATCTCGGCCAAGCCATGGTTGGTCATTGCAACCAAAGCTGACAAGCCCGAGACACAGGAAAATTTCAAGGCTTTGCAAACTTATCTTGCCAATGTGCAGGAGGGCAACGACCTTCATCCTAGCGGCAAGAAGGACGCTTGGTGTAAGAAGGTTCGCGCTTTGCCTGTCTGCGCCATGAGGAAGGAGGGCGTAGAAGGTGTGCGAGCTGCGATGACAAGCCTACTAGGCGAATTCCCATCTGCCTAAGTCGAACGACAGAT
>Ga0265797_10001794_pt1 | contig 37324 bp, 39 predicted proteins | sample P2T30metagenome_FD_192433 | JGI IMG/M metagenome (GOLD analysis project Ga0265797, IMG submission 192433) | Plant litter microbial communities from East Loma Ridge, Irvine, California - P2 T30 | ecosystem: Environmental > Terrestrial > Plant litter > Unclassified | place: USA: California...
CCAACATGACGCTCGTCGAGATCCGCGCGAAGTGCCGTCGACTCAAGCAGCAGCACAACCTGAAGCTCGTCGTCATCGACTACCTGCAGCTGATGACCTCGGGCAAGAAGGTCGAGAGCCGCCAGCAGGAGGTCTCGGAGTTCTCGCGTGCGCTCAAGCTCATGGCGAAGGAGCTCCAGGTCCCCGTCATCGCCTTGTCCCAGCTGAACCGTGGGCCCGAGCAGCGTGCCGACAAGAAGCCGATGATCTCCGACCTGCGAGAGTCCGGCTCCATCGAGCAGGACGCCGACATGGTCATCCTGTTGCACCGTGAGTCGGCGTACGAGAAGGACAACCCGCGTCAGGGCGAGGCGGACCTCATCGTGGCGAAGCACCGCAACGGGCCGACCGACACCATCACGGTGGCGTTCCACGGGATGTTCTCTCGGTTCGTGGACATGCCGCAGTAGGGAGTTGTCGCCGAACGCGAGTTGTCCCCTACGGGATCAACTCGTCGCCGGACGAATCAAGCCGGGACGTTTCGTTCCACGAGGCGAGGCGAAGGTCGGCCAGCTCCCGCAAGGCGTCCGCACGACGTGCCTTCTGCGAGAGAGATCGCCGACCACATATCTGAGACGACACCGACAGCGAGGACGACCTCGTCGGCGATGTCGGACCTCGGTCGCGGTGACGGCGCGTTCGTTGCAATGAACCGGCCGATCGCCTGCCGGTCAGTGGATCGACGTTCGGCTGGAGGTCAACGTTGCGCTCCACGCCTCGCTGTGAACGGCACGAGCAGCAGGTTGACCAGGCCGAAGACGGCCACGGTGACCTTCTCGCTGCGGGGAGGCATCACACCTTCCCTGGTCGCATCGGCGGACGATCGTGGTGCACGTTCTACCAGCGATTCGGCGGCCTCCGTGAATTGATATATGTCATACCATTGAGGTGACGTTTGTCAGGACAGTACCGGGCACTTGTCATGACCATCGGTGACAACGTTGACCGATCGTCTGTGCGCATGAGGGGATACCACTACCGACGCAAGTACCTGGGGGATGGGCTCGCACCTGAGCCACAGCGACTTGCGAACGGTGCAAGGAAGAACACTACGAACACCTTTGGGGGTCGTGGTTGCTGGGGGGCAAGACCGCTCCTGCGCGCCTCGGCCACATGAGCGAAAGCTGGTCATCTTGAACCACCACATCTCCAACACCATCTCGTTCGACGGACTCGACTTCGCCGATCTCGAGGTCCTCGACATCAGCGAGGTCCACGACGCCGTTGCACTGCCGGAGACAGGGGCCTCCTCGGGCTCCAGCAGCTGCGACTCGCACTCCACCTGCGGTTCCACCTCCACCTGTTGCATCTGAGTTGACCGAGGCCGCGGCCCCACGCGGGCCGCGGCCGCACTCCTCGTTCGATGCACGACGACAGGAAATCGCAATGACCGACACCGCGACCAGGATCACCGACACCACGGCTGGCAGCCCCGGTACGACTGTCAGCCGAGACTCTGCGATCGGCGTGGTGCCGGCAGTTGCAGCGTCGTCGTCGGACAGCGCAATGCCCAGCCGCTGCGCCGAGACGGACGCGGACGTGCATGTCGTGCACCACCCATGGGTCCTCATCCGCACCAACCTGGTAGACGTCGCCAACCCGGTTGACCGCACCCAGCAGGATGTGGCTGCTCGCCAACTCGACGCCGCGCAGACCGCCCTCGAAGCCGCAGTGGACCGCCTCGTCGCCGCGACCATGCCGTTCGGCAGCGTCGAACGACCCGACGCCGTCCGCCGAGCGGCCCGCAGACTCGCTCGTCTCGCTCGCCGCAGCGTCGGCCAGTCCAGCGCCGGCGATGGCGCGGTGGAGATCCGGGTCGAAGATCTCCCCGTCGTGGACCCGTCGGTGCAGCCGGCACAGTGGCTCGCTGCAGCGACGACCCGCGACCGCGCAGCGCAGACCCTGGCCACCGTCGTGGACGATCAGCTCGAAGCCGACCGATCTCGCCTGCGTGCCGTGCTCGCCCATCCCGCCCTGCGGCTCGCGGCCCCGATGTCGAGCCCAGCCCTGGCCGCCGCCGCGGCGAAGTACGCCATGGGCGGCACCGGCTCGTCGCTGCGCAAGAGCGAACCACACCTGCAACGCCTTGCCGGACGCGCGGTCAACCGCGTCAGCCCGTTCTCGCACTACACAGCGGTGGGCCTCGGTTGGACCGGGGAGCCGGTGCCCGGATCCAGCGTGGGAACCATCACGGAGACCGTGGCAGAACTCGAGCGGCAGGTCAGCGTCGACCTCGCGTCGTTCACCCGTCTCGTGCGTGCGCGGCTCGATGACCTCGGCACCGCGACGCCCCTCGTCGCAGCGCGATCCAGTGCCGGAACCGACGGTCGCCGCCGCGTCCGAGTGGACGTCGACGACGCATCCGGCCGCTCGCGCACGCTGAACGGGTCCATGCGTACCGTCACGGTACGTGACACCCCGGCCGTGTCCGCGCTGCTCGCCGCGGCGCAGACACCGGCGGACGCGACGACGCTCGCCCGGCGAATCGCGGGGACCGGAGGGGACGTCCCCATCGACTCCCGTGTCACGGTCGCCATCTCGGCCCTCGTGGAGGCAGGCGCCCTGCACACCTGGAACCCCGTACCGGTACGCACCGATGACACTGCGCGCATGACGGCAACGGCACTTCGCGGCTACGCGGACACGGCATCCTCGGCGTCCGGAGGATCAAGCGCGGCCGAGGCCGTCCGTGCTCTCGCCGACGACCTCGACGCCATCGCCACCGCCGTGGATGGCGTGGCCGCGGCGGGGCCCGACGAGCGTCACTCATCGGTCCTGGCGTTCGGGCGGGCCTGGGCCGCCGCTGGCGGGACCACCGCGCGAGCGATCTACGAAGACGTGACGATGCCCACGGTGGCCGCACTCGACGATGCACTCCTCGTCCCCGTGCGAGATGCGCTTGCCCGACTGGCCGCCGTCTCGGACCTCTTCGACAACACCCACATCGGGCACGCGCTCCTGCACCGTGGGCTGGTGGCGCGGGTGGGGGAGCGTTCGACACTGTCGTTCGACGAGTTCGCCGAGCTGGTGCCCCAGATCCTCCGGGCGACGTCGACCGACCGCGAGGGGATGCTCGCCGAGGTGTGCGCCCACGATCCTGCCGTTTCGCGGATCGTGGCGTTGCGGGACGAGGCTGCTCAGTCGCTGCGGCGTGCGGCACTGCGCGGCGATGAGGAAGTGCGCTGGACCGAGGCGCAGCTCGACCGATGGAGCCGCGAGATCCCCGACCGCCTGCGTCGTCCCCGGTCCAGCCTCGCCTGGTTCGTGCAGACCGTAGCTCTGGGGGCGGACGGGAACTCCCGGTCCGGACAGGGAACGGACCAGCGGGCCGGAAGTGCCCTCCCGATCAGCAGGGCTGTCCTCAACGCCGTGCACGACGGTGACGCCCAGATGTTTTCGCGGTTCCTCGGCTCCTTCGGGGATGCCCCACTCGCCGCAGTGCGAGAAAGCCTCGCCGACGAACTCGGGACGGATGGAATCGAGGTCGCACCGGTACACGGGTTCAACGCCAACGTGCATCCGTGGCTGCTCGAATCCGCCTTCAAGACCGACGGCCTCGCAGGCGAGCAGGCCGCCGTCGATCCTTCGGAACTCACGGTGCACATCGGTGCACACGCCGTGTGGGCTGACATCGGCGGGCGCCGCATCACACCGCGCTACTTCGGCTTCCTGGTGCCGTTCCTCCTGCCGGCTCCCGAAGCGGCGTTGTACATGCTCGGCCGCGGCCCGCTCGTGCGAATGGATCTCGGGACCGACATCGAGCGGGGCGTCGGTCACGACGAGATCGTGTCGCACCCTCGTGTGGTCGCCGGCTCTGTCGTCGTCACCCGCCGCGCGTGGAGCCTGCCTGCCGCCGCGTTCCCGGTTCCGCGACCCGGCGAGCGGCTCGCCGAGACACTGCGTCGCATGAACGAGTTCCGCGCACGGCACGGCATCGGCGAACGGGTCTTCATCCGCCCGGAACCGGCCGCTGACGCGCTGTGGCAGCAGTTCGTGGCGATGCGCTCGAAGCCGCTCGGAGTCGACCTCACCTCCCCACTCGATCTGCGGTGCCTGCCCGCGTGGCTCGCTGACGCGGCGCGGCTTCGCGTGACGGAGTCGCTGCCGGACACGGACGCCCGGCCGTCCGACCCCTTCGGATTCGGCTCGTGCACGGAGTACGTGCTGGAGACGGTGACCACGGCCACGGTGCCGACGACAGAGGACGTCACCGCCGAAGCGGCCGCACAGGCCGGGGGAACGCCGCGATGACCGATACAGCACCGCACGTGCTCGCACTCGCCCACAACGACGCCGAGATGATGCCGCTCGCCGTTGACCTGGCCACAGCACTCGGTACGGACGGCTACACGGCTGTCGGTGTCGACCGCCACTGGCTGCGTGGCCCACACCTACGTCTCTGGCTTGACGGGACGACGGACGCCGCCGCCGTGACGGCGCTCGCCGAAGCCGCAGCAGCCCGGCACCGTTCGCGAGCAATCCTCAGTTTAAGTGCCTACACCGAGCGCAGCGCCATGCTCGGCGCGGCCGAACTCGTGCCCGGCCCGTACCTGCCACTGCGGGCGGACAACACGGTCTCACCTGACCCGGAATCGACCGTCTCGGCCGCCACGCTGATCGGGACGACTGTGCTGCCGCTCAAGCGCCGTGTGCTGGCCGCTCTCCGACCAGCTGTTGCTGCCTCGAGCCCGCTCGCCACCCAGCCTGCCGCCGTGCGCCTCGTCGCCCTGATGATCGTGCTCGCCGCGCGATGGGAGGTCGCGGGAGTGCGTTCCGGCTACCTCACTTTCCGGAGCCACCTCGAAGACCACCTCACCCTGCACGACGAGCGTGGTGCGCTCCGGGCCCGCTACGCGGAGATGCTCGCCGCGGCACGGCCGGCACTCGAGACCGTCGTGTCCTCGACGATCGAAGCGATCGCCCTCGACGGCACGCTTCGGCGTGGTCGCTACACGGGCGGCGACCCCGTCCTGCAGGCATGGTCGGACGGCTTCGGTGAGGCCGTCGCGATCGCTCGGACGGCCGCCGACTCCGGCACGATCGCGGAGGACTTCGGTGATCACTACGCTGAGGTCGCCCGCGATGCCTTCACGGGGCAGGAAGCCCGATGGACGTTCAACGACCAGCGTCAGTACAGCGCGTTCCACCAGACGCTGCGCTCGCTGAACACCCTGCCCGAGCGCGCGAACACGAGGCAGTTCGCCGCCTACCGCTTCACCGTCAACCAGTTCCTGCGCATAGCGACGCTGCTCGACGTGTCGCCTGTGCAGCGCTACTTCTCGTCGTACGTCGTGAGCGAGCTCGTGGAGGAGTACTTCGGCACCTCGTGGCGTGAGCTGCTCGCCGCAGGCCGCGCGGGAGCACAGCGATGACCGCGTTCCTCCCCGGAGCGAGCGTCCGACCGGTCGCCAACGGAGCGGTGCTTGCACGAGCGGGACGCACGGTCGTCATCGATGGGTCCGCATCGTTGGAAGCAGCAGCGCGCATCCTCTCGGAATCCCCTGCGTCCCTCGTCGACGCGCCCGAGCCGCTCCGCGCATTGCTCGGCCGCCAGGGCATGACGACCGAACGGGACGTCGCCGATGCCGACCGGCCGGTCGCGGGGCGGGCCGACGACGGATCGTGGGTGTCGGTGACTGGAGCTCGCTGGCACGTGAGCGGACCGACTGCGCTCGTGGACGCTGCGCGGGAGGCCCTGCGGTTCGGGTATCCGGATGCAGAGATCTCGGTCGACGAGACGACGGATGACGGCGCTCTGGAGCTGTCGGTCGTCGACGGGGCCGCGACGATCACGGTCGTCCGTGACTTCGACGGATGGGCTGTGCTCGACACCGCTGCTGTGCCCACGTGGCGCGCGTGGCGCGCCCGTGTTCCTGTTTCGGCAGAGAACACCACTGAAGGCGACTCGACTCGATCTGACCGGCTCGATCTGTCCATCGCCGTCGGTTCGGCCTTCGCGGCGTTACACGAGCAGCTCGCCAGGGTCGGTGATGCCGCGCGGTGGATACGGGTGGCGAACGGTACCAGCCGACTGCGCACGGTGCCGCCGTCCCCACTGAGCATCGTCCCGGTGAAGGTCACGGCGATCCTCGACCCGAGGCCATCAGCCGACGAGAACGGCGAACTGATCGACACCCTGACGGCGGGGGCCGACGACGAATTCGGATGGTGGACCCCACCGCATCCCGGCTCGCTGACGCAGTTGCCGCTCGCCCTCGCCGAGTCGCAGGTGCGACTCTTGTCCATGCGGGACGGAGAGCCCGATCCGGCCTCGGTCGACGTGGTGCGCGTGGTCGGTGCCTCCGACACCCACGACGGCGCGTGGGTCGAGACCGCTCTGGGAGTCGCACGGGTCGTGGCCGGGGGCGCAGCCGGGATCGGTGTCATCGCCGCCTGCGCCGACCTGGTGCGCGTCTCCGGGAAGGCGACCGCAGGGAACACGAGCGGGGAGTCTGCGTCGTCCGTGGCGCAGGTCGCTGAACTCGGGCTGGCGCTCGACTCCGTGCACCGGGCGCTCGACGATCCGGACGCCGCTCTCGCACAGCACGTCGCCCTCGTCGCCGGGGTGCGCGACGGTGACGACCGCGCGGCTGAGCAACTGGCGCGAGCCGTCGCCCAGGACTGCGGGGTCGTGGTCGAGGCGGTGTCACTCGGGGCGGAGTGGGACGCGGCCGGTGTCGTGGTGCTCCGGACGGTCGACCGCGCCGGGGACGACCGGTCGATCGACGGCGGTACGCACGGTGTCGTGCGACTGCCCGAGCAGCAACACACGGGGATGACCGAGGAGGACGATCGATGACGAGTGGCACAGGGGTCCTGGAACACACTGGGACCAATGCGGTCGTCGACGCGGTCACCGCAGCGCTCCCAGCCGTCGAGGTCGTGTCAGCCGCGTATCCCGGCGAGCCGGCCACTGCGCTCGCCGAGCGCAGTGCGCTGCACGGTGCCGCTGGCCGCATCCGAGTCAGTCTGCGGGTCGTCGGTGACACCCTGCAGGTCGGTCCGCTGATGCGGCCGGGAGACCGGGGTTGTGACTGGTGCGCAGACCGACGGCACCGTGCCGTGCTGCGCGACGATGCGCAGGACTCGATCAGCACCAGCACCTCTCCGCTCGTCGCCGACGATCTCGACCGCGCGGTCGTTGCGCCCACCTGGATCCCGACGGTCGTCGCCCTCACATCGGACCTGTTCACTAACGCACCGATGGGCGCACCCGACGACGCGAAGACCGTGTACGTCGTGTCGCTCGCCGGCGGAGCTCTCGAGCGGCACCGGTTCGACCCGGTGCCCGCGTGCCCACATTGTGGACCCGGCGAGACCTCCACGGCCCCGACGGAGTTCGTCCCGCAGCCCATCCTCGACCTCCACGGCCTGCGCTGCCGCCCGGCGCCCCATGCGGCGATGTTGGAAGCGGCGCTCATCGACCATCGGTTCGGGCCGGTGCGGAGGGTCTACCGAGATGCTTTCGCTCCCGGAGCGCTCGCCGGCGTGGAGGTGGCGGTTCCCGGCATCAACCGACGACTCTGGGGATACGGCCGCGCCAGCACCCATCCGGGTGCCCGGGTCGTCGGTCTGCTCGAAGCGGTGGAGCGAGAAAGCGGATGCTCACCGCAACGTTCGCACGAGATGCGCCTCGGCTCCTACCGCGAACTGGCCGACGAACTGGGCGCCGAGGCAGTGCTCGACCCAGCAACGCTCGGCCTGCCGGAGGCACGCTTCGACGGGCATCCATCGGCCGTGACCGTGGGCTACACCCCCGACACGCGGACGACCTGGCTGCGCGGGTGGATGCCCGTGCAGCGGCGACTGCGCTGGGTGCCTGAGCACCTCGCCTACTACGGCGCTCCGTCCCGGGACGGATCGGAACGCTTCCTGTACGAGTGCTCGAGCGGCGTGGCCCTCGGCGGCACGCGCGAAGAGGCCGCACTGTACGGTGCCTTCGAGCTGATCGAGCGAGATGCCTTCCTGCTGCACTGGTACTCGCGTGCCGCCCTCCCGCCGATCGATCCCGCAACAGTGCGCGACCCGGAAGCACGGGTGTACCTCGACCGGGCGACAGCCGAGGGGTACACAGTCCACCTGTTCGACGCGACGAGCGACGTGGGACTCCCGGTGGTGCAGGCGCTCGCGGTCAACCCGGCGAACGGCGACGGCGCGACGTTCTCGGCGGCCGGTGCGCATCCAGATCCCCTCCGTGCAGCCCGCGCAGCCGTGCAGGAGGTCGTGGTGATGATCCTGCTGCAGGGGCGAGCAGCGCGGAGGAGCCGCAGCGATCGCCTCGCGATGCTCGCGGATCCGACCCTCGTGCGCGAGATGGACGACCACGTGGCCGTGCACACCCTGCCCGAGGCCATCGAGCGCTTCGACCACCTGCTCACGAGCGGTCTCGGGGCTGTTGCACTCGACTCGCTCTCCATGAGCCGGTTCGTCCCCGATCCCGACGACCCCGACATGGCAGACATCGCCGACGAGCTGTTCGCCGCGATGGCCGATGCGGGGATGGACCCGATGGTGATCGATCTCAGCAGCGCTCGTGATGCTCGGCTGGGTCTCTCCGTCGTCAAGGTCATCGCTGCAGGCGCTGTTCCTCTGACCTTCGGTCACGTGCACCACCGCACCCTCGGTGTTTCGCGACTCGACGCGGCACGGGCGCGCACTGGTGAGAGCGGCGAGATCCTCGTCCATCCGTTCCCATGAGAGTCCGAGCACCGGAGCTGGGCTGTGCCCTGCCCCGAGCGTCCGCACACCACAGCCACCCGCGTCCGCGGACACCAGAGGAGCCGAGATGAGCAGCCAGGCCGGCACAGCGGAGTGGAGTGCGTTCCACGTCTTCGTGCACGGTGACCGGAGCAGCACCGATGCGGTCTTCATCACCGCCGGTGAGCTCGGTGAGCAGTTGGTCGCTGACGACCGCGCGACAGCGTGGTTCGCCATGCGGTACTGGGAAGGAGGGCCACATGTGCGTCTGCGGTTGCAGAACCTCGCGGCCGACACGGTACCTCGGGTACGGGCTGTACTCGCCGACGCGGTCCGGACCGCCCCTGGGCTCATGGTGCTCGACCCCGACGAGTTCTACGGCGAGCTCGCGTCGGCGGCCGAGCGCGCGAGACTCGGCTGGCCCCCCTCCGGCACGGTGCTCGAGCCCGAGTACGAGCCCGAGCGGGCCCGATACGCCGATGACATGACCGCTGCCGAGGAGCTGTTCCAGATCTCGAGCGCGATCGCGGTGCGCGGCGTGCGAGCTGTCCGAGCCGGCGCTTCGCGGACCACTGTCGGCCTCCGACTGTTGTGCGGCTACGCGGCGGGTCTCCTCAGGGCAGGCGTTCCGCGCACCGTGGTCGCGTCGGCTCTGCGTCGGTATGCCGCTGGCTTCGCCGACCTAGAGGGTGCACCCCGTGTCGACGTGGCGGCCGCCCAGGAGCGAGCCGAACGGGACTTCCTCAGGGCTCGCGAGGGGCTCATCGCCAGCGTCGAAGCGCTAGTCGACGACGGGCCAGCTTCGTTGGAACGTACGTGGACCACTGCGGTGAGCGACTACGCGCGGAAGCTGCTGTTCGCTGGAGGCGGTGTCGTCACGGGTGCATCGACCGGTGTCGCAGGAGCCGTCGACCTAGGTGCAGCCTGGAGCGCGATCGGCAGTCAGTGGCACATGCTCGCCAACCGTCTGGGGATCAGCGTGCATGCCGAGGTGCACCTGTCGTGGCTCGTGAGCCTCGCCGTCATGCGATCGGCCGGTGCCGATTCGATGCACGGCGGGGACGAGGCCTCGGCCTTCGTCGAGGCGACCAAGTTCCGACGCAGTGCGATGCACGAGCAGCGGCCCGTGAAGTCGACGCCACGCCTGCGACCCCGCTCGAGCCTGTTCCGCGAATCCGCACTGCGGGTGCCGCTGCCCGGGACGGACGAGATGCTGCTGCAGCGACCGGGTCTCGCCGAGGTACTCGGCGCTCGCCGCAGCGCCTACGGGAGGTTCGATGCAGGCGTGACGCTCCCCGAACTCGCGACGCTCCTCCGACTGGCCGCTGGAGTGGTCGATCGGTACGACGCGGTCGAAGCAGGGAAGCCGGTGACTGTCAACCGGCACAGCTACCCCGCCGCCGGTGGCGTCGACACGGCCGTGCTCGACGTCGTGACCGGCGGTCTGACCGGTCTTCCGGGTGGAACCTACCGCTACGATCCCGAGCTGAACGAGCTCCTCCGCCTCGGAGAGGACTCCCGTCAGGCGCTCGCGTCGACGTCGCCCTACGCGCGACAGGATGACGACGGCCGGGCCGCGGTCGACGTCGCGGATGCGGCTGTCGTGCTGCACCTGCACATCAGTACGGGTTCCATCGTGCGGCGCTACGGACAGCGGGGTCTCCGGTTCGCGCTGCTCGAAGCCGGCCACCTGGCGCAGAACCTCGTCTTGGTGGCCACCGCGCTCGGGTTCAAGTCGATCACCCTCGGCGGTTTCTACGACGACGCGCTCGCCGTTGCCGGTGGGCTCGACTCCGTTGCCGAGTTGCCGGTATACCTCATCCCGATCGGCCACGGGTCGGAGGTGGGATGAGGGTGCGGGTCGGGTCACGGGATCTCGTCGAGCAGCTGCGCCGGCTGCCCGTCGGGCTCACCGATGCTCGGATCGAATGGGTGGCTGACGACGGGGTCGCTCCGCAGGGCGAGCAAGCGGCGGAAGCGCCCTGCGACGCCGTGCTCTGTGAGGAGTACGGCTGGCTCGTGCTGCGGATGGGCGACGAACTGCTCCCAGCACAACCCGGTGGGGCGCTGCTCGCTCATGCCCTCGCAGCGGTCGGGTTCGCCGGGGAGCTGCTCGAGAGTGCCGCCACGGAGGGTGCATCACGCGCGATCGACCTCGACGGGGTGCGCGTGCACGCGGTCGCTGCGATGGGGACCGCACGGGTCGAGACGGCGAGCAGTGCACGTGCCTAGAATCGCGGCAGACCCCGCGGCGGTCCTCACCGCCTTCGTCGATGCAGTCGCTGCTGGCCTGATCCCGCCGGCGCCGGACCCTGGCCGCCCCGTAGCGGGGGTCGTCGTCCAGGGTGAGCCGGACGGACCAGCCGTGGTGCTCGGCGGTGTGCACCCGGTTCGGTTGGGAGTTCGAGCTGCCGCCCGCATGCGTACGATCCTGTCGGGCGTCGCAGAAGCGAGGCCGGAGGAGATCCCGATGCTGCACCGGCTCGGCCTCTGGGGCGGAGCGGCCGACGCATCACCCGAATCGGTGTTCCTCTCAAGACGTGTGGCGAGCACCCGCCAGCACGCAGGTGGCGATGACGCGCTGAACGCCATGAACGCCTCGAGAGTGCACGTGACAGGCGACTCACCGGTCGCGGTCGCCCTGCGCGGTCTGCTGGGTGACGGACAGGCGGGAACACGTCCCCCAGCGGCGGGGAGCGTCACAGCTGGCCCCTCACGCCCCGGAGTGATGGTCGATCTCGTGGTCGACACGCGCCTCCAGTCCGGTACAGACGACGATTCTCCCGTCACTGCGGCCAACGCTCGCTCAACAGTTGTCGTTCGTACCTCACCGTCAGGCGTCTCCGTCGGGCCGTGGATCGAAACCGGGGAACGGCCGTGCTTTGCCTGCGTCGCCGCCAGTTCCGGTGATCCAGTCGCGGGCGAGGCTCGGTCGGCCGCTCGTGTGCGTTCTGCCGCCGCACTCGCTGCCCTCGAGCTCGCCAACACCACTGCAGGCGTGGGCCGGACGATCAGGCCCGGCGTCGTGGTCGACCACGACCTCGACGCAGGGACCTCCCGGATGCGCGCCGTTCCGCCGCGGGCAACGTGTCGGCGCTGCTCTGGACCCGACCTCGATCACGGCAGCCGCGTGCGGACGGACGCAGAGGCCGTCGCCGAACTCATGACGTCGCTGCTCTCCGTCCCCCCACGTCGGCGCTGGCGCGCCCCCGCCGAGCACGAGCTCCATCTGACGACTGCCGCGTTGCGGCACCAGCACCGATCGGCGACCACGACGGATCCACCCGTCGTTCGGGCGCTGCTCGCGACTCAGGAGCAGGACGGCGTCGTCACGCGCGCGCACCCATCGGCGGGCAACCTCGGCGCCGCCACCGTGGTCGAGCGCGGCCCAGGGCTCGCCGTTTCGGTCGACATCGAACGGCTGCGCCCGAAGTACGCCTCCGGTGCCGTCGCTCTGGGCATCGCAGATGCAGGGGCGCTGCTCGGCGGCCTGGTCGTGCAGGCTGGCCAGTCTGGGCAGGCAGTCGTCATGCTCGACGACACGCTCCACGTCGAGTCCGCCCGAGTCGTCGGGCCCGTCGTCCGTGTCGTCAGCGATCGCGGGGTCGCGGACGACGTGGTGCGTGCAGGTGTCCCGAGCAGTCCAGGGGAGGTCGCCGAGCGGGAGCGGAGCATCCGAGACCCTAGGTGGAGCAATGCCGATGCGCACGTCATCAGCCGGGTGGCGGGTCTTGCCCGGACGCTGCTGCCGGTGCGGGCGGAGATCCGGGTCGATCTCGTCAGCCCCGAACGTCCCCGCGTCGAGGGGTCGCGGCCCCGTGATCCGGTGACGCCGGTCTCTGGATCGGTCGCTGTCGCGTTCGGTTCCGCCCGCGACTGTGTTGCCCAGACAGACGTCGGGCGGGAAGCGGCGCTTCTGGTGGCGACCGTCGATCTGCGGTCCACGACGATGCTCGACCGGTGTCGTCACGACGCTGCGGCGCTGCTCGGGATGATCGCCGCACTCGCAGCTGAGGACGGCCTGCGAGGCTGTCTGGTCCACGGGCTCGTACCGGATGCGGTCGCCGACACACTCGGCGGCGGACTCCTCTCGTCCTTCCCGCTGTTTGGCTGGCTCTGCGGACGTGAGGGTGGAAGAACCGAATGAGCGACGAACTCGTTCTCGTGCTCCGTCCGGGCGCGATGGTGCAACCTCGTGCTGACGGGCTCGTCGTGAGGGCCTTGCTCGGCGAGAAGTTCCTCCGGTCGCCGCACCTCGCGGCGCGCTGGTCGGCAGTGCAGCCTGCACTCACCGCGGGACTTGCTGACCCTCCTGCGGGCTTCGTCTCCGCGTTCGTCGACACCGGAGCGGCAGTGCTCGTCTCGCCGTCGACGGCCGCGTCGACGGTGCCGTGGCACCGGTACGCCCTGTCGTGGGCTCGCGATCCTGATGCTGCGATAGCCGCGGTGTCTGCCGACCGATTGCGTGTGGCCGCCGGTGCGTTGGAGAGCGCGACGATCATTCGATCGGCAGATCGGTGGGGACTCGACGGTGTGGAGGTGCGGCCGGGCCGGGGATGCACGATCGAGCACAGCGCCATGCCTGGGAACGCCGTGGTCGTCGAAGCACGGGGCCACCACCTCGTGCTGAGGCTCGCAGGCAGGTCTCCCGGACGCCGCCCGATCGGCTCAGACCTCACCGGCTACCCGCCGCCGACCAGGGGGATCGCCGCAGGCACAGCGTTGCTGGCCGCCCTCGCGCTCAGCTCCGGAGCGACCACGGGTTGGAGTCGCCCGGCGCTGCCGGTCGTGGTCGACGGAGACACCCTGACGGTCCGCGCGGGAGACGGATGGTCAAGCCGGTGAACCCCACTTCCGGATCCTTCGTCGAGCGCGGATGGTCGCTCTGGCGCCAGCTGGCCGAAGGGCGGCCGCTCGGCGATCCCGAGTACAGACGCCCCGAGCCGTCAACTGCGCACACCGGGCTGCTCGAAGACGTCGACCTCGGCGAGTTGCTCGCGCCGGAACGCCTCGGCGCCCGGCGGCGGCTCGCGCTCTTCGCCTCGGCGGTGGCGGGGATCGTGCGGTTCGAACTGTCAGACCTGGTCGGGCCACACCACTCAGCTCCGTCGATCCGCGGCATGCGGGTCACCGAACTCGAGGCGCTGTTGCACGGACGGTGGACTGTCTACGACCCGACCCGGCACGCCTTCGCAGAGCGCGGTCACGACCTCGGAGGCACAGCGTCGCAAGGGGCTGCACCGTCCGAGCCGGACTCGGGCCTACCCGACGCGCTGCGTCTCGTCGTCGATCTGTCGCGCGTTCCCGTCGGCTACACCCCTGTCCGGGAAGTCGTCGGTTTGATGGAAGCCGGGATGCACCTGGGTACGTTCGGCTGGTTGGCTGGACTGCTCTACCCCTCTGCGGCGTTCGAACTCGGGGACGTTCCGGTCGAGGCAGTTGAACGATGGCCACTCGCGATGGTCGACCTTCGTCGCGGAGGGAGAACACCAACCAACCCGCTCGCGCGCCTGACAGCCGTCAGCCGCCCAGACCGAGCGATCCGCTCCCGATCTGCTGGACGCGGCCCGTGGGGCCTGGTACCCGAACGACGCACCGAGGGCCAGCGGGAAGCTGTGCGGACGCGTGTCCGATCGCTCCTCACCGATGAGCACCGAGCAGGTGAGGTGCCGGTGGTCCTGCCAGCGGAGGGGCTCGCCGCGGCGTTCACCTACCCCGATGACCGGGTCGACGTCGCCGCGGCCGACGCGGCGGTGTACTGGCGCGCGCGACGGAGTGACGACGACTCCGATGCCCGGCGTGCACTGCTCAGCGCGGGCGCCGCGTCACAACGGCTCGGTCTCGCTCTGGGAGAAGACGGGTCCTTCGTGAGACCGGTGCGGAGCTTTGACCCGGTCGCACTCGCCCGAGGATCCGACGTGGTCGTGATGGCGAGTGTCGTGGGACGCAGTTCGTACGACGAACTCTCGATCGCGCTCGTCTGATGAGCGGAGGACGTCGCAGCGAGGAGCCGCCGCCTAGGGCAGGCGTCGGTTGCGCCGTGCATCACGGCGGACGAGCGTCCACACGGTGAAGAACACTCCCGCGGCCAGGCCCAAGACAGGAGCGACGATGGTGATGATGTTCATGGCGATTCCCGTTTCTCTCGAGGTGCCGGTCGGGGCAGGGTCGCATCCGATGCGAGTCGGAGCAGGTCCGACGTCACAGGACGCTACGGGGGTGGAGGGGCTGCGCCCAGACGCATCCGTAACCGATCGGTCGGAGGGTTTGCGCGGCAAGCGTGTGACAACAGTCACATCAAGTCGGCGACATCCGGCACTGGGGCGGCCTGTGGTGCATTCCTACGCTTGTCCCACGGTTCGAAGACCGCCGCACCGCTCCCGATCGGATGAGTGGCGGCCGACACGGTCGGACCGGAGGGAGAAGAGGCATTATGCGATCCACGAAGAGCGCCAGGCCTGCACCGACGAGCGACCGTGTGACCGAACCTTCGGTCGGGTCCCGATCCGTCGGGAGCGCCCCGGCGGTCAGCGTAGAAGGGGTCGGGTTCCGCTACCCCCAGGCAACTGAGCCTGCGCTCCGCGACGTGTCGTTCACCGTCGAACCCGGCACTGTCGTTGCTCTGCTCGGCCCGAACGGGGCGGGGAAGTCGACGTTGGTCAGCCTGTTAATCGGGTTGAACGTCCCCGACTCCGGTGCGGTTCGCATCTTCGACCGCGCTCCACGAGAATCCCTGCGGCACGGGGACATCGGTACGATGCTGCAGTCATCGGGCATCGCTGAATTCGTCACGGTGCGCGACCTCGTCGCCTTCATCGGTCGCCAGTACCGGAACCCCATGTCGGTGGACGAAGCGCTGGCTGCCGCCGGCCTCCAGTCGTTGTCGCGGCGCCGGGTCGAGAAGCTCTCCGGCGGAGAACGGCAGCGGGTCCGGTTCGCGCTCACGCTCATCGGGCGGTCGCGACTGCTGGTGCTCGACGAGCCGACGAACGAGATGGACGTCGCGACTCGACACAGCTTCTGGGCCACCGTCCGCGCCGCCGCGGTCGAACGTGGTGCAACCGTGTTCTTCACCACGCACCACATGGCCGAGGTTGACGCTGCCGCTGACCGCGTCGTCGTGGTGGGCAACGGTCGGATCCTCGCTGACGAGACGCCCGACGACCTCCGACGCCGAGCGGGAACACCGACGGTCCGGTTCCGCTGGTCAGGTGAACCCGACCTGAACTTCCTCGAGCACCTCTCGGCCGTCCTCGACTTCGAACCCGGTGAGGACGTGCAGGTCCTGCACACCGATCACCCCGATCAAACGCTGCGGGAACTCATCGGATTTGTACCGTCCGCTGTCGACATCTCCGTCACGGAGGCATCGCTCGACAGCGCCTACCTCGCGGTCATCGACGATGACGCGAGCGCGCTCGCCGCCACGGAGAACGGAACCTGCTGATGCTCTCTTACACCCGGTTCGAACTGCTGCGGACTCTGCGCAACCCGCGGTTCCTCGTGATGACGTTGCTCTTCCCGGTGCTCATCAATGTCGCATTCGTCCAGCTCAACGCGGCGCGCTACTCGACTGCCGAGCTGCAGACCTTCGCTACTGCGTACATGATGGACATGGCAGCATTCGCGACCGTCTCGGCGTGCCTCTCCACCGCCGGGAACCGTTTGGCGCAAGAACGCAGCAGCGGGTGGTTCTCGTACCTCACGCTCACGCCCCTACGCCCGATCGACATCGTCGGCGGCAAGATCCTCGCATCCATCGGCGTCGGAGTGCCCGCGGTCCTCGCGGTTTTCGCTTCGGGCGTCCTCATCAACGGCGTCCGTGTGAACGCGCTGCTGTTGCTAGCCGCACTCGGGATCGTCATCCTCGGATCGGTCGCGTTCGCCGCGCTCGGAACGGTCATCGGTCTCATCACCACCGGCGAGACCGCGTATGCCGCGAGTATGATCGGGCTGATGTTCTTCGCCATCGTGGGGGGCCTGTGGATGCCACGAGAGTCCATGCCCGACTGGCTCGGCGCCGTGACAGAACTGACGCCGTCTTACCAGATCGCGCACACGGGGTCGGGCCTGGTGTCGGGTTCGGGCGTGAACCTCGTCGAGGCCGTGCTCGTGTTCTGCGCCTGGGCGGTCGCCTTCATCGTGCCTGCTCTGCTCGCGTACCGGCGGTCTGCGGTGGCGACGCGGTGAGTCCTGGGGCGGACGGTTCGAGCAGCTCCGTTCCTTCGGCAAGCAGGACCAGCGCGGCAGGAGCACCCGACGGGACCGACCGTCCCCACACTCCGGCCAGGGGAGCACGACGTGACCGCATCGCGCGGCGCGTCGTGCTCTTCGGTCTGCCGTGGCTGTTGATACCTCTGACGTTCGTCACCTCTGGTCCGACCGGAGGCGTCGTTGCCGAGATCATCACGATCGTCGCCATGGGCGCACTGTGGGCAGTGCTCGTGCTCCGATCCTCGCTCAATCAAGTCCAGCGGTGGTTGGGTGTAGGAGTCCTCACTGTGGCAGCCGTCGCCATCGACGCCCTGCTCGGGCCCGGTTGGGGCGTCGTCGCAGTGTTCGCGACGACTGCGGCTGCGTGGGTGCTCTCACGGCGACCGGCGCTCATCGTGATCGGCACGGCCGCTGGGATCTCGGTCCTGGGCGTCCTCCGCGAAGGCGCGATGGGCGGCAAGCTCCTCGATCTCGTGCTCCCCGTCGTCATCGGCCTGGGGATGATCGCCCTCGTGGAGTTCCTCGACCTGACCGACCTCGTGCGACGCCAGCAGGAAGACCTCAGGGCGTTGGCGGTGCTCTCCGAGCGCAGTCGCATCGCACGCGATCTGCACGACTCGCTCGGCCACTCGCTCATGGCGGTGCTCGTCCAGGTCCGTCTCGTCCGCGCGCAAGCCGCCGGGATCGAGGACGATCGCATACCTGATCTCCTCCGGTCGCTGAAGGCCATCGAGTCCTCGGTGCGCGAGGCCTCCGGTGACGTGCGACGCACCATCGCCGACTATCGATCCTTCGACGTGTTCACCATGCTCGAATCGGTCCCGTCGACGTTGCGAGCGGCGAAGGTCGGCGTGCAACTGCACCTGCAACCGCAGGCGATGGCGGTGCTGCGCGAGCATCCTCCGATCTCAGATGCCCTCGGCTGGGTGTTGCGGGAAGGGGCGACGAACGTCCTCCGGCACAGCTCCGCCGGGTCGGCGAACATCGTCATCCGCGAGTGCGAGTGCGAGTGCGAGTGCGAGTGCGAGTGCGAGTGCGAGTGCGAGTGCGAGGCTGGCGTCGGTGCGGTCGAGTTCGTCCTCGTCAACGACGGTGTCCGGCCGGGAAGCTCGCTGGACGTCCCCGGCGGCGGAGCCGGCATCGCCGGGATGCGCACCCGAGTGGAGCGAATCGGTGGGACGCTCAGGGTGGAACCGTCCGACGACTCGTTCACGCTCACGGTTCGCATCCCACTGACAACGGAGGAAGCCGCAGGCAATGTTCGCTGAGACCAGCAAGCCCATCCGGGTCGTCATCGCCGACGACCAGACACTGATCGCCGATGCGCTCGCGTCGTTGCTGGCAATGGATCCCTGCATCGACGTCGTGGGTGTGGGACACGACGGCGACGAGGCGTGGCAGCTCGTGCTCGCGCAGCGGCCGGACGTGGCACTCCTCGATGTCGAGATGCCCCGCCGCTCCGGCCTCGACGTGGCTGCGCAGATCCACCGTGACCAGCCGACGTGCAAGGTCGTCATGCTGACCACGTTCGCGCGGCCGGGCCTGCTGACGCAGTCACTCGCCGCCCACGTGAGCGGCTTTCTCGTGAAGGACTCCGACGTGGACGAAGTCGTTGATGCGATCCACAAGGTGCGGGCAGGAGAGCGGGTTGTCGACAGCGCCCTCGCCCTCGCCGCGCTCATGTCGCCGCCGAACCCGCTGACGGATCGTGAGCGGGAGGCTCTCCGGGCGGCAAAGGACGGCGCTCCACTGAAGGAAGTCGCCGACGATCTGTTCCTCGCGCCGGGTACTGTGCGCAACTACCTGTCCTCGGCGATCGCCAAGGTCGGGGCGCGATCCCGCATCGAGGCTGCTGGCATCGCGCAGGAGAACGGATGGCTCTGAGCGTCACGCGGCCTTCGGCGTCGATAGCCGGTGACGGCGTGGGCGGCCGAGGGTTGTCCGCTGCGGCTTTGGAACGCAGCCAGTGAGCGACGGGAGGCGCGGTGCCAGCTGGCACCGTGCCTCCCGTCTGGCACTTGATCGGCCATTGAGGCAGTCGTATGCGCGGAGCAGCTCTGCGCCCGATAGTGAGCCATGCAACTGGCCCGAGGACGGGAACCAGAAGGAGGGGCGCTGCCCAAGCCCAAGCGAGCATTGACGACAGCTGCGAGACAAAACCCATCGTTCGGAAGGAGTACCGCGACTCTTTTGCCGACACCGACCTCGCCGAGGTCGCGTGCATCACCTCGTCATTGCCGGGGCACAGAGCGACTCCTGCATCCGGACCACCACGCAGGCAGCAGCCGCGCGCGGATTCGACGTCACGCTGGTGTCGGACGCTCACACGACGACAGGCGCCGAGCATGACGGCGTCCTCATCAGCGGCCAGCAGATCGTCGCGCACGCGACCATGTGCTTCGACAGCCCGCGATACCTCGGCCGCTCACGGTCTCGCGCTTCACCCACTGTGGGGGTTGTGTCCGATGGCGGAGCGGTCTTCACTCGGAAGCAGCAGTGTTCCGGCAGGCAAGGAGACCAGGGCTGATGCGTTCCATCGTGTACACCAGCACCCAGACCCGTCCGATCACGGACACCGAGCTCGCGCAGATCCTGGCGGTCGGTCGGGAGAAGAACACCGCCCTCGGGGTGACGGGGATCCTCGCGCACAACGGCGACAACTGTCTCGGGATCCTCGAGGGTGACGACGAGGTGGTGCGGACCCGGTTCGAGCAGGTCCGTCTCGACCCTCGCCACACCAGCGTCCGTGTCCTGCTCGACGAGCAGATCCAGCGGCGGGCGTTCCCGGACTGGTCGATGGCGTTCCAGCCGATGGACCCGTTGATGCGGTAGGTGCCCGGGTTCAGCGACCTGTTCGCCCCCGGCCAGCCCACGGACCCGATGTTCGGGCTCACTCGGGCTCGGGGGCTCCTCGAGTGGTTCCGGAAGCACCCCCTCGCGCCGCTGACCAGCAACACCGCAGCCGAGGAGGAGGCGCCGCGGACTCGGGCGGTCAACGGTGCGATCACCGCCCTGCACGACGCTGGTGTCACCCGGTTCACCCTTGAAGCGGCTGCGTCGTCTGCGGGGCTGCCGGTGGCGGTGGTGGAGCAGTTCTTCCCCACTGATCGGGCGCTGCTCGCCGCGACCGTGGAGCGGTGGACGCAGGCGATCTCCGCACCCTTGGTGCCGCTGATGGCCGAGAAGGGCACGGTCGCGTTCCTGCACGCCCTGATGGCAGCGCACGCAGAGGAGCCAGCGCTGATGGAGCTGCTGGCGTACTGCCTCGCCTCGTCTGCTGACCCGACGTTGGACGGGTCCGACTACTACCGGTCCGCGTACCGGCAGTTCCGCGAAGCGATCAACAACGGGCTGGCCGCTGATGTGCGTGCGGGGCGGGAGCCGGCGACGATGGACCCGGTCCGCGGTGCGAAGCAGCTCCTGGCCCTCTTCGACGGTCTCCGGCTGTAGGCGCTCCTGACCGCGGACATGGACGTGGTGATCGAGTTCGACCGAGCAGCGACCAGGATGCGTCGGGGCTGGTCGGAGCAGTACGAGCAGCCCTCCTACTGGGACATCCCCGTCGTCAGCTCCTAGGCTTCCTGCATGCCGCCGGACGTCCATGCCGCGTACGCACGCCGGGCGTCGGAGTACGCCGAGCATCTCGGACGCATGAGGTCGGTGCATCCATCTGACGTGCACCTCGTCACGGCGTGGGCGTCCTGCGTCGAAGGGCCCCTGCTCGACGCCGGGTGCGGCCCCGGGCACTGGACGGCGCACCTCGCCGGGCAAGGTGTCGACGTGCGAGGGGTCGATCAGGTACCCGCGTTCATCGACCACGCGCGGAGTGCCTACCCGGCCGGGTCGTTCACGCTCGGCAGCATCGACGCCCTCGACGAGCCAGACGACACGTTGGGCGGCGTCCTGGCCTGGTACTCCCTGATCCACCACGACCCGAGGACGATCCGCCGCCCCCTCGATGAGTTCGCACGGGTCCTCCGACCGGGCGGCCACCTCCTCGTGGGCTTCTTCGTCGGCGACGCACTTGAGGCGTTCGACCACGCGGTCGTCACTGCCTGGCGCTGGCCGGCCGAGATGCTCGCGCGGGAGCTCGAGGCGGCGGGGTTTGGCGTCATCGAGACGCACACCCGCACCGCCGCGAGTGGAACGCCCCGCTCCCACGGCGCGATCGTCGCGCGCCTGCGGGGTGCCGACCAGGCGGGCTCCTCGTCCGGGCCGGTCTCAGAGCCGAGTGACGGTACCGACGCCAGTCACGCCTGACACCGTAGTGGGCACCTGGCACGACCAGGCGCTCACGCGATGCTCACGCGCTGTCGCTGTGATGCTTGAGCTCGAACGACTGCTTGCGGTGCTGAACCGTGAACCAAGCTGCCGGCCCGATGAAGGGGATGAGGAGCACCACCAGAGTCCACGCGAGTAGCCACCAGCCAGAGGGCGGGGCAGAGCGGATCAGCGAGATGAACGCTGCCAATGCCAGGACCAGCGCAACGAGCGACACGATCATCAGCGTGCCATCGAGTGCGGTCGGGATGAGTGGGTTCATGCGCTGCTCCTCGGTCCAGGACATCATCGTGCTCACTCCCAGCGGTTGTAGGTGACTGCGCCGTTGCCCTTGGCGCTGAGACGCTGGATCGCAGAGTAGATGCTCCAGGCGATCGTTCCCCACAGAGTCGGGACGCCTCGCTTGACGACCACGTTCCAGGTCATACATCACATACTCAAGTGCGAAGTTCTCCCGGGCGTGTCCATTGCGACTGACCGGGGCTGCATCGCGGAGACGGCTGCGTTCCTTTGCTTCGCGCTGCTAGTGACCGCCGGGCTCCAGCGTCACCCACTCCTCGTCGCGGACGTAGCCGACCACGTCGTTGGCGGCGAGGATCGCGGCGTTGTCGGCCGAGCCTCCAGTCCGGAACCGCGTGACACCGTCGGCGAGCAGCGTCAGCACCGACGCCGCCTTGGCGGCGACACCGAGACCCCGCCCGCGCCAGGTCGGGTGCACGACCGTGAAGTCGGTCTCGGCGTCCGCTCCATCGAGGTCGACGAACGTCATCGCGACGAGCTCCCCGCTCTCGAGGAGCACGCCGAACGCCCGCCGCGACTCCGAGGGCGTCGCACGCTGCCGGTCGAGCGGCGTGTGCTGCGTCGCGATGCTGCCCGGGTAGTCACCGATCGTCAGGGCGTCGAGGGCCAGAACGGCGTCGACGTCGGCATGGCTGAGTTCTCGCATCGAACCGACGTCGACGGCCCGAGCAACGAGGCCCTGCAACCGGGGCTGATCGACGGTGTGCGCGTCGAGCTGCGCGCCGAACGAGCGGGCGACGACGGTCCACCCCTGCGCCTCGAGCTCCGCGCGCTCCGGTGCGTCCGCCGGCAGGACCTTCATCGGGGCCACAGCAGCTCGAAGCGCTCGCACACGACGGGCATGTCCGGCGCGAAGCCGCGTGGGTTCTCGGAGTGCTCCCGCCAGTAGCGCTCGTGCGAGGACCGCCAGTAGGCGAGGGTCCGGTCGCCCTCTCCCTCGGCACGGGCGTGCTCGGCGTCGACCTGGTCGAACGGGACGATGGTGATCCTCGTGGTCACGAGCACGGCTCGGGGCTCCCCAGCGCCATCGAGGATGACGCTGAGCTCGCCGACCTCGGGCAGCGGGTCGCCGCTCTCCTCGTAGTCCCACAGCGAGGACGCGGTCCCGTCCTTCACCCCGCGGAGCACGAGGTCGAGCAGGGCTTCGGCGTGCTCCGGCGTCGCGCCGAAGGCCCATGCGAGCGGGATGGCTTCCGGCAGGTCGGGGGACTCGCGGCGGCGGGCTTCCCAGAAGGCGGGCAGGGACGGCGACGGTGCGATCACGGGGACCACGGTAGCGGGCGCCCGGTTGGCCACCATGGTGGGCGGCGACCAGCCGCCGGACGGGAGGCTCGGTGCCAGCCCGGTGGGAGCCTCCAGTCCGGCCCGTGCCCTGGCCTGACACCGGGAGGTGTCGTGGCCGGTGAGGTCAGTCCGGCAGGTTGACGACCGCGGTCCGCAGGTCCAGCCGCCGGTGGTGATGTCCGTGGAGCAGGGCGCCTCGGGCATGGTCCACGGTCAGTGCGACGGCGCCCTCGACACTGGCAGCGTCCCCGAGCTCGCTCACCACGACGTCGAGGTCCGGCCGGTACCGCTGGACGGCAGCGCGGACACCCGGTGTCAGCACCGGGTTCCTGCCGACACCGCCGCCGAGGACCACGATGCCCGGGTCCACGACCGCCGCCAGGGTCAACGCGAGCTGACCGACGTCGTCCGCGTGCTGCTCCACGACTCCGCGGGCGACGGGGTTGCCGTCCGCAGCGGCGGTGAACAACTCCGGCACCGTGCGGGGTGGGTCGGTGGGTTCGTCCGACCAGGCCTCATGTGCGCGTTCGAGCAGCCGACCCGAGCCGAGGTAGCGCTCGAGGGCCCAGGCGTCCTCCTGGCGGCGGGACGGCCAACCGACGGGGACGGCGGAGACCTCGCCCGCGCCACCGTGGGCACCGCGGAGCACTCGGCGACCGGCCACGATCCCCGCGCCGATGCGCACGCCGACCTGCAGGTAGACGAAGTCCTCCTGCCCCCGAGCGGCGCCCTGCTCCATCTCGGCCAGCGCAGCGCAGTTCACGTTGTTCTCGAGCAGCACGGGGAGGCCACGAGGGACGCCGAGTGCTGGGAGCAACTCGTCGATGGGCGGAGCACCGGAGTTCGATCCGCCGTCACCGGACAGGTAGTCCGGGATCACCCGGGGCAGCGCGACCCCGGCCGCACGGAGTGGACCGTTGCCGTTCCCGACCGCGCGCCTGATCCGTTTGACCACCGAGCGGACCGCGTCCGTCCCGGTGTCGGTGGCCGCGAGGTCGACCGCGAACTCGGCGAGCACCCGGCCGTCGACACCGCGCGCCCGTGCGTGCACACGGGTGGACCCGACGTCGATCCCCATCAGCCAGCCAGCGGTGGGGGCGACGGCGTACACGGTGGCAGCCCGACCGAGCGCCCCCTGTGCGGTCCGGACGGCCTGGGCGAGCCCGAGGTCGATGAGGCGCCCCACCGCGGTGCCGACCGTCGGGGCCGAGAGCGACGTGTTCCGGGCGACGAGGGGCCGGGTGGCTTCACCTTCGTCCACGATCACCGACAGGACCGCGCGTTCCGTGTCCGTCAGATCCGACTCGACGGTGATCTCCGCCATGCGACGCCCCTTGTTTCGTGTTCGTGAATTCTGTCAGGTCGTCCTCCCCGAGGGTTGACCAGTCCGACTTATTAAGACAGATTACTTAAAGAAGAGTCGGGTCACCGGCGCACCACAAGGGAACGGACACCAATGGCACAGCACGAATGGCTCAGTTTCGACCAGGGCGTCGCCGACCAGGCAGCGGTCGTCGACGCAGCGACCCAGACCCTCATCGAGTGGTTCGAGGCGGGCGGCGCGGATGCACTCGTGGGTCGCAGCGTGGTCATCGCCGGGATCGGAGCCAGCCACGCCGCGGCAGCGACCCCGGTGTACGCGCTGCGGTCGGACGGGATCCGGGCGTACCGGTCGAGCTGCGCGGACATCCCGGATGACGGCGTCGCGCTCGCCGACGTGTACGTCGCGGTCTCGCAGGGAGGCAGGAGCCGGGAGACGATCCAGGCGCTCCTCACCGTCCCGGCGGAGCAGCGGGTGGCCGTCGTCAACGACTCCGACTCCCCGCTGGCCGACACGGCGGGGACCGTCATCGGCCTCGGTGACCTCGTCGACAGCCACATGTCGTCGATCGGCTTCAGCGCGACGGTCGTGGCGCTCGGGCTCCTGGCCGATCGTCTGGCTGGCCGACCGACACACCAGGGATGGACCGGCCTGGCGGCGCGCGCGGCCGCGGTCGTCGACGACGCCGACGAGCAGCTCCGCGCCTTCGCGGCCGAGATCGCCCTGCGGGGGACGGTGGACATCGTGTCGCGCGCAGCCGACCTGACCGCCGCCGAGCAGGGAGCGCTCCTGTTCCGTGAGGGACCGGGGCTCCCGGCGATGGCGATGGACACACGGTCCTACCTGCACGGCCCGATGGACTGCGCCGGTCCCGCGACCAGCCACGTGCTGTTCGGCGGCGCGCGCGAGGGCCTCCTCGCAGAGCAGCTCGCCGAGAAGGACGTGCCCGTCCTGCTCGTGACCGACGAGGACGTCGACGCACCCGCGACCGTCGTGCGGATCCCCGTGCTCCCTCCGACCCAGCGGGTGCTCGTCGAGGTCGCCCTGCTGCAGCGCCTGGTCCAGCACACCGCAGCGGCCGCGGGGAAGGACCTCGAGGCACGTGCCTTCACGCGCTACGACACGAAGGTGGACTCGGTGCAGCAGGTCGTGGACGGCACGGTGTGAGCGGCGTGCTCGTCGGTCTCGACGTCGGGGGGTCGAAGACCGCGATCCGCGCGGTCGACGGACAGGGTGACGTCCGGTACGAGGCCACCCTGCCCACCGACCGCTGGCGCGGGGAGTCGTGGGCCGGCAAGGCCGCGATCCTCGTGGCCGCTGTCCGGTCCGTCGTCCCCGTCCCCGTCCCCGTCCTCGCGTTGGCGGTCGGCGCCCACGGCTGTGACACCGATGAGCAGTGTGCTGCGCTCGCTCGTGAACTCGACCGGCTCCTCGACGTCCCGGTCCGGGTGGTCAACGACGCGCAGCTCCTCGGCCACGCCGTCTCCCGACCAGAAGCGGTCGGCCTGATCGCCGGCACCGGGGCGATCGCGGTGGCGACGACGACGGACGGGCGGACCGTGCACGCCGGGGGCTGGGGCTGGCTCGTCGGTGACGACGGCGGTGCGACGGGCATCATGCGCGAGACGGTGCGCGCGGCACTGCAGGCATCCGACCGAGGTGCGAGTGACCTGGTACTCGAACGGTCGCTCTCCGGCGCCGCCGAGGTCGGAACGCTCGGTGACCTCGCGTTCGGCATGATGCTCGCGCGCCCCGAACGGTGGGCGACGCACGCGAGTGCCGTGTTCGTCGCCGCGGACGCTGGCTCATCGATCGCCCGGACAGTCCTCGATGCCGCTGCTGCGTCGCTCGCGGGTCTCGTCACGGTCGTCGAGCGCCTCGGCGCCCCGGTCGGTCACGTCGTGCTCGGCGGCGGCGTCGTCCGGGGGCAGCCCCGGTACGCCGCACGCGTCGCCGAGCTGATCCGCGCGGAGCACCCCGGAACCACGGTCGTCCTGCTCCACGAACCGCCGGTCGCCGGCGCAGTCGCGCTCGCTCGGCAGCTCGTCCCCTCCCCTCCTCACCCAGAACGCATGCACCACCCGATCCCCTGACCCCAGAAGGACCACCATGCGCACCTCCACCTCCATGCGGCTCGCCGCACTCGTCCTCGCCGTCGGCACGGTCGCGACGCTCACCGGCTGCAGCAGCGACGCCTCCGCCGGCAGCGGCTCGTCCGCCGGCGGATCGGGACCCCTCAACACCGTCACCGGCATCAAGGGGACCATCACGAAGGACTCCGCCATCGCGGCCAAGGTGCCATCCGCGTACCGCGACGGGCTCACCGTGGGCACCGACGCGACCATGGCGCCGAAGGAGTTCCTCGACGCTGACGGCAAGACGTTCAAGGGCCTCGACATCGACCTCACCTACGCCATCGGCAACGTGCTCGGGGTGCGGATGACGTTCGTCAACGCAGGGTTCGACACCCTGCTGCCCGGCGTCCAGAACGGCCGCTACGACTTCGTCGCCTCGTCGGCCGCCCCCACGCTCGAGCGGGAGAAGGTCGTGGACTTCGTCAGCGTCGACCGGTCCGGAGAGTCGCTCCTCGTCCGTTCCGCCGACAAGTCGTCCCTCAAGGACATCACCTCGCTCTGCGGCAAGCAGGCCGGTGCGATCAAGGGTTCCTTGCAGGTCGAGGACCTCGCGGAGCAGAGCACCAAGTGCACCGACGACGGCAAGCAGCCGATCGACACCTCGCTCTTCCCCGACGCCGCGGCGGTCAACCTCGCGCTGAACAGCAGCCGGGTCGACGTGGCCTTCTTCGACACCCCGACGTCCGCTTACCAGGCGAAGCGGTCCGGCGGGAAGCTCGTCGTGGTGGGGCCGATCTACCGCGCCGGGCTCGAGGGCGTGTTCATGAAGCAGGGCAGCGGTCTCGCCGAGCCGGTGGCCGCCGCCGTGAACGAGCTGATCGAGAACGGGACCTACCAGCAGCTCCTCGAGAAGTGGGGACTCGGGAAGAGCGCGATCGACAAGGCCTCCGTCAACCCTGCGACCAACGGCAAGGCCGAGTGACATGAGCGACGTGCAGCAGGCGGGCGACACCTTCGTCCCCCTCCGGGCCCGGAGTCGACCGAAGCCCCTGTCGTGGGTGGCCACCGTCGTCGTCCTCGTGATCGCCGCGATGATCGTCCAGGCGCTCGTCACGAACCCGCACTTCGAGTGGGCCGTCGTCGGGAAGTACTTCCTCTCGTCCTCCATCGTCGGGGGGCTGTGGCGGACGATCGAACTGACGGTGTTCGCGATGGTCGGCGGCGTCCTGCTCGGCACCCTCCTCGCCGTGATGCGGGGGACCTCGAACCCGGCCGTGTCCGCCGCTGCAGGGTGCTACATCTGGTTCTTCCGGGGCACTCCGCTCCTGGTGCAGCTGATCTTCTGGTTCAACCTGTCGTCGCTGTACCCGACGCTCCGCTACGGCGTCCCGTTCACGCCGATGGTGTTCGGCGAGGTCACGACGAACAGCGTGATCTCCCCGTACACCGCCGCGCTGCTCGGGCTGGGTCTGAACCAGGCTGCCTACACCGCGGAGATCGTCCGCGCCGGCATCCTCTCCGTCCCCCACGGGCAGCTGGACGCCGCCGCCTCGATCGGCATGACGCGACTCATGACGATGCGGCGGGTCGTCCTGCCGCAGGCGATGCGGGTGATCATCCCGCCGATCGGCAACGAGACCATCGGCATGCTGAAGACGACGTCGGTGGTGAGCGTGCTGGCGATGCCGGAGTTGCTCTACAGCGCGCAGCTCGTCTACTCGCGGACGTACCAGATCATCCCGCTGCTCATCGTCGCCAGCCTCTGGTACCTCCTCGTCACGACCGTGCTGACGATCGTGCAGACCCAGATCGAGCGCCACTACGCCGTGCGCGGCCCGGCGGCCACGGAGGACCCCGTGCTCGCACTGCTGCGTCGGGCGTTCCGGGTGCACGCCCGACCCACCCCACCGGTGAGCACCGTCACCACCCCGACCCCCGTCCCGGCCCAGGGAGGAACACCGTGAGCACCAGCACCCACCCCGACGACCGTCCGATGATCTCTGCCCGCGGCGTGCACAAGCACTTCGGGTCGACCCCCGTCCTCAACGGGCTGGACCTCGACGTCCATGCCGGCGAGGTCGTCTGCCTGCTCGGTTCGTCCGGCTCGGGCAAGACGACGTTCCTCCGGTGCGTCAACCACCTGGAACGGATCAGCGCCGGTCGGATCGTCGTCGACGGAGAGATCGTCGGGTACCGCGAGCGGCGCGGGTACCTCGTCGAGCGCAGCGAGAAGGAGATCGCGAAGCAGCGGGCATCGATGGCGATGGTGTTCCAGCAGTTCAACCTGTTCCCGCACCGCACGGTGATGCAGAACCTCATCGAGGCTCCGGTGCTCATCGGACGCGAGGACCGCGCCTCCGCGACGGAGCGAGCCGCCGCGATGCTCGCGCGGGTCGGCCTGTCCGGCAAGGAGCGCGCCTACCCGGGGCAGCTCTCCGGCGGCCAGCAGCAGCGCGTGGCGATCGCGCGTGCGCTGACGTCGAAACCGAAGCTCATGCTCTTCGACGAACCGACGAGTGCCCTGGACCCGGAACTCGTCGGGGAGGTGCTCGACGTGATGCGGGGTCTCGCGGGAGACGGCATGACGATGGTGGTCGTCACGCACGAGATGGGCTTCGCACGCGACGTGGCGGATCGGGTCGTCGTCATGGACGGTGGCGTGATCGTCGAGCAGGGGCCACCGAACGCGGTGTTCGACGACCCGCAGCACGCTCGCACGCGTGCGTTCCTGCGCAAGGTCGCCTGACACGATGACCGGAGCAACGTCCTTCCGCGCGGTGGTGTTCGACTGCGACGGCGTCCTCGTCGACAGCGAGGCACCGCTCGCCGCGATCGACCAGCGGATGCTCGCCGACCTCGGCTGGCAGATGACGCTGCAGGAGGTCCACGACCGGTTCGTCGGGCACACCGCTGCGCACTTCGTCGAGGAGGTGGAGCGGCATCTCGGCGGTCTGCCCGTCGGGTGGCGTGAGCCCTACGAGCCGCTGGTGCACCGCGCACTCCACGAGGACCTGCAGGCCGTCGACGGTGTGCTGGACGTGCTCGCTGGGCTCGACGTGTCCGTGGCCGTCGCCTCGAACAGTTCCCACGCACGGGTCCGGGAGAGTCTCGCGTTGGTGGGGCTCCTGCAGCACTTCGGCGACCTGGTCGTGGGTTCCGACGACGTCGTGCAGGGGAAGCCTGCCCCGGACGTCTACCTCCGGGCCGCAGGCCTGCTCGCGGTGCCCCCGACCGCCTGCGTCGCCGTGGAGGACTCCGTCACCGGCGTCCGATCAGCGCGTGCGGCCGGCATGACCGTGTTCGGGTACGCGGCCGGGCTGACCGCACCCGGGCCGCTCCGCGCCGCCGGTGCGGTCACGTTCTCGTCGATGGCGGAGCTCCCGGCGCTGTTGTCCGGCGCGTAGCCCGGAAAGCGCTACGGCCCCCCGGCACCGTCGGAGGTCCCCTGCATCATCAGGGGGTGTTCATCCCCACCAGAGCTGCCGGCCTCGACGCCCTCGACGACTTCGTCCCCCGCGCCGGCCGCGACTACGCCCGCGACCGCAACGCGGACCTCGGGGCATCGCGGAACAACGTCTCGGGCCTGTCGCCGTACGTGCGCCACCGCCTGGTGACCGAGCACGAGGTCGTCGCAGCCGTCCTCGAACGCCACAGCCTGCCCGCCGCCGAGAAGTTCGTGCAAGAGGTCTTCTGGCGCACCTACTGGAAGGGCTGGCTCGAGCAGAACCCCGAGGTGTGGCGTCGCTACCGGCGCGAGGTCGACGAGTTCGCGACCGGGACCCTGCCGACCGGCTACGACGACGCGGTCAACGGCCGGACCGGCATCGACGCGATGGACGCCTGGGTGCGGGAGCTCATCGACACGGGCTACCTGCACAACCACACGCGCATGTGGTTCGCGAGCATCTGGGTCTTCACGCTCGGCCTGCCGTGGCAGCTCGGCGCCGACTTCTTCCACCGCCACCTGCTCGACGGCGACGCGGCCTCGAACACGCTGTCGTGGCGGTGGGTCGCGGGGCTGCAGACCGCCGGCAAGACCTACCTGGCGTCGGCGTCGAACATCGCGCGGTACACGGACGGCCGGTTCTCGCCGGGTGGACTGGCGACGACCGCCCGGGCACTCACCGAGGAGCCGTTGCCACCTCGGGCGTCGATCGAGTCCGACGACGTCGGGGGGACGATCGGTGAGCGATTGGGTCTGCTGCTGCACGAGGAGGACCTCGAAGCGACGAGCCTGCTGACCGAGCACCCCCAACTGCCCGACCGCCCGGTGGCCACAGCCGTCTTCGGGGACCGCGTCGCGCGTTCCCCGTTCGCGGTCTCGGACGTCGTCGAGGCCTTCACGGCGACCGCCCTCGACGACACGGCCGAACGGACGCTGGACGCCAGCGGTCGCCCCGCGCAGGTGCTGGCCGACACGCTGCCGTCGACGGTGCTGCGCTGGGCGGAGTCCGAGCAGCTCGACACCGTGGTGGTCCCGTACGCGCCGGTCGGGCCGGTCCACGAGCGGCTCGGCGTGCTGCGTGCCGCGCTCGCGGCGGAGGGCGTCGCCCTCGTCACCCTCCGACGCCGGTGGGACAGCGCGGCGTGGCCGTACGCGTCCCGCGGGTTCTTCCCGTTCCGGGAGCGCATCCCGGCGCTGGTCCGTGAACTCGTGGTGGACTGAGCCTTCCGCACGACCGGCCGCGTCGAAAGGCACCACATGACCTCCCCCTTCAGCCTGCACGGCAAGACCGCGATCGTCACCGGCGGCAACCAGGGTCTCGGCAAGGCCTTCGCGTTCGGCCTCGCGGAAGCCGGTGCCCGCGTCGCCATCGTCGGCCGCTCCGCCGACCGCAACGCGCTGGTCGCCGCCGAAGCCGCTGCGGCTGGGCACGAGTTCGTCACGATCACGGCCGACATCACCGACGATGCCCAGGTCACCCGCATGACCGAGGAAGCGCTCGCCGCCTTCGGCACGATCGACGTCCTCGTCAACAACGCCGGCACCTGCGTCCACAACGAGGCCTTCGCGGTCACCGACGACGAGTGGGACGCCGTGTTCACCCTCAACGTCCGTGCGCTCTGGAAGGCCACCATCGCGGTCGGTGCACACATGCGCGAGGCCGGTTCGGGCTCGATCGTCAACATCGGCAGCATGTCCGGGATCATCGTGAACCGTCCGCAGTGGCAGCCGGCGTACAACGCGTCCAAGGCCGCGGTGCACCACCTGACGAAGTCCCTGGCCGTCGAGTGGGCGCAGTACGGCATCCGCGTCAACGCGCTCGCGCCCGGCTACGTGAAGACGGAGATGGCGCCCGTGGACCGCGAGGACTTCAAGCGCTACTGGATCGACGACGCCCCGCAGCAGCGGTTCGCCCTGCCGGAGGAGATCGCGCCGAGCGTCGTCTTCCTCGCCAGCGATGCGGCGTCGTTCATCACGGGTTCCGTCCTCGTCGCGGACGGCGGCTACACCGCGGTCTGAGGGCGACGCGAGGGCGGCAGCTGCACCGCGTCCGCGATCTGCTGCGCGACCTCGGCCGCGGGGATCGAGGTCGCGTCGATGACCTCGGCCTCCTGGTGCAGCCAGCCCGCTGCCGCCTCGGCGTAGGCGTCGACGTACGCGAACCGGAACGTCGACGGGCCGAGCTCCTGGTCGTTCTGGATCCGGTCGACGAGCGTGGCGCCGTCGACGTGCAGCACGAAGTGCCGCACCGGGATGCCCGACGCGGCCAGCCCGGCCTGGATCTCGCGCCAGTAGGCCTGGACCAGGACGGTCATCGGCATGATGAGCGGCCTGCCGCCGATGAAGTCGTGGACGCGGCGGGCGGTCTCCACGACGAGGGGGCGCCAGGGGTCCCAGTGCTGGAAGTTGTCCGTCGGTGGCAGCCCGGGCGTGATGTCCATCAGGACCTCGCCGACCTTCTCGGCGTCCAGGATCTGCGATCCCGGCAGCAGCGGCTGGAGCAGCCGACTGGTCGTGGTCTTGCCCGCACCGTGGGTTCCGTTCAGCCAGACGATCACAGGTGGACCCTACTGGCGACCGGCCGCCGGACGGGAGGCTCGGTGCCAGCTGGTGGGGAGCCTCCAGGACGACGTGCGGTCCCGATCGTGGAACGGAGCGCCGCCCTGCTGCCGCAGTGCGGCAGGGTGGGTGGTGTGGACACCTGGGGACTGAACGAGACGGGCCGGCTGGTCGGGCGGAGCTACGTGTGGCTGGCGGGGCTGACGGCGCCGATCGGCGCGGTGGTCTTCTCCGTCCTTGCCGCAGTCAACAGTGGCGGGGGCCTCGACGACCTCAACCAGACCCTGTGGCTGGTCATCGTCACCGTGGTCGCGACGGCGGTGTTCGCACTGGGCGGCGCGGCTGTCGCGCTCCCGTGCACGTACCTGCTCGGCCGGGCGCTGCGCCGGGTGCGGTCCCGCGGTGCGCACACGGCCGCGCATGCGACGCTCGCCGGACTGCTCGCCCTGGTGACGTCGTCACTCGTGGTGCTGTGGTTCTCCGGGCCGTCGTCCCTGCCGGCCGTCGTGTCGTTCCCGCTGGGCATGTCCGTGGCTGCCGGAATGGCTGCAGCGATCGCGACCTGGCGGTTCCTCCGGCCGGTGGCGGAGCCGGAGTCCGAGCCGGACCAGGCCGCTGACGCTGACGCTGCCCTGCGAGCGTGAGCGGGGTCGACGTGGGCGAGGTCATCGTCCGGCCGACCGCCCAGGGCTGACCGGTCGCCGGGCCGACGGAAGCCGGTGGGGCGCTGTCGGGTTCAGGACACCACCGGCTTCAAGCGCACGTCGCCACCCCCGCGACGGTGCGCCCTGTCACGCGGGCGATCCTGCAGGAGCAACGCTGCTCCCGGGGCCCGCGGCTCGGGAGGTGAGTCGGCACAGCGCACGAGCTGCCGAAGGCGAACGCTGCATGCGTGGTTCCGATCCGGCGGCCGGGGTCCGGGGTCACCTGGCGGGAACAGTACGCCCGCGGGGCCATCCGCACCAGGGGCGCGACAGGAAGCGCGCCGTGGTCAGCGGCGGGATGCCTGCCGGGCGTCGTCGCTGACCGTCGCGGTGCCCATCGGCCGACGAGCCAGGGCGAGCGCGATGAGCAGGAGGCCGGCACCTGTGATGACGATGCCGACCATGGTGGCGACGTGGTCGACGTCACGGCCGACGCCCGGGACGAGCAGCAGGGCGTTCGAGACGAGCGCCGGCAGGCCGACCAGGCCGAGACCGACCAGCGTGGCGATCGTCAGGCGGTGGCGCGAGCGGGCCACGAGCAGCAGGACGACCGCGACGGCGACGGCGAGCCCGCCGACGAGACCGACCACGGCGGAGGCGGCCAGGACCCCGGGCAGTGGTCGCCCCGCCTGCAGCAGGACCGTCTTGGCGACGGCGGCCCCGGCAGCGGTCATCAGCAGCGGCATCGCGAGCGGGACCTGCCGGAGGGGTCGTTCGTCGGACATGCCGGTCGCGATGATGCCGAGCCCGGCCAGCGTCAGGCTGCCGGCGAGGATGGCTGCGGCGGACCGAGCACCCGTGCCCGAGGGCAGGACGGCGATCAGGACGGTGGAGAGCCCGGCGGCCGCGAAGGTGATCGCGTGCAGGCGGACGGCGAGGGCGTGCCCGATCGTGGCGATCACGGGAGCGCCAGTGCGGAGCGGAGCTCCGCCGTCAGCTCTCCGAGCGCCTGCGGGACCGCCCGGCTGATCCGGGGGAAGGCCAGGAAGCCGTGGGGCATGCCGACGTAGGTGGTCGTGCGCACGGCGACCCCGGCCTCCCGGAGGGCTGCGGCGTAGCGGAGGCCGTCGTCACGGAGCGGGTCGTGCTCGGCCACCTGGACCAGTGCCGGCGGCAGGCCGGTCAGGTCGGCGAAGAGCGGCGACGCGTACGGGTTGGTCGGGTCCTGGCCGGCCAGGTAGTGGCCGCGGAAGGCGAGCATGTCCGCCCTCGTCAGGATCGGGGCGTGCGCGTTCTCGTCGATGGACGGACTCGCCATCGTCAGGTCCGTCGCGGGGTAGATCAGGCCCTGGAACGCGATCGGCGGGCCGGAGCGGTCGCGTGCCATGAGGGCGACGACGGCGGCGAGGTTGCCGCCCGCGCTGTCGCCGACGACGGCCAGGCGGCTGGTGTCGGCACCGAGCTCGCGGCCACGGCCGACGAGGTCGACGGTGGCGGCGTAGGAGTCCTCGGCGGCGGCGGGCCAGCGCGCTCCCGGCGCCAGGCGGTAGTCCAGGGAGGCGACCACGGCCTGGGTGTCCCGGGCGATGCTGCTGGCGAGCCAGTCGTACGTGTCGAGCGACCCGGACGTCCAGCCGCCGCCGTGGACGAGGACGACGAGCGGGGGCGTGCCGCGGAAGGTGGTGGGTCGGTAGACGCGGACGCCGATGGGATCGTCAGCACCGGCCGCGGTGGTGTCGCGGACGGCGACGCCCGTGGCGAGTCCGCCGAGCAGCAGGTCGACGACCGGGTTGTGGCCGATCTCGCGGCGCTGGTCGGCGAGGATCTGCTCCTCGGACCGGCGGGTGACCGAGGCGGCGCTGAGGAGTCGGCCGAGCAGTCGCGTGCGGAGGTCGATCCTGGCCATGGCTCCAGTCTGCGCGTTGAGGCGCTCTCGTGCCGGTGTGGTCCCGGGACGGGCTCAGAACCAGCGCAGACCGAACTGCTCCAGGACGTTCCTCGCGACGGCGACGACCCCGTGGGGCGGCTCGCCGCCGTCCCGGCCGACGGCTTCGAGGAGCGCCGACTGTGCCGCCGTGTGCGCGGCTCGTTGCTCGCCGGAGAAGTCCTCGGGCGGGTCGGTCCGGCACGCGGTGAGGGCCTCCAGCCGGCGGAGGCCGTAGCGGAAGCCCACGGGCCGGGGCACGGACTGCATGAGCGCGAGCAGCTGCTCGTGGGAGTACCGACCTGCGGGGTCGGCGGCGCGGGAGATGAGGTCCGTGAGCCCCCGCGACGCCCCGTCCGACCCGCCCAACCGGATCTCGATGAGCCGCGCACGGCTGCACAGGTCGTAGAGCAGTGCTTCGTCCACGTCGTCCCTCTTCCCCCGGGTTGCAGGATCGAGCGTGCCACAGCCCGAGGCGGACTCGACAGCGGCGCGTGCAACGCGGGCCCCCCGGTCGGACACTCTTGAGTGTGCAGGACGAACAGGACGACGACGGGGCGCTGTGGACGCGGGCCCAGTCGAACGACGGTGCGGCCTTCGCCGAGCTGTTCGACCGGCACCGACCGCGGGTCTACCGACGCGCGCTGAGCCTCCTCGGTGACGTGCACGACGCCGAGGACGTGACGGCAGCCGCGTTCTACGAGCTGTGGCGGAAGCGGAAGACCGTGCCGCTGGTGGCCGAGTCCGTCCTGCCGTGGCTGCTCGTGACGGCAGTGAACCTCGGCCGGAACAGCCGTCGTGCCGCCGCCCGCTACCGGAAGCTGCTCGACCGGCTCCCCCGCGACGAGGAGCACGTGGACCCCGTCGAGCCCGAGGACGCCGAGGTCCGGGAACGTCTCGAGGCCTCCCTCCGCGGGCTCTCCCCGACCGACGCAGCACTGCTCGTCCTCACCACGCTCGAGGACATGCCCGTGTGGCAGGCAGCCGAGGCAGTGGGCCTGCGACCACCCGCCGCCCGCGTGCGCCTGCACCGTGTGCGGAAGCGGCTCCGTGCCGACCTGCACGACCTCGATCCCACACTCCGCTCGGCACCAGGAGGCAGCGCATGACCAGCAACGACGGACACCCGACCACGACCGACATGCACCACGGCGCTGCTGCCACGATCCGCGCCGAGCTCGCCGCCATCGGCACGAGTGGCAGCCGTCTGCAGCGTGCACAGCGACGGACCCGGGTCACCGCGTCCGTCGTCGGGGTCGCTGCCGCCGCCCTGGCCACCAGTGCCGCCGCGCTCGTGGTCACCGGGATGCCCGGGTCGACGGCGACCGACGCACTCGGTGCCACCACCACCGTGACCCGGACCGGTCCGGCCCTGGTCGACATCGGCCGGGCGCCGGAGACGGCGGGAGCGGTCATCGTCGACGTCACCTGCCTGAGCGACTCGGGGATGGTGCAGGTCAGCACCGGCGACGGCACGACGGGCGCCGGTGTCTCCTGCAGCGGCGACGGGCCGCACCGACTGCACGTCGTGGACGGGCAGCTGCCGTCCGCCGGCACGACCACGTTCCCGGTGTCGTCGTCCCCCGGCACCCGGTGGCACGCCGTGCTGCAGTACGCCAGCTCGGTGACGTCCCGGTGGAGTGTCAACGCGAAGGGGCAGACCTTCGGGATCGAGAACCAACACGGTCACCCGGACCTGGTGCCGGGCCGGGCCGACGACGGCCGCCTGGGCTGGGTGCTCTGGTCCGAGACGGCGGGCGCCGAGCAGCCCGGGACGGTCGACGTGTACGAGTCCGACGGCGAGACCGTCATCGGCCACCAGACCGCCGACGCCGGGACCATGCCCGAGGTGCCGCTCGACCAGCGGTACATCGACGAGCTGGACTCGGTCAGCGCCGCAGCAACACCACCCGCGACGCCCGCGCCCAGTCCGCCATCGACCGCGCCGGTGTCCCGGTGATCCGCTCGACCTCGTCCGTGTGCACCGCGATGCCGTCGAGGCCATGCCGGGCGACGATCCCGAACTGCTGACGCAGCCCGGCCGCCTGCCACGCGGGCATGCCGGTCGCCTGCAGCAGGCCCGCGAACGCCCGACTCGGCAGGTGCACGTACCGCACCCGCCGACCGAGGCCCTCGCTCAGTGCCCGGGCGACCCCGCGGCCGTCGAGCAGTTCGGGCCCGGTCAGCACGGGCTCGGCTCCGACGTGCACGCCGTCGGTCAGCACGCGGGCCGCCACCCGGGCGATGTCCTGGCTGTCGATCCAGCCGATCACCCCGCGGCCCATCGTCTGCGGGAAGAACCCGCGGCGGATCGCCGGCCCGGACGGCACCAGGTTCGTCATGAAGCCCGACGGATGCAGGATCGTCCACTCCAGGCCACTGGCCCGCACGTCCACGTCGATCTCCGCCACCGCGCGAGCCCACGGGATCGTCGACCCCAGCGCGGCGTCCCCGCCGGACAGGTGCACGAGCGCCCGCACCCCGGCACGCTGCGCGGCCTGCACGCCGACCGCCCCGTGCTCCCGCTGCTGCTGGGTCGCC
>Ga0265797_10001795_pt1 | contig 37318 bp, 28 predicted proteins | sample P2T30metagenome_FD_192433 | JGI IMG/M metagenome (GOLD analysis project Ga0265797, IMG submission 192433) | Plant litter microbial communities from East Loma Ridge, Irvine, California - P2 T30 | ecosystem: Environmental > Terrestrial > Plant litter > Unclassified | place: USA: California...
TCCCTGCGCTGCCGGGCAATCCGACCGTGCTGCAGGAAGATCCGACGTCCTTGATCCGCGTGATCCTGGCCGGCGCCCGCCTGCCGTCGACGCATACCGCGCCGTCGGACCTGGGCATGCCGGGCTTCGCATGGCGTCTGTCGGACGACGAAACGGCGCAGCTGGTGACCTTCGTGCGTAATTCCTGGGGCAACCAGGCTTCGCCGGTCGGCGCGGCCGAGGTGGCCAAGGTGCGCAAGCTGGTCAAGGAGCATGAGCTGCATACCGCCGACAAGGGCGATACCAAGCACTGATCCGCCCGGACCGCCAGTCGTCGGCGCCGCCCGCACCTCTCCGGAGGGTGGGCGGCGCTGTTTTTTGGCGCTGTCGCCGTTATCTGTAGATGACGCCAAATGCGATGCGCAACAATTGTTCGACGGAAGTTACCCTGCCGCCGTCGAGCGCTCAGTGCCACCCCAGGTAGTTAGGCAGACGGTGCGACGCCATCCCATGGAAGCGTGCCAGCCATTCGCGAAATCGGCGGTGGTAGGCGTTCACGTTCTGCACGTGGATGGCGCCTTCGTTGCTGCGGCGAACCCTTTCTCCGGCGCTCAGGTTGACCGATCGGTGGGCGATGCAATGCTTTCGGGCGAAAGCCTCGTAAGCCTCGTAAGCCTCGTAAGCCGCATTGGCATCGGTAACGAGTAACGCCTGGGGATCGAGCTTGGGCAGCAGATGTTCAGTCAATGGGGCCAGCTTCAAGGCGCCCCGCCCGGTGACGGCGGCGATGGTCTGGCCACTGCGGTCGCGCGCCACCAGGCTACAGTCGAGTTCGCGGGAAATGCCGCGGCGACTCGCCTTGCCGCCACGCTTGCGCGCCTTTCGATCGAGCTTGCGTAAGCCCTTCTGCGATTCGAGCATGAACATCTCGTCGGCTTCGACGATGCCGGTCAGTTGTGCGGGACGGTCATCCTTGACCCGTTCGAGAAAGCGGTGGCGCCAGCGAAACGCCGTGTTGCGGTGGACGCCGACCCGTTTGGCGGCGGCGCGCACCGTCTGTGAATCGAGCAAGGCGCCCAGGTAGTCGAGCCATTTGCCCTTGAGCCGCAGCCGCGCCAGCGGCGTGCCGGTGAGGTCGTTGACGGTGCGGCCGCAGCGGCGGCAGCGAAAGCGCTGCAAGCCGTTGGCATGCCCATGCCGGTGGCATTGTTCGCAGGCGCATTCGGGACAGCGCCGGGTGCGCGAGCGAATCTCATCGATGAGGGCGACTATCCGCTCCAGCCCGGCTGCAGGATGCAGGGCCGCGAGTACTTCGTGCCGCTGATGCCGGTTCAATCGCGTGAGCTGGGCGAACAGCCTGGCGAAGGTTGGCGCTTTCATGATCCGATCCCGATCGAATACGAGAGCGGTTGGACCGCGAATCAGCTCGGCAGTTCAATCCTCGGCCCCTTCTAACGATGACAGCGCCGTTTTTTTGTGGCCGGCGAATGCCTCGCGCCCTGTGTAAGGAAGTGTAAGCAATCGCGCGCAGCTGTTTTCGCCAAGTCGTTTTAAATCAAAGACTTGCAGTTTCTGCTTTGCGCGGCGCGCCATCTTGCCGCTCAGTCCCGCCGCGTGTTACGGTCCCGACCGTCACATCACCGGATACCTGAGATGCCACCCACTACCGCACCACGCAATCTGTCGCTCGACGTCCTGCGCGGCCTGACCCTGGCCCTGATGATCGTCGTGAACACCCCCGGCGCCTGGGGCACGGCCTACGCGCCGCTGGTGCACGCGCCGTGGCACGGCTACACGCTCACCGACCTGGTGTTCCCGTCCTTCCTGTTCGTGGTGGGCGGGGCGCTGGCCCTGAGCATGAACAAGCTCGGCAGCATGGACAATGCGCGTTTTCTCGCCACCGTGTTCAAGCGCGGCGTGCTGATCTTCCTGTGCGGCTTGTTCCTGTACTGGTTCCCGTTCTTCACGCCCGACGGGCAGTTCATCCCGTTCGAGGATGTGCGCATCATGGGCGTCCTGCAGCGCATTGGCCTGTGCTACCTGGTAGCGAGCCTGGTCGTGCGCCATGGTGGCGTGCGCGGCGCCATTGTGGCGGGCGCAGTCGCGCTGTTCGGCTACTGGTGGATCCTGTGGCAGTTCGGCGACGACACGCTGGTCGGCAATGCCGTGCGCACACTGGATCTGGCCCTGCTGGGCGAGTCGCATATGTATGGCGGTGACGGCATCCCGTTCGACCCCGAGGGCATCCTGAGCACCTTGCCGTCGGTCGTCAATGTGCTGGGTGGCTATCTGGCCGTGACGTTCATGCAGCGCAAGGGGCTGAACGTCCGGACCGTGCTGGCGTTGCTCGCCGCAGGCCTTGCCTGCATCGTGCTGGCGCACGGATGGGACCTCGTCCTGCCGATCAACAAGAAGCTGTGGACCAGCTCCTATGTGGCGTGCAGCGTCGGCTACAACCTGGTGGCGCTGGGCGCCCTGGTGTGGTTGATCGACCTGAAAGGACTGCGGGCCGGCGCCAGCTTCTTCGTCGTCTTTGGCAAGAACACGCTGTTCATCTACATCCTCTCGACGATCGGCGTGGTGTGCCTGGTGCGCCTGCGCGCGGGCGGCATGTCGCTCTACCAGTGGCTGTACCAGGAAGCGATCCTGCCATGGACCGAACCCTATCTGGCGTCGTTCCTGTTCGCACTGGGCTATATGCTCGCCTGCTGGGTGGTGGCGTATGCCATGGACCGGCGCGGCATCTACGTCAGGCTGTGATGGCGGCAAGGATGTTGCAAGTAAGGTACACCGCTCTGTAATGAATTGTAAGGTTTTGAATACTTGTCTGGAATGAAATCCTACTCACCGGGTCTTTCTTTTTGAAAAATTCAGTGCAACGTAAAGAAGTGTAAGTCCCAAGCTGTCGATTCAAGTAAAAACCTCTAAAAATCAGTCGCTTATGAATTTTCCGAAGCGCCCGGCCAGGTCGTTTGGACCATCACTTCAACGGTGCTACTGTCGAGCCATGCATTGAAGAAAGTAGAAACGACAGGCCGCAGCACTGGCGCAGGTGGGATCACTCGTGATGGCGGCACGCACCGTCACGCTACCAAAAGGAAAACAGCATGCTTGAATCGAACCGCAGGAAGACCTTGATCAGCTCCGCCGTCGCCGGCGCCCTGGCGCTGCTGGCCGCGCAGTCCGGCGCGCAGGAGACGGCGCCTGATGCGGCGCCGCCGGCCCCGGACACCATCCAGGAAGTGATGGTCACCGCCACCCGCTATAGCACCTCGCTGCTCAAGACCCCGGTGGCCGTGTCGGCGGTGACGCAGGAAGAGCTGACCCGCAAGGGGGCGGTCAATATCAAGCAGCTGACGGGCGACATCCCCAATCTGCAGCTGGGCGGCGCGGTCGATGGCAGCTCGGGCGTACAGATCGCGATCCGCGGCGTGTCGAACTCCGACTTCACCGAGATCGGCAACCCGGCAGTCGGCCTGCACGTGGCCGGCATCTATTCCCCACGGCCGCAAGGGGCGCTGGCGCTGCTGTTCGACCTGGATCGCCTGGAAGTGCTGCGCGGCCCACAGGGCACACTGTTCGGCCGTAATTCCACTGGCGGCAGCATCAACATCATCCCCAACAAGCCGGTCCTGGGCAGCAAGGAAGGCAACCTCATGCTCGACGTTGGCAACGACAACCAGCGCCAGTTGTCGGTCGTGCAGAACATCCCGGTGACCGATCGCTTCGCGCTGCGCGTGACCGCCAGCGGCGTCAAGCGCGACGGCTGGATCGACCAGACCCGCGACGACTACGACGTCAACATGCCCTCGAAGGGCTTCTACGCCGACGGTATCCCGGATACCGACCAGCGCCTGAACCGCGACGTGGGCAAGGGCGACTATTACACCAACCGCGACCAGTGGGCGGCGCGCATTTCCGGCCTGTGGAAGGTGACCGACAAGCTGCAATGGCTGGTCGCGTTCGAGAATTACCAGAACAATGACGCCGGCGACATCGCATTGAAGGATTGCGACCAGGCGGCCGGTACCCCCTACGCCTGCACGGGCAGCAAATACGGCGTGGCGATCAACATCCCCGGCATCACCGACATGTCGATCCGCACCGCGCGCTCGAACCTGGTGTGGAACGTGAACGCCCGGACCGATATCGAGTACAGCTATGCGCACGCGATCCAGCGCCGCTTCCAGCAGCAGGACAGCGACGGCGGCTACCACCCGATCGAGGCAGACGTCGACGCCACCTCCACCAGCATCGGCGATCGCTGGCCGGTGCTGGATAACGGCACCTATACGCTGGCCTCGAAATTCGCGTCCGATGTGCACGAGCTGCAGCTGCGCCAGAACTTCGGCGGCCTGCGCTACGTGGCCGGCCTGTTCTACATGAAAGAGAAGAACACGCTCGACTACGGCCAGGACTTCCGTGGCGGCGGCCCGAATGGCTACCCGACCGCGAACTTCTACCACCAGCCGCACCGCATCTCGGAATCCAAGGCCGCGTTTGCCCAGGCCGACTGGGAATTCATCCCCAGGTGGACCCTGACGGCCGGCGTGCGCACCAGTCGCGATATGCGCGAGGACAAGAACGGCCAGTTCTGGGAATCCTACGGCACCGACTATTTCAACGGCCTGTACACACCGGGTGCGCCCGGCACTCCCGGCTACCAGGGCATCGATTCGAGCATGCTCCTGCCGGGCATGGGCGCCTATTACGGCAGCGGCGCCTTTCCGGCCGCGGCCTCGATCAGCGACCACAAGGACGCGTGGCGCAAGACCACCGGCCGCCTGGGCCTGACCTGGCAGGTCGATGCGCGCAATATGTTCTATACCTCGCTGTCGACAGGCTACAAGGCGGGCGGCTTCAACGACCGCTTCAACCTGTGCGGCAATGCACTCGATCCAAACGGCGTGCCGTACGATTGCGCCTCTGGTCCGTCCGGGCCGCAGTATTCCTTCCTGCCGTACCAACCCGAGACGGTCACCAACCTGGAGATCGGCTACAAGGGCAAGATGCTGGACGACCGCCTGACGCTGTCGGCCACGCTGTTCTACAGCCGCTACAAGGACATGCAGATGACCGGCCAGCACACGGTCGGCCAGAACCAGCGTCCGTGCGCCGCCGACGACCCGGGCTGCAACGCCGTCATTTCGTGGTGGTCGACCCAGAACGTCGGCCAGGCCAATATCAAGGGCCTGGAACTCGAAGGCCAGTACCGCCCATGGCGCGATGCCCGCATCACCTATTCGGCCTCGTTCCTGAGCGCGAAAGTGGCCGAGTACCCGACCTTCAGCGACGACCTGGGTTGCGGCTCGCGCCTGAACCAGGGCGTCACGCCATGCCCGGACTACTACGCGGGCCCGGACACCGCGCTGTCCCAGCTGCGCCCCTACGATGTGGTGGGCAACCGCCTGCCATATTCGCCGCCGCGCACCATGAACCTGAGCTTCTCGCAGGACTTCCACTTCAGTAATGGCTGGCTGCTGACGCCGTGGATCCAGGCGCGCTGGCAGGACAAGATGTTCTTCAATCTGCGCAACCTGGATGAAGCGCATCTGTCGAGCGTGCAGGGCGCGTACGCCCAGGTCGACGCGTCGCTGCGCCTGAATGGCCCGGATGGCGACCGTTATCCGTGGTACGCCGAGCTGTATGTGCGCAATGCCTGGGACAAGCGCGCCAAGACCTGGGCCGGCATCGGCGGTCCGGACGAGCGCTTCACGATCGCGTCGTACAACGATCCGCGCATGTTCGGCCTGCGCGTGGGCACCTCGTGGTAACACCGTAATGGATTTACCGGCAGCCGCGTGCAGGACGCCGCGTGGCCGCCGGCCCGGAACACGCAGCATCTATCAAGGCGAGCAATGTCGATTCACACCAAACAACGCATGCACCTGTTCTTCCTGACGGCGATCTGCGGCCTTGGCGGGCTGCTGTACGGGATCGATATCGGGATCATCGATCCCGCCTTGCCTTATCTGCACCGCGCGACCAGCCTGGGCGAGGCCCAGCTGTCGCTGGTGGTGGCGGCCGTGATGGCCGGCTCGATCCTCGGCTCGGTGGTGGCCGGGATGCTGGCCGACTGGCTGGGCCGCAAGCGCATGCTGATGGTCAGCGCGCTGCTGTTCGTCGGCAGCGTCACCGTGATCTACCTGTCGCAATCCTTCATCCCGCTGATGCTGGGCCGCCTGCTGCAAGGGTTGTCCGGCGGCGTGATCGCGGTCGTGGTGCCGCTGTACCTGGCCGAATGCCTGCCGGCCAACCAGCGCGGCCGTGGGCTGGCCCTGTTCCAATTCGCGCTCACCGCCGGCATCGTGCTGGCCGCCTTCATCGGCCACCATTACCTGGGCAATGCCGAACTGGCGATCCAGGCCGCGGGCAGCAATGATGCGGCCGTGACCGCCGCGGCCGACCATGCCTGGCGCAGCATGTTCCTGGCGGTGCTGTATCCAGGGGTGCTGTTCCTGCTGGGCTGCCTGTTCGTGAGCGAGTCGCCGCGCTGGCTGATGCGCCAGGGGCGCCCGGACCAGGCGCGGGCGGTGCTGGCGCGCCTGCGCCCAGCCGCCGCCTGCGAGGCCGAAGTGCTTGACATCGGCGCTTCGCTGGACGAGGAACGTGCGCGCCCCAGGCTATCGCGCGGCGCGGCCATCGCCGAGATGCTGACCGAACGGCGTTATGTGCTGCCGTTCGTGCTGGCCTGCGTGATCCTGGGCTGTAACCAGGCGACCGGCATCAATTCGATCCTGCAGTTCATGTCGACCATCCTGCAGCACGCCGGCCTCGATCCGGTAAGCGCGGCCAGCCATGGCACCGCGATCAAGGTCCTGAACATGGTGATGACGGTCGGCGCAATCGCGCTGGTCGAACGCAAGGGCAGGGTATTCCTGCTCAAGATCGGCACCGCCGGCATCATGGTCTCGCTGTGCGCGCTGGCGCTGCTGTTCCACCGCTTCGAAGCCCAGCGCGTCGACGTGCGCGCCGAGGTCGCCGCGCTGGTGCGCGACAACGCGCTCGACCTGAACCTCGCCGACGCCAAGCTGGGTGGTGGTGCGGGGCCGGTGCAACTGACCATCCTGTACCAGTATGGCGACAAGCAGCAGGTTGCCGAAGCCTATACGCCGACTGCCGAAGCGCGGGCCGTGCTGGCGCGCGAGACGGCGCTGTCCGCGACATTACCTGCCGAGCAGCGCGCGTTGCTCGATGGCGCCCGCGCCGCGTGGAGCGGCCGCGGCGATGCAAAGCAGCTCGATGCGGCCCAGCAGATGATCGCCGGCCTGGCGCCCGAGGCGCGCGCCACGCTCGATGCCGCACGGCGCGTGCATATGGCGCAGCGGATCGCGATCCATGCGCCGATTGGCGCGGGCGCACCGCTGGAGATCGTGCGCGCCACGGTGGGGCCGACGCCCGATGAACGCAGCGGCCAGCTGGCGGCGCTGTTCATCGCCTTCTTCATCGCCTCGTTCTCGATCGGGCCCGGCGTGTGCGTGTGGCTGGCCCTGTCCGAACTGATGCCGACCCGGATCCGCTCGGTGGGCATGGGGGTGGCGCTGCTGATCAACCAGGGCACCGGTACGCTGATCGCGGGCGCCTTCCTGCCGATCGTCGGCAACTACGGCTACCACATGATGTTCCTGTTCTGGGCCGCCTGCACCGTCGTGTATTTCATTACCGCGACCTTCTTCCTGCCCGAAACCAAGGGCAAGTCACTCGAAGAGATCGAGCGCCTGTTCGCCGCGCCGAAGCCCGCGCGGGGGCTGGGGCGGTGAAGCGGCTGGTCGCCTGCATGGCATTGGGGGCCGCCTCGCTGGCGGCGCACGCCGGCGCGCTCGTGATCGAGAGCTGGCGCGTGGACGACCAAGCCTTGTGGGAAAACGTCCTGCTGCCGGCTTTCGCGCGACACTATCCGGACATCCAGGTGACCTTCGCGCCGACCGCGCCGACCGCCTATGACGCCGCCCTTGCCGCGCGCCTGGCCAGGGGCACGGCAGGCGACCTGGTCGCCTGCCGGCCGTTCGACGCGTCGCTGGCGCTGTACCAGGGCGGCTACCTGGAGCGGCTCGACGGCAAGCCGGGCCTGCAGAACTTCGATGCCTCGGCCAAGGTGGCCTGGCAGACCGACGACGGCAAGGATACCTTCTGCATGCCGGTGGCCTCGGTCATCCACGGCTTCTTCTACAACAAGGACATCTTCCGCCGCCTCGACCTGCAGCCGCCCGGCACCGTCGACGACTTCTTCCGGGTGCTGGACGTGCTGAAGAAAGCCGGCGTCGCCCCGCTGGCGCTGGGCACGGCCGAGCAGTGGGAATCGAGCCAGATCGTCTACACGAATATCGGCCCCAATTTCTGGCGCGGCGAGCAGGGACGCAAGAACCTGATCGCCGGCCGCGCCAGGTTCACCGACCAGCCTTTCGTCGACGCGCTCGACTTCACCGCGCGCATGGGGGGCTATCTGCCGGCAGGCGCCGCGACCCAGACCTATGCCGCCAGCCAGGCCAGGTTCGCGGCGGGCGGCGCGGCGATCTACCCGGCCGGCTCCTGGGACATCGCCCGTTTCGGCGCGCAGGGCCAGTCGCTCGGCGTGTTCCCGCCGCCGGTGCGCAAGGCGGGCGACGCCTGTCATATTTCGGATCACATGGACCTGGGACTGGGCGTGAGCCGCCATTCGAAGAACAAGGAAGACGCCTTCGCCTTCCTGAAATGGGTCGGCTCGCAGGAATTTGCCGACCTGTACACCAACCGCCTGACCGGTTTCTTCACGCTGTCGCACCACCTGATCGCGGTGCACGACCCGGTGGCCAAGCAGATGGCCGAGTGGCGCAAGCGCTGCGCCTCGACCATCCGGGTGAATGCGCAGGTGCTCAATCGGGGCCACCCGAGCATGGAAACCGAGCTGTGGAACGTAACGACGCAGGTATTGAACGGCAGCCTGGCGCCGAAGGACGCGGCTGCCCGGTTGCAGGATGGCTTTGCACGATGGTACAAACCGAAGCAACGATGACGCTGCACCGGTCGGCTTCTAGCCGGTGCGATTTCCGATAGCGAGACAGGGAGGGACTCTTGGGTAAAACGACAATATTGGGCGGCCTGCTAACGCCGGCCCTGGTGGCAGCGCTGGTCGCGCTGTCCATGCCGGCGAGCGTGCCGGCGGCACAAGCGGCGGCACCGGCGGCGGTGGCGAATGGCGCCAGGCTGCAACTGCAGTGGGAGCTCCAACGCCCCGCAGCCACAACGCAGCTGCCGAAAGGATTGACACCGGCCCGCTTCATCCTTACCAACCGCGACACCCAGGCCTTGCCGGCGCGCGGCTGGTCGCTGTACTTCAATGCGATCGACCGCATGCCCAAGGGCGCGCAGTCGAACGGCATCCTGCTGGAGCAGATCGCCGGCGGCCTGTTCCGCCTGTATCCGGGACCGGACTTCAAGGGCCTGGCGCCAGGGCAGGCGGTCGAATTCAGCTACCAGCATTCCGACGCGGTCTACACTTCCTCGAAAGCACCGAACGGGCCTTACCTGGTCTACGACACGGCGCCCGACACCGGTGTCGCGCTGCAGTATGCCGCGGCGCCGCTGGTGCAACCGCCGCAGGCCGGCGTGGCCGACAGCCCGCATTCGCTGGTCACGCCGCAGGATACCTACAGGCGCAATGCGCGCGCCGACGTGCTGCCGGCCGCCGCGCTGCCACGGGTCTTGCCGACGCCGTTGCAGCTCGACGCAGGCAGCGGCGCGCTGGTGCTCAAAGGGCGCCCCACGGTCACGGCATCCCCGAGCCTGGCCAACGAAGCGGCGCTGGCGCGCTCGCTGTTTCCGGCGGACCTGCCGGCCAGCGGCGGCCCCGCCGTGACGCTGAGCGTCGGCAGCGTGCCTGGTCATTCCTCGCCCGAAGCCTATCGCCTGAACATCGCGGCGAACGGCGGCATCGCCATCGTCGGCAACAGCGCCGCCGGCGTCGCGCACGGCGTTCAGACCCTGCGCGACCTGATGCCACTGCCGGGGACGAAGGCGCCGGCACTGCCCGAACTGACCATCGTCGATGCACCGCGCTTCGGCTATCGCGGCTTCATGCTCGACGTAGCACGCAATTTCCATGGCAAAGAGGTCGTCTTCAAGTGGCTCGACCTGATGGCGCGTTTCAAACTGAATAAATTCCACTTCCACCTGACCGACGACGAAGGCTGGCGCCTCGAAATCGCCGGCCTGCCCGAGTTGACCACGATCGGCTCGGTGCGCGGCCATGCCGCCAAGCCCGGAGTACGCCTGCAGCCGGCTTATGGCTCCGGCCCCGATCCGCGCAATGCGAGCGGCAGCGGCTACTACACCCGCGCCGACTACAAGGAAGTGCTGCGTTATGCGGCCGCCCGCCACATCGACGTCATCCCCGAAATCGAGATGCCGGGCCACGCCCGCGCCGCCGTGCAGGCGATGGAATCGCGCTACCACCGCCTGAAGGCCGCTGGCGACAAGGACTACGCCAACTACCTGCTCAACGATCTCGACGACCGCTCCGAATACAACTCGCCACAGCTGTTCGGCGACAATGTGATCAATCCGGGCCACGAGTCGAGCTATACCTTTATCGAGCACGTGGTCAAGGAAGTCGTCGCCCTGCACCGCGAGGCGGACGTGCCGCTGGCGACCATCCACATGGGCGGCGACGAGCTGGCCTTCGGCGCGTGGGAAAAGTCGCCCGTCAGCCAGGCCATGATGAAGAAGCACAATCTGGAAACGGTGGCCGACCTGTGGGATTATTTCTATAACCGCGTGGACAGGATCATGCGCAAGCATGGCCTGTTCACCTCGGGCTGGGAAGAACTGGCGGCGCGCCAGACGATGCTCGACGGGCGTCCCGCACTGATCCCGAACCCGCGCTTCGCGGAGCGCGGCTTCTCGGCCTACGTCTGGAACAACACGACTGGCAACGAAGACCTGGCCTACCGCCTGGCCAACGCCGGCTACGACATCGTGCTTACCCCCGTGACGCGCATGTACATGGACATGGCCCACAACGCCAATCCCGACGAGCATGGTGTGAACTGGGGCGCCTACGTGGAGCTCGATACCGTGCACGATTTCATCCCGCTCGACATCAACAAGAACGCGCCGGCCGCTGCGCGCCTGGGCAAGGATCGCCTGACCGACTACGGCAAGCGCCGCGTGCGCGGCCTGCAAGCGAATCTGTTCGTCGAGACGGTGATGGACCCGGCCCGCATCGACTACCTGGTGATGCCGCGCCTGGTGGCGGTGGCCGAGCGGGGCTGGGCGGCGGATCCCGCCTGGGCACGCGAGGCCGATCCGGCCAGGGCGGAATCGCTGCACCGCACCGCCTGGTCGGGCTTCGTCAATGCGCTGGGCCAGCGCGTGCTGCCGCGCCTGGACCTGGACGGCAGCAAGGTCGCCTACCGCATCGCGCCGCCGGGCATGATCGAGGAGGGTGGACAGGTGAGGGTGAACCACGTGCTGCCCGGCATGACCGTGCGCTACACGGTCGACGGCAGCATGCCGACCGCCGGCAGCGAGCTGGTGGCCGGCCCGATCACGGCGCGCGGGACCATCCGCGCCGCCGCGTTCGACCGCAATGGCAGGATGGGCCAGGTTGCCAGCATCGAGCGCCGCTAGGGCCTGCGGCGACATCCGGCCTTGCTATAATCGACGCTTTCAGCGGGATCGTGGGTGATGGCGTCGATGAAGAAAAAGGCCTGGCCAGGATGCATGCAGTGGGCGCTGGCCCTGGCTGTCGTTGCCCCGTTTTCCTTCGCCGCCCCGGTCGTCGATGGTCCCGGCCTGCAAGTGCTGCACTGGTGGACTTCGAACAGCGAGCGCAAGGCGGCCGACCTGCTGGCGGACGCCCTGGCGGCCGAAGGCGTCGCCTGGCGCGACGCCGCCATTCCCGGCGGCGCCGGTCTCGGCGCCGGCAAGGTCCTCAAGGGCCGGGTGCTGGCCGGCGATGCGCCCGAAGTCACCCAGCTGATCGGCCCCTCGATCGCCGAATGGGCCGACCTGGGCCTGCTGCTCGAACTCGACAACGTCGCCGACGCCGGCGCCTGGCGCAGCTTCCTGTTCCCCACCATCGAACAACTGGTCGTGCACCGGCGCCATGTGGTGGCCGCGCCGCTCGGCATCCATCGCGTCAATACCCTGTACTACAACCGGCCGCTGTTCGCGCGCCTGGGCCTGACGCCGCCGGTCACCTGGCGCCAGTTCGACGAGGTGGCGCGGCGCCTGCGAGCGGCCGGCGTGGCGCCGCTGGCCCAGAGCAGCGAGGCGTGGCAGGTGGCGGCGCTGTTCGAGAACCTGGTGCTGGCCGAGAGCGGCCCGGCCTTCTACCGCGAACTGTTCGTGCAGCGCAGCCCGGCCGCCGCAGCGGATCGCCGCACCCATGAAGCCCTGCTGCGCCTGCGTACGGTGAAGGGCTGGCTGGGCGAGGCACAAGGTGAACGGCCCTGGCCCGAGGTGGTGCGCCGCTTCGCGCGCGGCCAGGCCGGCATGATGATCATGGGTGACTGGGCCAAGGCCGAACTGGGCGCGCTCGGCGCGCTGCCGGAGCGCGACTTCGGCTGCGCGGCAGCGCCGGATACCGCCGGCTATCATTTGTATAGCGTCGACACGTTGGCCATGTTCGCCGGCGACTACCGCCAGATGGCGGCCCAGGAAAAGATGGCGCGGCTGATGGTGGCGCCGGCCGTGCAGGCCGGCTTCAATGCGCTCAAGGGCGGGGTGCCGGTGCGGCGCGACGCCGACCCGGCCGCCATGGACAGCTGCGCGCGCCAGTCATGGACCGTGTTCGCCAGGGGCGCCCAGGTGCAGGCCCCCAGCATGGTGCACCGCATGGCGGTGGACGAGGCCAGCCGCGACGCCATCATCGCCGAAGTGCACCGCTTCTTTCTGGACGACCGGGTGCCGGCCGCCCAGGCCCAGCGCCGCCTCGGCGCGCTGTTCAGGCTATTCAATCTCAAACCTCTTGGAGTGGCAGGTGCGCAAGATACTGATCGTGGACGATGACCAGAAGACCCGGGAACTGCTCAAGACCTACCTGGAAAAGAACCAGTACGAGGTGATCCTGTCGCATGACGGCGCCAGCTTCCTGGCCGCGCTGCAGGCCCAGGGCGACGGCCTGTCGCTGGTGATCCTGGACGTGATGCTGCCCGATACCGACGGCTTCATCCTGTGCCGCCAGGTGCGCCAGCGCTCGAATGTGCCGATCATCATGCTGACTGCCAGCTCGGATGAAACCGACCGCGTGGTCGGCCTGGAGCTCGGCGCCGACGACTATATCGCCAAGCCCTACAGCCCGCGCGAGCTGCTGGCCCGGATCAAGGCGATCCTGCGCCGCGCGGTGCAGGACGCCCCGGCGGCGCGCTACTACCGCTTCGTCGGGTTCACGCTCGACCTCACCGAACGCAAGGTGCTCGATGCGGAGGGCGGGCAGGTGGCGCTGACCGGCATGGACTTCCAGCTGCTGAAATACTTCGTCGAGCATCCCGGCATCGTCCTCGACCGCAGCCTGCTGTGCGAAGAGACGCGCGGCCGCGATTCCGGCCCCACCGACCGTTCTCTCGACGTCCAGATCAGCCGCCTGCGGCTGCGCCTGAACGACGACGGCAAGCAGCCGGCCCTGATCAAGACCGTGCGCGGCGCGGGCTACGTGTTCTCGGCCGACGTCAGCGTGTCGGGTGGCTAGCGCCGCGCGGGGGCGGCTGTGGCGCCTGGTGCCGGCGTCGCTGCTGGGCCGCCTGATGCTGGTCATGGCGGCGGGGCTGCTGGTGACCCAGGTGGCGGCCAGCACGATCTGGGCCAGCCAGCTGCGCTACAAGTCGCAGGTCGAGGCGCAGTCGGCGGCCAAGTATGTCGCGCACAGCGCGGCTGGCGCGATCCGCTTCTTTCGCAGCCTGCCGCCGGCCTATCGCGCGCTGATCATCCAGCAACTGCGCGAGATGGGCGGCACGCGCTTTTTCGTGAACCTGAACCACGCTTACGTGCCGATCGAACCGCTCGCCCCGCACCCGCTGGTCGACCAGGTGATCGACACCGTGGCAGCCACGCTCAAGGGCGACCTGCCGAATTCGCCCGGTTTCCAGCTCGCCTTCGCCTGGCCCGACCGGCTGGTGGTAGCCGCGCACGACGTGCGCCTGGAAGACCTGCCCAACGCCTGGGTCCAGCACGTGCTGCTGCTGCAGCCCGACCCGGCGCCGATCCTGGTGATCCAGACCGAGATCGAACCGGGCAACTGGCTGTACCTGGCGGCCCTGATGCCGAACCCGTACTTCCTGAGCAGCAGCGACCCGTTCAGCTGGGATCGACTGATGCCGCAGGCGCTGTCGCTGGCAGTGATATTGATCCTGTGCCTGCTGGTGGTGCGCTCGATCACGCGGCCGCTGGCGGCGCTGTCGGACGCCGCCGCCGCGGTCGGCCAGGGCCGCGACGACGCCCATCCGCCGCTGCCCGAGACCGGCAGCCGCGAATTCGTCAACACGGCGCGCGCCTTCGGCGCCATGCGCGAACGGATTGCGCGCTATATCGAGGACCGCGAGCGCCTGTTCATCTCGATCTCGCACGACCTGCGTACGCCCATCACGCGCCTGAAACTGCGCGCCGAACTGCTCGACGACGAGGCGCTGCGGAGTGAATTCGAGGAAGACCTCGATGAGCTGGACATGATGGTCAAGGGCGCGCTGCAATGCGTGAAGGACAGCGACATCCACGAGAACCCGGCCGAAATCCGGCTCGACGCGCTGCTGGGCCGGATGGTCAGGAGCGCGCAGCTGGCTGGGCATGAGGTGGGCTACCAGGCGGCGGGTGTCACGGTGCGCGGCAAGCCGCTGGCGCTCAAGCGTGCGCTGGGAAACCTGCTCGACAATGCGCTGTATTACGGCGCACGCGCCGAGATCGATGTGCGCGAAACGCCGGGCAGCGTGGCGATCCGGGTGCGCGACCATGGCCCGGGTGTCTCCAAGGACGCACTGGCCAGCCTGTTCGATCCGTATGTGCGGCTGGCCCATGGCCGCGACAGCAACGATGGCGGCATGGGACTCGGGCTCGGCATCGCACGCGGGATCGTCGAGGCGCACGGTGGCCAGCTGGTCTTGTCGAACCATCCGGACGGCGGGCTGGTCGCCGAAGTACGCTTGCCGGCGCGCGGCGTCAATACACCTCTGGAACGATGATCTCCTGCGGCACCGGCCGCCGCACATAGTCGTCGTGGTATTCGCGTTCCGGCAGCAGGATCGGCGTACGGTCGACTTCGACATACGGCATCTGCTTGAGCAGATGGTGGATGCAATTGAGACGCGCGCGCTTCTTGTCGACGCCTTGCACGACCCACCAGCGCGCCTCCGGGATATGCGTACGTTCGAGCATGATCTCTTTCGCGCGGGTGTACTCTTCCCAGCGGCGGCGCGATTCCAGGTCCATCGGGCTGAGCTTCCATTGCTTGAGCGGATCGTGGATGCGGCTCAGGAAACGCGCGTTCTGCTCTTCGTCCGAGATCGAGAACCAGTACTTGATCAACTGGATGCCCGAGCGCACCAGCATGCGCTCGAATCCGGGCACGGTCTGGAAGAACTCCTCGTACTGGTCGTCGGTGCAGAAACCCATCACGCGCTCGACGCCGGCGCGGTTGTACCAGCTGCGGTCGAACAGCACGATTTCGCCCGCGGCCGGCAGGTGCGAGACGTAGCGCTGGAAATACCACTGGGTGCGCTCGCGGTCGTTCGGCGCCGGCAGCGCCGCCACCCGGCAGACTCGCGGATTGAGGCGCTGGGCGATGCGCTTGATGACGCCGCCCTTGCCGGCGGCGTCGCGGCCTTCGAACAGGATCACCACCTTGTGGCCGGTATGCACGACCCAGTCCTGCAGCTTGACCAGCTCGGCCTGCAGCCGGAACAGCTCGTGAAAGTACTGGCGGCGCAGTTCCTTCTCCTGCTCGCTGCGGGTCGGGGATGGGAGCAGGGTGTCGGGATCGAGGTCGCGGTCGTCGAGCTCGAGTTCGAGCTCTTCGTCGTAGCTGTCGGCCAGGTCGCGCTGCATGCGCCCGTCGAGGTCTGTCTGGTCTGCATTGTTCATGAAGTACTCCGGTCTGGCAACGGATAAAGGCCCGGTCTCGATGACATCAGACCGGCCCGGGGCGATGGCGTGGCCGCTTCCTTCAAAAAAATTCCGCCGGGTGCAGCTGCGGCGGATGAATGTTCGTTCAAGAGAAACGCACGGAGAGACGGAGCCAGTCTAGCCCGTCCGTATGTCACCTGTATGACCTGGATCCGGGCTAGGCAGTCATGCCCGCACTGACCAGCCGGACGGTATCGGATTCGCTGCCGTTGTCGGTCACGACCACATGGAAATGCGCGCCGCCCGGCGCGACGCGCACGACGACGTGGCCGTCGTGGCTGCGCATGCGCCGGGTCAGGCGGCCGTTGGCCAGCAGGTTCTCGCGCATCACGCTGGTAGCGTACACGTCGCGCGCGCCAGCATAGTGACGCTCGCTGAACATGCGTTCGAGTTGCAGCATGTCGGGATGCGCGATGTGCCAGGACTGGATCACCCAGACGCGCGGACGCAGGGTACGCACGATGTCGCCGTCCAACCCGTCGAACATGCCGTGGTGGTCGGCGGTCGCCACGCTGGCCGGGCCAGCCGCGCGCGCCGCCGGACCCAGCACGTCCTGCCATGGCAGCGCGCCGTCGCCCGTGTAGCTGGTCAGGTCGCCGCCAGTGAAGTAGCTGAACGGGCCATAGCCGATGCGCAGCGCGGCCGAACATTGGTTCTCGTTCGGCCAGTCGGCGCGCGGCAGGCACGCCAGGTCCGGGAACAGGCTGCGGGTCGCTTCGCCTTGCCCGGTCCAGACCACGCCATTGGCGGCCACCGTGCGCACTTCGTAGGCGGGTGCGCCCGCCCTGTGTGCGCGCGGCGCGATCTGGCTGGCGCTGCCTACCTGGTAACGCTCGACCGCCAGGCCCGCCGCGCGCCCCGCCGCGATGAAGGCGCGGTAATTGGCGGCGAAGGGGGCATCGAAGCGCGCCGGATAATCGTAGTCCGGGTAGCCGCGATCGAGCAGCGTGCGCACCGCGACCTGCTCGGCGACATCGGTGACGCCGCCCAGACGGTACGGGCCCTTGCTCGATGGCGGCGCATCCGGTCCGACGTCGCCCGTGTGGTCCGGATGCAGGTGGGTCGCGGCCAGGTAATCGATCCCGTCCAGGCCGGCGCGCGCCAGGTGGCGCGCCGCGTAGCGGGCGATCCATTCGCCGGGCCGGCGGCTGGCGTCGGGACGCGGCGCCACCGAGACGTCGAGGGCATTGAGCGAGGCGCCCGCGTCGATCAGCAGGCTGGTCCCATCCGGCAGGAGGACGAAGGTGGCATTCCCGCGGCCGGTCGCGATGTGGTGGATGTCCAGCCAGCCGGGTTGCCAGGGCGCCAGCGGTGCGCCGGGCTGGTCCGGCGAGTCGTGCGGCGGCGCGGCGCCCGCCGCCAGCGGCCAGGCCGGTCCGGCCAGCAGCGCGGCCAGCAACGCGCGCCGCTGCATCGAAGGCGCCGCCATCAGAAGCGCGCCGTCAGGCTCAGGCCGAATGTGCGCGGCTCGCCGGCATAGCGGGCACGCACCACCTGGGTCGAGCGCGTCAACAGGTACTCGGTGTCGTTCGCATTCTTGACCCAGGCCAGCAGGCGCCAGCTGCGGTCCGGCGACTCGACCCCAGCCGACAGGTTGGCCAGCCCGAAGCCCGGTAGCTGCAGGTTCGGGTCGTTGGCCGCGCCCGTGTTATAGCTGTCCTTCCAGGCGTAGCTGGCGGCGCCGACCAGGTAGCCGAACGGCACTGGATAGCTGAAGTTGGCGGCCAGGCCGGCCTGGCGGCGCGGCGAATTCGACAGCGGATTGCCGCTGTTGTTGATGGTGGCGACCACGAATTGGTCGTAGCGCCCGTCCAGGTAGCCGAAGCTGGCCGACAGGTCGAGCCACGGCGCGGCCTTGTAGGCCAGTTCCGCCTCGAATCCGTCGACGGTCGCCTTGCCGGCATTGACGATGGTGAGGATGCCGGTGCGCGTATTGTTGACCAATTCCTGCTTGGCGCGGTACTTCATCCGGAACGCGGCGGCGTTCACCCGCAGGCGGTTCTGCAGCCACTGCGACTTGAGGCCGAGCTCGAAGTTGTTGACGGTCTCGGGATCGAACGGCGTGCGGAATGCGACCGCGCTCGAGGCGTCGGCGTTGTAGCCGCCGCTGGTGAAGCCGCGCGTGGCGCTCAGGTAGGCCATCAGGTTGGCGCGCGGCGTCCAGCTCAGCACCGCGCGTGGCGTGGTCTCGCTCCATTCGTTGGACAGGCCGGTGACTGCGAAGCTGTTGGCAGCGCGCAGGGTGTCGGTGCGCACCAGGCTGGCGCGCTTGCGGTCACGGGTGTACCGCGCGCCGAGTGTCAAGTCAAGCGCGGCCGGCAGGTGCAGCACGCCATCGGCGAACACGGCCACGCTGCGGCTGTCGACCGACTGCTCGGCCAGGGTGCTGCTGGCCAGCAGCCCGGTGCCGGCGGCCAGCCCGCGCGTGCCCAGCTGGCGGTCGCCCTTTTCGTCGGCGAAGTAGACCCCGGCGACGACATCGCCGCCGGTCCATTTCGGGCTGGCGTAGCGCAGCTCCTGCGAGACCGTGTCGAGCTGGTCGGCGTCGCGGGTCAGGCTCTGGCTACCCGTGGTGAGGAAGGTATAGCTGGCGCCGACGCCCGAATAGTCCTCTCCCGACTGCGACTTGCGCCAGGCGCTGACCGAGGTGATCTCACCGAGCGGCAGGCGCCACACCAGCTTGGCCGACAGGCCGGCGATGATGCGCGCGAAGCGCTGTTCGGCGCCTATCTCCGAGGTGCGCACATCGCCGTCGCTGCCCAGCGTGTCGGACGACAGCGTGCGCCCGCCGTTGCGATCGTCGCCATAGTCGGCGCTGATGGCGGCGTCGAAGCCGGAGCGGGAGCGAAACAAAGCCTGGGCGCGGAAGTTCTGGCTATCGATGTCATCCTGTTCGCGCCCGCTCAAGCGGTCGCGCCCAAGTCCGTCGCGCTGGCGTAACGAAGTGGACAGCTTCAGGGCGGCGTTCTCCCCGAGCGGCACGTTCACCAGCCCCTTGGCCTGCCGCTCGCCATGGTTGCCGGCGCTGACTTCGCCCTCGGCAGCGAACTGCGACGGATCGGGTTGGCGCGTGGTGATCACGATCGCGCCGCCTGTCACGTTGCGGCCGAACAGCGTGCCCTGCGGGCCTTTCAGCACGGCGATCGACTCGAGGTCGAACAGCTCGAAGCTGGCCGCGCTGTTACGCGGAATGAAGACGTCGTCGACCACGATCCCGACCGGTTTGTTGACCCCGATCTGCGAGAAGGTATTGCTGATGCCGCGAATCGCGATGGTGGGATTGGCCTGGCTGAATGCCGAGACGAGCAGGCCGGGCGTGAGCCGCGCGAGATCTTGCAAGCCCTGCACCCGGTGCACGTCGAGCGTCTTGGCCGACAGCGCGGTCATGGCGATCGGCACCGCCTGGGCCGACTGCGTGCGTTTTTGCGCGGTGACGGTGACGGTGGTCAGTTCCGTGTCGGCGGCTGAGGCCTGGGTTTCGACGGCGACGGGACGAAAGATGAGCAGGGCGTTGCTGCCGTCCTTGCGGGTGCTCATGCCGGTGCCGGCCAGCAGGATCGACAGCGCCTGGTCCGGCGCCATCGACCCTTGCACCCCGGGGCTGTGGCGGCCGCGCACATCGTCGGCCCGGTACAGCAGTTGCACGCCGGTCTGCGCCGCATACCCGTCGAGCACCGTCTTGAGGTCACCGGCCGGGATGTTCAGGGTGAGTGTCTGGGCCTGGGCCGCGCCGCAGAAAAGAAAGGCGCACAGGACGCCGATGAGGGTGAGATGTGCCATGGTCAGGGTTCCTTGCGTTGTGGGAGAGCCTTGCGGCTTGTTATGGTGCTGCTCCCCCTCAAGGACGGCCGAGCGGTCGAAATCCGGTATCGCGCTCGAAAAAAATCTAGCGCGAGACCACGATGTCCTTGCCGCGCCGCTTGGTCTGCAATCCAAAACCCTGTTCGAGCAGGCGCACGAAACCGTCGATATTGGTGGGCGCGAAACTGCCGCCCAGGACGATGGCGCCGGCGCCCGGGTCGTCGACCACGATCTGGTAGTCGTTGTAGCGGTTGAATTCGCGGGCGGCGTCCTGCAGCGTGGTCTGGTCGAACACGATCCGGCCCTCGCGCCACGCCAGCTGACGCTCGGTGCTGGCCCGGTCATGGGTGCTCCTGACGATCGCGCCGTCGTGCGCCGACGCTTCCTGGTCGTGCACCAGGTCGATCGAGGCCGGGCCTTCGCTCAGCCTGACGCTGCCTTGCGCGACCAGCACGCGGGTGGCGTCGCCCTCGCGGCGCACCGTGAAGCGCGTTCCCAGCACCGTGATGCGGCTGGCGCCGGCCTGCACCACGAACGGGTGTTGCGGGTCGTGGGCGATATCGAAATAGGCTTCGCCGCCATCGAGCCAGACGGTGCGCGCGTCGTCCCTGGCCGCGCGCAGGCGGGTATCGGTATTCAAGGTCACGCGCGAGCCGTCGCTGAGGGCCACCAGCCGGCTTTCTCCAACCCGGGTGGCATAGCGCTGGACCCTGGAGTCGTCCTGCATGTGCACCAGCTGGGCGCCGATGGCGCAGGCCAGCGCCACGCCGGCAGCGATGCGCCAAGTGGAAAAGCGCGCCAACGGGGCGCGCTGCGCCGCCGCGATCGGCTCGCCGCGCAGCGCATCGGCCTGGCGCCATGCGGCGCGCAGGCGCAGCCATGCCACCCGGTGGCGGGTATCCGCGGCCAGCCAGGCATCCAGTTCGTGCTGGCCTGCCGCGGTCCAGTCGTCTCCGTCCTGGCGTGTCAGCCAGTCGGCCGCTTCGGCCTCGATCGCCCCTGCATTCTTGTTCGACTCAATCATCCGTACCTCGCTTGCGCAGCTTGCGTTCCAGCTTGACGATGCCGGCGCCGATTCCGCGCGCGAACAGGGCATCGGCCAGCGCCCGCATGCCGTTCGCAATCTGCTTCTCCACCGTGTCTTCGGCAATTCCCATCTCGTGCGCGACCTCGCGCTGCGACATGCCATGCACCTTGCGCCGCACCACCACCTCGCGGCAGCGCGGCGGCAAGGCCTCCAGCGCGTCGATCAGCACAGCCAGTTCGGCGCGCCCGCTGGCATGCCGCTCCGGCGTCAGCTCGTCGCGGGCCATGTCATCCAGCTCGGCAAACGCCTCGATTGACACCACCTGGCTCTTGCGGGCACGGTCGATCAGGAGGTTGCGCGCGGTAGCCAGCACAAAGGCGGCCGGCCGCTCCGGCAATCCAGCCTTGGCCGACTCGTACACGCGTGCGTAGACCTCCTGGCGCAAATCGGTCCATTCGGACGCGTCGCGCCAGTTGCGCCGCAAATAGCGCATCAGGGCGCCTTCGGCAGGAAGGACCTCGTGGATGAACCACTCGTCTAGATCGTTGGGCATGTATTACATGGGGAGACGAAAGGGCGATGAAAATCCGGTATCCGGGGGCGAAAAAAAAAGCCCGTGCTACCAAGTGTAGCGCGGGCCTGTGACATGGGCGTGAAAGATGCTCTGGTGCCCTGAATCGGAAGCTCGCTGAATAATCAATGTAGCGAAGTCGGCCTGAGACTGCGCCGCACATGCGCGCAAGGCCCCGGACGGGCAGGTGGCGGTGGCGATCGCCTTCACCTGCCAATTATTATGTGCAAGGGAGGTGCGTCGGCGTGGTAACTTATTGCGCATCCTTGGTATTGACGTGCTCTGTGTGGGGGAGAAGGTGGAAGCTTCCAGCGCTGCGGATGGCCGGCTACTGGCGACGCTTGCGGCAAGTACCCGGGACTGGCCGCGGGATGGCGCGACCATCAACCGTTAACAGAGGGACGTCCGCCGCGAGCGTCAGTTCCGGCGTGCTGCATGACGACGTGATGGGCATGCGCCTGTCGGGCATGGTGCGCCTGACTCAGCTGGTGAACTGCTTCGGCACGCGCGCCCGTTTCGTCGGACGCATCGCGGCGATGTTCATGGACGAGTTGGAAAACCCGCCGCATCCGGCCCAGGCCCATGTCAGCCAGGCGCTGTCGAATGCGCTGGCGCTGCACCGGGTGTGCCGCTCCAATCATCACGACGCCCCGCGCGAGCGTGCGCCACGCGGTGTGAGTCCGCGCAGCCTGCAGCGGGTGACGGACTTCATGGGAGCCAACCTGCATGATGCGGTCGACCTGCAGATGCTGGCGACTGTGGCGAGCGTCAGTCGCTTTCACTTCGCGCGCCTGTTCCGGCAGAGCACCGGCAGGGGTGCCAGCGCCTATCTCGACAGCGCGCGCATGCGCCGCGCCCAGGCGCTGATCCGGCAGGGGCGCTTGCCGCTGGCGCAGATTGCGTGGCTGGTCGGGTATGCCGACCAGAGTTACTTCACGCGCCGCTTCCGGCGCGTTACGGGAGTGACGCCAACGGCTTATGCCCGGGCCTTGGCGCTAGTGAAATGACGCCGTGTCGAATCCGGTACTGACGGCGCGGCGCCGGAACGCCGATGTTACAATCTGCTCTCGATAAAACCACTTTCGCGGCCTGCGCGGCCAGACTCCACACGGACGCGCGACGCAAGCAGGGCAGGAAAACACCTATGACCACGCCGACTGACGCGCAACTCGCTGCGCTCGGGGCCGCTTTCGATGCATTTGCACGCCGCTTCAAGCTGGCCGAAGCATGCGGTGGCGAGCAGCCGCTCAACGAGATCGACAAGCAGACGCTGTTCTACGTCGCCAGCCATGGTGACTGCGGCCCGACCGATATCGCGCGCTACCTGGGCGTGGCCGGCACCACGCTCACATCGGCGACCGACCGCCTGGTCAAGCGCGGCTTGCTGGCGCGCGAGCGCGTGGCCGGCGACCGGCGCGCGGTGGCGTTGCGCCTCACCGAAGCCGGGCAGGCCAAGGTGCGCGACCTGGAAGCGACCTATCACCAGATGTACCGCCAGTTCCTCGACCCGCTGACGCCGAGCGAACAGGACACCCTCATTCAGATATTCACGAAGATCGTACAAACCGAAACTTGAATACTACGAAGTTCGTTGTATAATTCCCCGCAGGGCGGCGCCGTCGCTCGTGCTTGAAGGGGGCAACGATGGGGATTACTATCAATGGGGTCGAGGTGGACGTGCCGGATGATGCGCGCGTTTCCCTGCTCGACCTGCTACGCGAACAGTTGCACCTGACCGGCACCAAGGTCGGCTGCAACCAGGGCGCCTGTGGCGCCTGCACCGTGCTGGTCGACGGCGAGCGCGTACTGTCCTGCCTGACGTTGGCGGTGCAGGCCGAAGGCCGTTCGGTGACCACCATCGAGGGTCTGGGCGCCGACGCCCCGCATCCGCTGCAAGCGGCTTTCATCGAACACGACGGCTTCCAGTGCGGCTACTGCACGCCCGGCCAGATCTGCGCGGCGGCTGCCATGCTGCGCGAGGTGGCAGACGGCGTGCCGAGCTACATCTCGCCCGACCTGCGCGCGGTGCCCGCTGTTTCCAACCTCACCCGCGAAGAAGTGCGCGAGCGCATGAGCGGCAACCTGTGCCGCTGCGGCGCGCACAATGGCATCGTCGACGCCATCATGCAGGTTGCACAGGAGGGCGCGCGATGAAGCCGCTCATCTATCACCGCGCCGCGTCGCTCGAACTGGCCGTGCAGGGCGCCATGGCGGGCCAGCGCCTGTTTGGCGGTGGCACCAATCTGGTTGACCTGATGCGCAAGGGCGTCGAAGGCCCGGCCGCGCTGCTCGATGTCAGCGGCCTGTCTCAGGAAATCGTGGCCACACCAGACGGCGGCTTGACCATCGGCGCCGCCGCCCGCAACAGCCGGGTGGCTGCCGATGCCCTGGTGCGCGAACGCTACCCGATGCTGGCGCGCGCCATCCTGGCCGGCGCCTCGGCCCAGGTGCGCAATATGGCCACCGTCGGCGGCAACCTGATGCAGCGCACCCGCTGCCTGTATTTCCAGGACGCCGCGGGCTCGCGCTGCAACAAGCGCAGTCCGGGCAGCGGCTGCGACGCGCACGGAGGCTTTAACCGCTACCACGCCGTGATCGGAGGTTCGCCAGAATGCATCGCTACCCATCCTTCGGACATGTGCGTGGCGCTGGCCGCCCTGGATGCCGTCGTGCACCTGGCCGGCCCGGACGGCGCGCGCAGGCTGCCGCTGGCGGACTTCCATCTGCTGCCGGGTGACCGTCCCGACATCGAAACGGTGCTGGCGCCGGGTGAGGTCATCGTGGCGATCGCGCTGCCGCCGCCTAACTACGCCGCCAATTCGGCCTACCGCAAGGTGCGCGATCGCGCCAGCTATGCGTTCGCGGTCGTCTCGGTGGCGCTCAGCCTGGAAGTGCGGGATGGCCGCATTGCCGACATCCGGATCGCCTTCGGCGGCATGGCGCCCAAGCCGTGGCGCGCGCTGCGGGCCGAGGCCCTGCTGCTGGGCGGGCCGGTCGACGCCGCGCAGGTCGCGCGCGCCATGGATGCCGAATTCGGCGCCGCCTCGCCGCCGGCCGGCGCCGCCTTCAAGATCGAACTCGCGCGGCGCACGCTCGGTCTCATGCTGGACACGCTGGCTGCTCCGCCGGCATCGAACGGGAGCGCAGCATGAGCAAACTGCAGAACGTGATCATCGGTTCGGTACGCACGGTGCTGGGCTGGACCCCTGCCGCCTGGCTCCCGGGTGGCCGGCCCGACCCGCTGCTGGAACGCCAGCGTGCCGTGGGCAGCGCGGCCGAGCGGGTCGACGGGCCGTTGAAAGTGGGCGGCCAGGCGCGCTTCGCAGCCGAGGTTCCGATGGAGCGGCTGGCCTACCTGGCCCTGGTGCACAGCACCATCACGCGCGGACGCATCGTGCGCATCGATGCCGAGCGGGCGCGCCAGGCGCCGGGCGTGGCGCTGGTGCTCACTTGGGAAAACATGCCGCGCCTGGGCAAGCTGCCGATGATCGGCAGCGCCGACCTGTCCGCGGCCGGCAACAGTGCCTTGCCGATCATGCAGGACGCCGAGGTGCGCTATAACGGCCAGGTGGTGGCCGCGGTGCTGGCCGAGACCCAGGAACAGGCCGACCACGCGGCGACCTTGCTCGACATCGAGTACGCGGCGGCGCCGGCGCGCACCGTGTTCGAAGCGGCCAAACCCGATGCCCGCGTGCCGCCGTCGATGCTGTTCGAGAAGAACCACGTGTCGGTGGGCGACGTCGAGGGCGAACTGGCGCGCGCCGCGCACCGGGTCGACCAGGTGTACCGCACCGCGCCGCTGAACCACAATGCGATCGAACCGCATGCGGTGACGGTGGCCTGGAACGGCGAGGCGCTGCTGGTGCACGACGCGACCCAGGCGATCGGCCCCAGCGCCAAGGGGCTGGCACGGGTGTTCGGCCTCAAGGATGGCCAGACCCGGGTGGTGTCGCCTTTCGTCGGGGGCGGCTTCGGCGCCAAGGGCTTGTGGGACCACCAGATCGTGGCCGCCGCTGCCGCGCGCCTGGCCGGGCGGCCGGTGCGGCTGGCGCTCACGCGCGAAGGCGTGTACCGCATGATCGGCGGGCGCTCGCCGTCCGAGCAGCGGGTGGCGCTGGCGGCCGACAGTGATGGGCGCCTGCGCGGCCTGCTGCATACCGGCTACTCGGTGATGCCGACGTATGGCGCCTGTCCGGAGCAGTATACCTATGGCACCCGTACCCAGTACCGGTCCGACAGTTTCGAGATCGTCCAGCGCCACCTGGACCTGGACATCGTGCCCAACACCTATATGCGCGCGCCGGGAGAGGCCATCGGCACCTTCGCGGTCGAGAGCGCGGTCGATGAACTGGCGCGCTCGCTCGGCATGGACCCGGTCACGCTGCGCCTGCGCAACCTGCCGGAGCGGCATCCGATCTCCGGGCAGCCGTTCTCGCAGCATGGGGCCGAACAGGCCTGGCGCGACGGCGCTGCGCGTTTCGGCTGGGAGGAGCGGCGCGCCGCAGCGGGTGGGCGGTGCGACGGCGAGTGGCTGGTCGGTGTCGGCTGCGCGGCCGGCACTTTCCCCTATGCGCGCATGCCCGGCAATACGGTGCGGCTGACGCTGGGTGCGGACGGCTCGGCACTGCTGGCCTGCGCCACCCACGAGATGGGAATGGGTACGGCGACCGTGCAGGCCCAGCATGCGGCCGACCGGCTCGCCCTGCCACTGGGTAAAGTGCGCTTCGAGCTGGGCGACTCCAGCCTGCCGGCGGCCTCGATGGCGGGCGGCTCGTCGCAGACGGTGTCGCTGGCGGCGGCCATCGCGGCGGCGGCCGACAAGTTAATTGAAGACTTGCTCCGCGTGGGCGGCAAGGAAGGGCCGTTGGCAGGGCTGCGCGCCAACCAGGTGCGGTTGGAGGATGGTGGCGTGGCCAGCATCGCCGACCTAGCGCGGCGCGAGAGCTACGGCGCACTGCTGGCACGCGCCGGACTGGCCGAATGGACGCTCGAAGCGAGTGGCAGCGCGCCGCTCGAGATGCTCAAGTTCGCGATGCACAGCACCTCGGCCATCTTCTGCGAGGTGAGGGTGAGCGCGGTCACGGGCGAGGTACGGGTCGACCGGCTGCTGGGGTCTTTCGATTGCGGCGCGATCCTGAATCCCAAGACCGCCACCAGCCAGTTCAAGGGCGGCATGATCATGGGATTGGGCCTGGCCCTGAGCGAAGAGACGCTGTTCGACGAGCGCAGCGGGCGCATCATGAATCCGACGTTGGCCGATTATCACATCCCGGTGCACCTGGACGTGCCAGAGATCGACGTGATCTGGACCGGCATTCCGGATCCGCGCTCGCCGCTGGGCGCACGCGGCATCGGCGAGATCGGAGTGACCGGTGTGGCGGCGGCGGTCGCCAACGCCGTGTTCGATGCCACTGGACGCCGGGTACGCGAGTTGCCGATCACGCTCGACAAGCTGCTCTGAGCGCGCGCGATGTCCAGATCGGGACGCATGCTATACTGGCAGCGTTCCGACTTTTGCTTTGACTATGCGACGATTATTCGTCATTTGCCTGATTCTGCTGCTCCCCCTGAACATGTTTGGCCTGGCCATGGCCGCATCCGCGCTGCAGCCGGTCGAGGCGTCGGAACACGCCACCTCCCAGATCGATACCGTGCACGCTGCCTCCGAGGTGGCCGAAGCCATCTCCGCGACGTATCTGTCCGCGGTCTTCGACTGCGACTTCAGCTGCGACATCGATCCCGATGAGCCGCCCGCCGGCGCGGATATCCACGATACCGTTAACGAAGAAGTCGGCCTGCGCCTTGCGCTCATGGCCGGCCGGGTGCTCCCGCCCGGCGCTTCACTGCGTCCCAGCCATTCTTCCGTTCCCCTCCTGAAGCCGCCGCGCGCGGTGTAAAGCTTGTACGCGCCGCGCGGGTGATTTTTACCCCGCGTGGCAACTCCCTGGTCCGGTCCGCTCCTACAGCGCGGCGCTGTGCGCCGCCGTTGGCGTGCGCCCGGCCAGGATCAACAATCTTTATAGAATCAATGAGGTAATACCATGGAATGGCTATTCGACCCAGCAATCTGGGCCGGTCTGCTCACACTTGTGGTCCTGGAAATCGTGCTGGGGATCGACAACCTGATTTTCATCGCCATCCTGGCCGATAAACTGCCGCCGCACCAGCGCGACAAGGCGCGCCTGATCGGCTTGAGCCTGGCCATGCTGATGCGCCTGGGCCTGTTGACCATCGTCTCGTGGCTGGTCACGCTCACCACCCCGCTGTTCGCGCTCGGCCCCTGGTCGCCCTCGGGCCGCGACCTGATCCTGCTGCTGGGCGGCGTGTTTCTGCTGTTCAAGGCGACCGTTGAACTGCACGAACGCCTCGAAGGCGTGACCCACGTGCATACCCAGTCGAAGGTGTACGCCAGCTTCGGCGCCGTAGTCGCGCAGATCGTGGTGCTCGACGCCGTGTTCTCGCTCGACGCCGTGATCACCGCGGTCGGCATGGTCGACAATCTGTACGTGATGATGGCGGCGGTGGTGATCTCGATCGGCGTCATGATCCTGGCCTCCAAGCCGCTGACCCGCTTCGTCAATGCCCATCCGACCGTGGTCGTGCTGTGCCTGTCGTTCCTGCTGATGATCGGCCTGTCGCTAGTGGCCGAAGGCCTGGGCTTCCATATCCCGAAAGGCTATCTGTACGCGGCCATCGGCTTCTCGATCCTGATCGAGAGCCTGAACCAGTTCGCGCGCCGTAACTTCCTCAAGAACGAAGCGCGCGTGCCGCTGCGCGACCGCACCGCCGACACCGTGCTGCGCCTGATGGGCGGCAAGAAGCGCTACGACGTGGACGCCGATGCCCAGGATGAACCGCTGGCAGAGCCGCAGGCCTTTGGTGTCGAAGAGCGCAATATGGTCAGCGGTGTACTGACGCTGGCCGACCGCTCGGTGCGCTCGATCATGACGCCGCGCTCGGAGATGTCGTGGGTGAACCTCGAACAGGACGCCGACGCCATCCTGCGCCAGCTGCAGGACTCGCCGCACAGCCGCATGCCGGTGTGCCGTGGCCAGCTCGATGCACTGGTGGGGATCGCCCGCACCAAGGACCTGATCAGCGACCTGGTGCTGCATGCCTGGATCGACGAGACGCCCGACGGCACGATCCGCCAAGCCATCCTGCTGCCCGACACCGCCGGCGTGCTCAAGGCCATGGACACGCTCAAGCGCGCCCATGGCCAGCTGGTGCTGGTGACCGACGAATTCGGCATCGTCCAGGGTGTGCTGACCCCGGTCGACATCCTGGAGGCGATTGCCGGCGAATTCCCGGACGAGGACGAGCAGCTGGCGATCCAGCCGAAAGGCGAGGGCGTGTGGGAAGTCGATGGCGCGGCCGACCTGCACCAGCTGCAGCAGGCGCTGGAGACGGATGCGCTGGTGGGCGACGAGGTGGAGTACACCTCGCTGGCGGGCTTCCTGCTGGCGCGCTTCGACAGTATGCCGGAGCCAGGCCAGGCGATCGAGATCGATGGCTGGCGCTACGAGATCCTGGCGGTCGAGGAACGCCGGATCGCCAAGGTGCGGGTGGCCCGGGTGGTCGAGGCCGAGCCTGAAGCGGCCGCATAAGCAGCACTTTTCACTATGACTGAATAAAAGAAGGACATCATGAAACGCACTATCCTGTTTATCGCAACTAATCTGGCCATCATGCTCGTGCTGAGCGTGACGGCGAGCCTGCTGGGCGTGAACCGCTTCCTCACCTCCAACGGCCTGGACCTGACCAAGCTGCTGATGTTCGCGGCCCTGATGGGCTTTGGCGGCTCGTTCATCTCGCTGCTGCTGTCCAAACCGATCGCCAAATGGTCGACCAAGGCGCGCGTGATCACGCAGCCGTCCAACGCGACCGAGCAGTGGCTGGTCAATACGGTGGCGGGCCAGGCCCAGCGCGCCGGCATCGGCATGCCCGAAGTAGCGATCTACGACGGCGAGCCGAACGCCTTCGCCACCGGCGCGACCAAGAACAGTTCGCTGGTCGCGGTGTCGACCGGCCTGCTGCAATCGATGACCGAGCAAGAGGTCGAGGCGGTGCTGGCGCATGAGGTGGCGCACATCGCCAACGGCGACATGGTCACGCTGACGCTGATCCAGGGTGTGGTCAACACCTTCGTCATCTTCCTGGCCCGCATCGTCGGCTACTTCGTCGACGGCATGCTGCGCAAGAACGACGAGGAGAGTTCCGGCCCCGGCATCGGCTACATGGTCACCGTGATCGTGTGCGAGATCGTGTTCGGCATCCTGGCCAGCGTCATCGTGGCCTGGTTCTCGCGCCAGCGCGAGTTCCGCGCTGACCGCGGCGCCGCCACCATCATGGGCCAGCCGCAGCCGATGATCGCGGCGCTGCGCCGCCTGGGCGGCATCGCCGAGGGCGAGCTGCCGAAGAACATGAGCGCCTTCGGCATCTCGGGCAAGGGCAACGCGATGGCGCTGTTCTCGAGCCATCCGCCGATCGAAGAACGGATCGCGGCGCTGCAGGCCCGTTAATTCTGCGGCACGCCGGGCAGGCCGACGCGGATGGCGCGCGAAAAACTGGCTGGATCGGCGTCCGACTTCAGCGCGCGCTCATTAATATGCCCGCGCCACTGCAGTTCGGCGTAGGGCACGCCCGGCGTGAGCGCATGGTGGTCGTAGGCATACTCGCCGAAGTGGCCGGACGCCAGCAGCCGGTAGTCCAGCGGCAGGTTCGGATCGATATGGCGGGCCAGTTCGAACAGGATCGTGGTGCAGTTGCTGGTGAGCGTGTTGTAGAACTCGGGCTGCTGGCGCAGCGCCTCGGCGCGCCGGAGGTAGTCGATCAGCACCGAGCGCAGCTTGTCCGGGGTGGCGCGCAGGCGGTACAGGTACACCTGCTCGCCGCGCGCATTGGTGCGGGTGCGGATGATGTCGCGCTCGTCCGCCGCCACGATTACCTGCTCGAAGCGGCGGAAGAAGCCGCCGACGGCCGAGAAGCTCTCGGTCTTTTCCTTCCTGATCTCGAGCGAGAACACCAGCCGCTTGCCGTCGCTGAAGCCGAACGACACCAGCGTGTGCGCGATGTGTGGCCCCATCCAGTACGACATGACCAGGTCGGCCGACTCGAGCTTACTTAAATCATAGTCGCGCGTCTCCCAGCGCGGCGTGTAGTCGGTCTCGGTGCGCCAGTCGAAGTTGCGCACATTGCGCAGCACCAGCCGATCGCCCTCGATGCTTGACTCCAGCAGGCGCGCGACGTCGTCGGCCCAGGGCCGCACGTGCGACGGCGCAAGCGATTGCCACCAGAGTAGCAGCGCCACCAGCGCCACGAGCGCGGCGACCACGATCGCAGCGCCGTGCGGCCGGCCCGGTGCCCGCAGCAGGCTGAAGGCAGCAGCGCCGCCCAGCAGCACCCACGGCACGCCGATCCCCACGGTCAGGGCAGGCGTGAGCTGGAACCACAGGGCTGCGGTCCCCCAGGCGGTGGTCAGGATAAAAACGATGGCCAGCAGCGAACGGGCGACTCTATGCATCGTGGTCTTTCTGCGTAGTGGGATGCTCGGGAAGGAACCAGTTGAGGATCAGCGCGCACAGGCCGCCGGTGGCGACGCCGGATTCCAGCACGGCGCGTACGCTGCCCGGCATATGGGCCAGGAATTCCGGCACCTGCGACACGCCCAGGCCGAGCGCCAGCGAGACAGCGATCACCAACAAGGCGCGCCGGTCCAGCGTGGTGCTGGCCAGGATATTGATGCCGGCGGCAGCCACCGCGCCGAACATGACCATCGCGGCGCCGCCCAGCACCGGTTCCGGCACCGCCTGGATCACACCGGCGACGGCCGGGAACAGGCCTAGGATGACCAGAAACAGGGCGATCCACATGCCGACATGGCGGCTGGCGATGCCGGTCAGCTGGATCACGCCGTTGTTCTGGGCGAAGATCGAACTCGGAAAGGTATTGAAGATCCCGGCCAGCAGCGAGTTGGCGCCGTTCACCAGCACGCCGCCCTTGATGCGCTGCATCCACAGTGGGCCCTCGACCGGCTGGCGCGAGACCTTGCTGGTGGCGGTGACGTCGCCGATCGCTTCGAGCGACGTGACCAGGTAGATGACCAGCATCGGCACGAACAGCGACCACGAGAAGCCCAGGCCGAAGTGCAGGGGCGTGGGCACCTGGAACAGCGGCGCCTCGTGCATGCCGGTAAAGTCCAGGCGGCCCATCATGCCGGCCAGCGCGTAGCCGACGGCCAGGGCGATGACGATCGCGGCGCTGCGCAGCCACACCACCTGCACCCGGTTGAGGATCACGATGATCGCCAGCACAACGCCGGACAGCAGCAGGTTCTGGCCATTGGCGAAGCTGCCGTTGGCCATCGCCGAATAGCCGCCGCCCATGCTGATCAAACCGACCTTGATCAGGGTGAGGCCGATCATCAGCACCACGATGCCCGTCACCAGGGGCGTGATCAGGCGTTTCACGAAAGGCAGGATGCGCGAGACACCCATCTCGATGAAGGAGCCGGCCACCACCACGCCGAAGATCGCCGCCATGACCGCTTCGACCGGCGTACCCTGCTTGACCATCAGCGCGCCGCCGGCAATCAGGGGGCCGACGAAGTTGAAGCTGGTGCCCTGCACGATCAGGAGGCCCGCGCCGAAGGGGCCGAAACGGCGGCACTGCACGAAGGTGGCGATGCCCGAGATCACCAGCGACATCGAGACGATCAGGTTGGTGTCGCGGCTGGATACGCCCAGGGCCTGGCAGATCAGCAGGCCGGGCGTGACGATGGGGACGATGATCGCCAGCAGGTGCTGTAATGCGGCCAGCATACCGAGCAGCGGTGGCGGACGGTCGTCCAGCCCGAGAACGAGTTCGGACTGGGGTTCGGCGTGATCGCTGGAGGGTGGGGACATGTCGAATGGCTGAGCAAAGACGCGATTCTACCGCCAGTTACGCCTGCGAGGGCGGTAGCCGGCAATTTGGCGATCGTTGTAGAATGCCCGCCTTCACGGGAGAAAAGCATGACAACGGCAGGGCTGACGATATCGAGAATCCTGCACGCAGGGTATGTGTTCGACTGCGAGGGCGCGCGGATCGCCTTCGATACCATCTTCGAGAACCCGTTCAGCCGCAACTGCCACGCGTTTCCCGACGTGCGCTTCGACCACGACGCCATCCGGCGCCAGCGTTTCGACGCGGTGTTCATCTCGCACTTCCACGACGACCACTGCTCGCTCGAGAGCCTGAACCTGCTCGACCGCGCCACGCCCCTGTACATCTATTGCCTGTTTGACGACATGTTCGACATGGTGCGCCAGCTCGGTTTCAGCAATGTCAACGCGCTGGCGCTGGGCGTGGCAGTCACGGTCGGCCCGTTCAGGGTCACCCCGCGCGAGGCGATGGACGCCGAGGTCGACTCGATGTTCCAGGTGCAGGCGGCCGGCATGAATGTGCTCAATGTGGTCGACTCCTGGATCGACGAGGACACGCTGGCGCCGCTGCTGCGCGAGGGGCCGTGGGATATGGTGTTGTGGCCGTTCCAGACCATGCGCGAGATCGAGGTGCTGGCGCCTTCGCGCGCCGTGGCCGCGCCGCCCGCGCTGCCGGAAGAATGGATCGCCCAGCTCCAGGCATTGAATCCCCGTTTCGTGGTGCCGAGTTCCTGCCAGTTCCAGCAGGAGCCGTGGTCCTGGTATAACCGCGCCTTCTTCCCGATCAGCTACGCCCAGTTCGCGGCGGAAGTCGGCGCGGCGCTCCCCGGCGCCCGGGTGGTACGCCTCGATCCGTCGGTGTCGGTGCGGCTCGACGCCAACGGCCTGCAGCCGGGCGCGCCGCTGCCATGGGTAATCCCCGTTGGCGCGCAGGATGTCGATTACGCCTACGAAGGCAATCGCGCGCCGCCGTCGACGGCGCAGATCGCGCGCCATCTCGGCACGCTCACGCCGGAGCAGGACGCGCGCGTGCTGGACTACTGCCGCGCGGGCCTGCTGGACAAGTATGCCGACGTCGAAGCCGCCTCGGACTATTTCGACGCGCCGCGCATCTGGCGCCTGGCGCTCTACGACCATGCGGGCGTCGCAACCGAATTCCGTTATCGCCTCGAAGGCGAGCACGCGGCGCTGGCGGAACCGGACGCAGGGCCGCTGGGCTGGAGCACCGAGATCCCGGCGGTGAAGCTGTACGCAGCGCTGGAACTGGGCGAATCGCTGACCTCGATGTACATGCGCACCAACGATATGGTGTTCGACGCCGCCGTGGAAGCCGCGCTGCCGGAAGTCGACGTGGTCGACGACCCGCTGATCCGCTGCCTGTTCAGCGACACCTTCGGCGCTTATCAGGCGGCCCAGCTGCGCCGCCTGCTGGCGCGGCCTGGCGGCGCCTGAACCGCGCGGCTTATTTTCCCAGCAGGCGCAGCGACTGGTCCCAGTCGTCTTCCCACTCCAGCAGAAAGTCATGCGTCTTGAATGCGCGCCGCAAGGGACCGAGCGGCACGCGATAAACGTCGTTCAGGCCCAGCGCCAGGGTCACCGGATTCCACACGGCGTTGCGTTTCGACTTGCGCACGCTCGCTTTGACGCGCGCGCCGTCGTCGCCGAAGATGCCGATCGCATCGTCCAGCGCCTTGCCCAGGTCCATCCGCGCATGGGCCGCGAAGGCTGCCAATACCTCTTGCTTGCCGATGCCAGAGCGCGACTCGGCTGCCGGCGCGGCCGCAGGCGGCTGCTCGGCCTGGGTCGGAACTGGGGCAGCAAGTTCCTTCGCCAGCCGTTCCACATCCTTTTTCTGGAAGCGCAGCGCATCGAGCGGCCGCGTGAATCCTGGCGCAGGCAGCGTGGCGACGATCTTGTAGGCGTCCTTGGTCATCGTGATCAAGACATCGTCGCTGCCGGCGGCCAGGCGCGCGATATCGTCGCGGAAGAAGACCGGCGCCGCATAGCCGCCATTGGCTTCGCCAAACAGCTCCGGGTAGGCCGGGTCATAGTCGAGCCATACATAGGGCGTCAGCGCGTGCTCGAGCAGGCGCGCCAGCGTCCAGGGCGAACCGGTCTGCTGTTCCAGCCAGGCACAGGCTTCATGGGTGGTGGCGCGGAAGGGCAGGACAGTGGTGCTCATCGATCTCGTCTGGTATGTGGCGGGCCTCCATTCTAGAGCATGGCGCGTCGCGGGGCGCGCGATGGAACCTGTTCGCGGCGCCGATGTCTGATGCCAGGTAAGCCCAATGGACGGGCGCGTGACCTTCGTCGTTGCAGGCACACTGAAGGCGCGCAGTCACGCCCTCCCACAATTCTGGAGGCCATATGTTCAGCAAGCTTCTGGCCGAGTTCATCGGCACGTTCTGGCTGGTGCTGGGGGGCTGCGGCAGCGCGGTGCTCGCCGCCACCTTTCCTGAGGTCGGGATCGGCCTCACCGGGGTCTCGCTGGCATTTGGCGGTGCTCACCGCCGCCTATGCGCTGGGCCCGATCTCGGGCGGGCACTTCAATCCGGCGGTGTCGGTGGGTTTGTGGGCCGGTGGCCGCTTTCCAGCGCGCCACCTGGCGCCGTATATCGTGGTGCAGGTGGCCGGCGCGGTGCTGGCTGCGGCGCTGATCTATGTGATTGCCAGCGGCAAGGCCGGCTTCGATGTCCAGGCCGGATTCGCCGCCAATGGCTATGGCGTGCATTCGCCGGGTGGCTACTCGCTCGAGGCGGCCCTCGTGTGCGAACTGGTGATGAGTTTCATGTTCGTGTTGGTGGTGCTGGGCGCCACCCATGCGCGCGCGCCGGTCGGCTTCGCCGGCATCGCGATCGGGCTGGGGCTGGCCCTGGTGCATCTGATCAGCATTCCGGTCACGAACACCTCGGTCAATCCGGCCCGCAGTACGGGGCCGGCGCTGCTCGTGGGCGGCTGGGCTATCGCGCAGCTATGGTTGTTCTGGCTGGCGCCTCTGCTGGGCGGCACGCTGGCCGGCATACTGTACCGCAAGCTGCTGCAGCGCGAACCGTCGGAGCCTGCGGTTACTGGCCAGCGCGAGCCAGACGTCGGCTTGGGGGGGCGTAGCTGAACGTGATGGGACGGCCTGCCTGTCCTGACCGAAGCGCCCGGGCGCCGGGGCGCCGGGCTCGTTGTACACAGGCGTCCTCGACGTTCCGCAGCAGCCATTCGTGGTGTTTGGCTCAAGGCGTGCACTCGTCAAGCCAGAGGCCATTCTGCAGCTGGGCCGGCGGTATGCCCCGGCACATTCCGTCCGGTACCGCGCCGCACAGGTCCTCGGCCGCCTTCCCGTGCATCGTCAAACAGTCAATACCGCTGCGCACGGTAGTGGTATTGACGCAGCGAAATCTTCGAAATAATCACCATTCCGGGTAAAAGAATCGATAGATATCGGGTGAGATTGTCACGCAATGCATGCGAGCTGAATGGAGAATATCCAACGTCAACATTCTATGCCCGGCCACGGGAGGAGGATAAACCTGGAGAATGCAGGTGGCAAGATAATTGTGCTTATTTTAACGAAATATAATATTCACAACAATATGGATATTTTCTGTCGCTCCATGCATCATGTTTCCTTATCAGCGCTTTAAGAGATTAATCAATAAAGCGCTTTGCCGTCGCACGGCTGAACTGATTTGGCGATAGCGAGCAGCAATTTTATTCATATTCAATAGCGCGGAACCGGCATACCCCGCTGCCGGCCACAACGCGCAACAAGGGATGTCCAGCGGCGCGATGCACAGCGCATTTGTCGCAGGGCGGTGATTGGCTTATGCATCAGGAATTCCATGATTGACCGTGCCATCACCCAGATTGCGGCCCAGCTGAATGAATATCTCGGCGGCTTGCTGGGTACGTCGGAAGACATCGTCCTCGTTTCAAATCTGCTCGGTCCGGATGGATCGGCTGCGCCCCACGTCAATAACCGGATCATTCTGTTCCTGACATCGATTGAAAAGGATGTCGTTTCCCAGCGTGCACCGGAAGCGAAAAGCGGCGCATTCAGTGGATCGCAACCGCTGTTCCTGAATATCTACATGATGGCGGCTGCGAATTTCACTGGTGCGAATTACCCTGAATCATTGAAATTCCTGTCGCTGATCATTTCGTATTTTCATCGCCAGCCGGTTATCGATCACGCCAATTCACCCGGCCTCGACGAGCGTATCCATAAGCTCGTACTGGATATCGAGAATACGCCACCGCAGGCGATGAGCAATATCTGGGGCGTGCTGGGCGGACGATATCTGCCTTCGGTGCTGTACCGGGTGCGCATGGTCGCACTCGGCGGCAGCGATATCCAGGGCCGGGTGGCCCGCATCACCGCGCCGGATGCAACGGCCAGCCATGGGGCGGGAGGTGGCCGTGAGCGCCTACCGTGAGTGGTTCCGAGTCACGATCGAGCACGCCTACCACGGCGCCGGGGGCTTCGGCGGCTGGCGCGTGCTGCCAGGCGCCCAGGCTGCGCGCCTGCTCGATAGCGCCGGCGCCGTGCTGCGCCAGGTCGCCGGAGGCTTTGCCGTCTTCGCCCCGAGCGCGCGCCTGGCGCTGCTGCCGGAGCGCGCCGAGGACGGTGCGCCGCTGGCGCTGCGCTTCCACCTGTTCGTCGACGACCCGCTGTTCGCCACCTACACGGCACCGGCCGCGCCGCCTGGCCAGGTGCTGCTGGCCGACAGCCGGGATGCGGTGCGCGAGCTGTCCGGCGCATGGCGCCTGCATGCGCACGAGCGTCTCGATGCGTCCACGCTGGCGCTGCAGGCCGGCGCGGACGATCTGCCCCCGGCGCGCATGCCGTCGCCACGCCGCGCGGCGTTGCAGCTGCGGATCGAACCGGGCATCCCGGCGGGGCAGGCCGACGCGACGCGCTACCTGGTGCGCTTC
>Ga0265797_10001797_pt1 | contig 37288 bp, 40 predicted proteins | sample P2T30metagenome_FD_192433 | JGI IMG/M metagenome (GOLD analysis project Ga0265797, IMG submission 192433) | Plant litter microbial communities from East Loma Ridge, Irvine, California - P2 T30 | ecosystem: Environmental > Terrestrial > Plant litter > Unclassified | place: USA: California...
TGATGAAGCGACTTCCGACGAGTCGTCGATCGATCATTCAACTCCGGAAGTCATTTCGGGGGTCTTGGAGAACTAATTCTTGAGAAGAAAAAATTGATTTGCTGTATTAACATTTGCTTTCTATATCGACTCTCGGTTCTGAGAGTCTTACTTCCTCCCTCGTGCTATCATCCATCAGACTGACTGTAGACTCAGCACTCACAACATCCCAGAGACCAGATTCTTGGTCTCACCCCAGATCTTCGATAAAATCGCCCCAGACTGTGCAGTACAGGAGCGTGGCGACGGCACGGTCACTTGCACTGGAATTGGATGACTATACCAAGGCAGCGACGATGGCATGCTAGCAGCGGTATCAGCGAGTTGAGCAGCCGTTGGCCAATCTTGAAGCTCAATGTCCAACCAGACTTCCGGCGATTCTGCTCTCGGGGCTGGAGACTGATCAGTCGAACTCTGAGATGCCGGCGTTGGATGACTGTACCAAGACAACGATGTTGGCATGCTAGCAGTCGTATCAGCAAGTTGGGCAGCCGTAGGCCAGTCCTGGAGCTCGATGTCGACCCAGACTTCCGGAGATTCCGCTCTTGGCGCTGCGGACTCACCAGTCGAACGCCCAGGAGTAAACGGTTTCACTGCTGAGAGATCTTTGTTAGAGCCAGGAACATCGGTGTTCTGTGCCGCAGGAGTGTTGGCAGCTGCGACGACGGAGTCGAATGAGTTGCGTCTCGAGCTTGTTTGCACTTGCACCTGGCGGTACGATACCACTTCACCACAGGGAGTGATTCCACAGGTAGTCTGAGCTGGTGAGCTGACAGACGGTCCAGCTGTGGCCGTGAAGTCTTGATGGACCGACATTGCTGATCTTGGAGTTTGAGCCTGCCAACCTCAAAAGTGCAATCGGTATGGTCAGAATCGTTGGAACGTTCGTGGGTCAGAGGAGACTTATGTAGTGAGTATGAACAGAGAGAACAAAGGAGCCAACGAACAATGCATTGTGAGTTTGTGGCAAATGTTCACTATGCCTTTGTGCTGCTGGAGTGTCGGGAGTCGACTCTAGAGTTTGGACAAAGGAAACTAGACGGAAGTTATTGAATTACCAGCTGACCGCGTTCAGTAACCGGCTTCCGAAGAGTCGACACATAGTTCGTCTGGTTGGTAGCTGGACGAACAATACCATTGGTGAGTACGGTACTCTTCGTCATCTTTCTGCATGATTAACATTGCGATGAACTAGAGTTGTTGCCGATCTGACATCGACTGGGTCATCCCTGGATCATTTGTTGATCAACCGACGCAACTGCTCGTCAGTCAGCGGATTCCATGCGACAAATCTTCTTCGATCAAGTCAGAATATCCTCAATCGATCCTCGCATGATTAGAGGATCAAGGCGTTTCAATCTCGTGATGATTCCGGATTAGAAATGCCTTGTTCGTAACAATAACAAAGAGACAACGTCGTATGTAACAACCCCAACCCTGACCCTACTGACATGAACCAATGAGAGCTCGCTCTCGCCGCAAACTGATGCCAAGTCTTCGACCAGTCAGTCCATCACATCAGTCCATCATCAGCCAACCTCTAGACTTCATGAGATTAGAGGCCATCGAATTATTGTCGAACTGTTTCCATCAGTCAGCTTTCAGCTATCATCGGAAACTCATCAAGTAGACCACCGCGTGATCTGACCTGTCATCTTCTCGACCTGGTGCCGTTCGTCTCATCGAGAAAACCACCTTCGTCATGTTTCTTGTTGTATGCACAGTCGGTGTCGACGCCGAGGTAAGTGAGAGCTACGCTACACACACGATGTCTCATGGAAGTGTGACAAATCTCCGAGCAGTTCATCGATGGCTTTCTGCAAGAGGCTTACAACAACTACCCAGAAGCTTCTCAAGACCTCTGCATCATCACCACAAAAGACAAATCAGCATATCAACATGATGAGTCCGACCTAACCCCAGAGGAAGCTCGTCGTGGAGCTCCTGTGAAGACTCAGGGTGGTGGACCGATGAAAACGCCCTCGAGACCACCATGGTCGATGGAGTTTGTATTGCCTTTCCTCAACCAAAGCCCAGAACAGGTGGCAGATTTCATAAACAAGGAGCTCAACGATACCACACTAGAGACCAAGTATTGTGCCGTCATCGATGAGAGATCGTTGGGAGATAGAAGCGCTCTTCTTTTTGTACGGACGGAAGCGCTTCACGACGACGACGAGCGCAGGTACGTCACGGTGCGCCTGCCGTTCGGAGAAGTCAATACTGCGCTCGGTTGCTACAGCGTCGGTGAGCTGGACCCGGAGGAACATCTGGCGAACGGCGCTCCGCCGCGTTGAACGCAGGTGGTCGAGAAGTCTTGAACGAGGCAAACGGGGGATCCTCTGCTGCGACTATGGGCACTTGATAAGGCCCCCCTTAATCATCTGCTACAGCAGAGTGCCACGAGAAAACGATGTGGGGAGATGGGTGACTTCGTGATGCAGAGCCCGATGAACCAAGGACTGGACGAATAGGAAGAGGGAGCAGGAATCGTTCTGGTGTCATGGTTGAATTCGTACCCATTATGGACTATGGAAAGGACAGGCACCAAGTGGCAGACACGCCACGAAAGCACACTAGTTGTACTTACGAGCGAGGGTTTGGCGGCACGTCCGAGAAAGACGGTTCTCACTGCCCTCGGATCTGACCGAAGCCCGTGGTCATCGCCTCCGCAAGAGGACTCATCTTCTTCAGCAGCCGGTGGCCTCCAGTTGATGTCCAAGTGGTGGTATTTACAGCCTCCTTAGCTGGCACATTGTGATTCATAGACGTTGAAAAGACACACTTGATTGTGTTTACCGCTCTCGACGGGTACTGTTTGTTGTTCACCCTTGACTTTCCTAACGACACCGGCGTTTTGCAGAGCAATGTGGAGAGACAAGTCAAGTCTTTCGGAAGAGTCGCAGGTCCTCTGATTACATGATTCATCATTTTCATCATCCAGAAGCTGGCCTGACGGAGATGGCAGCCTCCTCCCCCATAGCCGAAATGACGGTGATTACTGCAAACAGTCAGCGACGGCTTTTCAGGACTGACATACGACACCTCACCAATTCCATCACCGGCCTCTTCGTATTCCCCGATCATTCGACCAATGTCGCCGTCGGGGACCTTTACATCCGCCTTCTCGGTATTGTTCGGCCCCATCAGGTTGAGAAAGCCGTCTTCGGTGTACAGGAACCGGTAATCAGTGCGAGAGACGGTAGGGAAGTCCATGTCCTTGGTAGGCGGGCAAAGATCCTCGAGTCTCTTGCCGGTAAAGACATCGAGGGCGACCAGATGGATTTTGTCGCCTCCATGCTCTTTGGAAGAGTTGATCTCGGTGATCTTGCAAGGACGTCCCTTGAGGACGACGCAACTGAAGACAAGCATGTCAATATGACAGTTCACACCAAATCAGACTCTGCGAGCAATTGCTCGTGTAGCTAGCGCAGTGGCGAATACCCTTGACGTATTCGTGCTTGCTCAAGGCAGAGCATTGCTTTGAAACGGTGGGAGGGGCATCCGCCTTCCCGTAGGTGTCCTATCATGGCAAATCAGCTGGTTTGGCCGATCTAAACCTGAGCCAGTGGGCGGATGCGCTGTTCAGGATTCAAGCTTGCGCCTGGGCGAGAAGCAGGGCTGGGAGGGTTGTACCTCGTCTTCGCAGTCGGACATTGTGTCGAAAAAGGTGTCCCAGATTCGAATTCGAGTAGGAGGAAGCGTGCAGACAAGTGGAAAGTTGAGAGAGGCTAGAGGGCTGTTAACTACCTACCCGTCTCTGGAAGTAAGATCTATAACGAACATTCAGTATAGTCAAGGTACCAAAGTGGTAAGCCGGCTCCACACAAACAGCGGTAAACTCGAGTCTCAGACACACAGTGCCAATAGTAACAGAGCCCACACCTCGCAGGCGCTCTTGACCAGGTCATTATGATGCCAGTGATGCAGGACCAGTCGACGGTGGACCAAATAACAGAGAGCCGGCCGATTGAAAAGACAGAAACAGTCCAAGGACACCGATGGGAAAGAGACAGCGATTACATATTAACAGGTATATAAAAAAAAAAAACTACGAGATCGTCAAATCCAGAACACTTCCACCAATTTACATCATCATAACACCAACGGCACCAGCAGCAACCGCGAGCCACTTGGCAACGCTGGCAGAGCTGGCAGCACCGGTGTAAGGAGTGATGGGAGCAGAGCTGCCGGTAGGGTGAGCAGCACCAACACCGCTGCCGCTAGGAGCGACACCAGTAACCTGCGAGCCGTTGTTGGCGCCGCCGAGCCACTGGGTGGCGGTGGGGACGGCGAGGGTGATGGTCAGGGTGGGGAAGTTGAGGTACTTGGTGATGGAGACGGTGGAGGTGTACTGGACGACGGCCGGGGTGCTGTTGATGGTGGTGATGGCCGACTCCTTGATGGAGCTGGGCGAGGGGATGTAGGTGCCGGGGACGGTCATGGTGGTGGTCGAGCGCAGCGAGGTGGTGACGGCCGAGGGGCCGGTCCAGGACGAGGTGCGGGTCATGTTGCCGTTGGAGTAGACGCTGGTCTGGGGGCAGACGGTGGTGTAGATGCTGGTCACCTCGGTGGCGCTGATGTAGGGGACGGAAGCCGGGGAGGAGTAGGCGGGGGCGGACTCGTAGGCAGGGGCAGAGGCGGAGGCGTTGCCAGAGGCGGTGGCGGAGGCAGAGGTCATGGCAGAGGACATGGCAGAGCTGGTCATCGAAGCAGTGGAAGAGACGCTGCTGGAAGAAGAGCTGGTGGCGACAGTGCAGTACTTGTCCTTGGACCATCCCTCAACAACGCCGGCAATGTACTGAGCAGCCTCCTCGCTGTAAAGCTGGAAGTAGTTGGTGTGGGCCTCGACAGTGTCAGCACCAGATCCGGCGGCGCAGATCAGGTCGTCGACGTTGCAGTAGTCCTGGAGTCTCGGGGTGTAGGCGGCAAGACGAGCAAGACCAGCGGCATCGCGGTGGCTGTTGGCCTGACCGGCAGTTCCGGTCAGAGCGTTGTAAGGCTGGTCGGCAGTGTGCCTGGGGTTGCCGAACAAGGTGACGGCGGCGATGTTGCAGCTGACGCCGGATGAAGTCTCGGTCAGACCGGCGTTGTTCTTGCTGAAGCAGAATGGGTCGCCACTGTCGCCGGCCAAGACGTTGCCGAGGACGGTGGCGCCCTCACTGTAGCCGCTCAGAACAATGGCGGTCTCGGGGCACTTGGCGTAGTAGGCGTTGATTTGCTTCAACGCGATGACCTCGCCGTCGGCGACCGAGGGGCAGTAGTCGGTGGAGTAGGCATCGTATGCAATGTCCTCGTAGTCGCAGCTCTTGCCAGGCAAGTTGTCGCAGACACGGGAAGTGAGGTTGCCTTGACGGCCGGGGTCTGAGAGGAAGTGTTAGGAAGCGTCGTGGAACCAATCGATCGAATGGCTGGATTACTTACAGTCCTCGTTCCATCCACGAGCGATGAAGATGTGGACGTCAGTGCATGAGCCGGTTCCAACGCTCTGAGCGAGGATGGCCGGGACAGAGGCCAAGAAAAGGGAAGAAAGAGTAAGAGTAGTGAGCATGATTGCTGATTAGAAAATTAAAGAATAAACGAGTGTGGGTTATAGCGACCGTGGGGGATTTCTCTTGAGAAACAACGAAAAAGTTATCGTGAAAGAGAAAAGCGGGTGGTGAAGAAAAGAGAGTTATTCTTTGGCGTGGCAGTACCTTAGATAGATGTATACTCGCCTTTGCCTTGCCTTGCCTTACTGTGGCACACTAGTACTGTGCCTCTGTCAAACTACACGCGTTAGTTGCTCGTATTGCCCTTGTGAAGCGAAATTGATTGCTTGGCCGCTTGACTCAACCGTCCACTGTCGTCCTGATCGCCTGCCAGATTGAGATGCGTCAAGAGGCTGTGATTGGACATAAGACTACTTTCGCTTCAAATCTCGGCCCTGTCCGAAATTTCTCCACGCCGTTGTGAAGATCCGCCAAAGCTTGTCCCTGCTCGCCCCCCCCGAACCCACACGAGAATAGACACGCCACACCCCGACCGACGACTCGATAGTCGATAGTCAGCAGATACGAGTGGACACCATCAACCCACGACAAGACTGAACATCTCAAATAGCCTCCAGGGTCGACAAGGCAGTCGGCAAGAGCCGTCTCGACCAGTGAGACATGATGTTTGTCTCTCTGCAAGACATCTCACCAATCGGCGTGGACCCTGTCTGACGAACGGTTTGATTGTTTTTATATTGCACCCCGTGGAGGATCTCTCCGCACTTCTTCGAGTCTAATCGGCCCTGTTTCCAGTTCTGGGACCAAGGCGCAAGCGAACACCCTTCATAGCCTCTTGAGAGTGCATTTGAGCGACGCGAAATGAAAAAAGGGCGCCTGAAACTTGCATGGCGCCTGCCATAAAGACATTGCCAATGAGGAAGCAAGACACGGCAATATGGACAAACGTGTGAGGATTTCGAATCGTCTCGTCAGCAAACTACCTACGACGACGCCTCCCACTTGAACTTTTCGGCATAGTGGTCGGCCGGAATGCGTTTCCTCCCAACGTTGCCGTTGAGATTCTCCCGTAACGATCCGCCGGGCACGTCGTAGTCCTCCCACATCAAGCCACGCTTCACCAGCTCCGGGCGCAGCAGATCGACCACGTCCTCGAAACTGCCGGGCGTGGTGAGGTAGCTGATGTTGAACCCATCAACGTCCGCGTCCCGAATCCATTCCTCAAACACATCAGCGACCATCTCCGGCGTTCCGACAGGCGCAGGATGGAAGCCTCCAAGAGCCATTGTCTCGCCCAATCGGCGTGGCGTCCAAGGTTTGTCGAGGCCCGAAACGTGGTTGAAGGCTGTCAGGAATGAATGTACTGCGTCTTCGCCTGGGACGCCCTTAAGTTCTAGCAGTTCGTCGAGTGGGTGCTTGCTCAGGTCGATGCCGGTGTAGCCTGCAAAGACCGCGAGTCCGCCGATGACATCTGCGTTCTCTTTTGCGCGCTCGTACTTTGCTTGCGCTTCTTCTAATGTCGCGCCGAGGATGGGGGAGATTCCGACGAAGAACTTGATCGATTTGGGGTCGCGACCTCGCGCTGCTGCGTCTGCTCGGATTTGACGAACGTTGTCTGCGGATTGTGCTGGGTACAGGCCACCGATGTAGATTGCTGATTCCATCTTGTTAGCTGCGACGTCCAACACCTCATCTACGTTCCTGGAAAGCTTACCTTCAGCATGCTTCGAAGCAAAAGCCCGGCCAGATTTCGACGTACCCGCCTGGAACAGGACCGGCGTCCGTTGCGGCGACGGATGTGTCTGGTATCGACCCTTCATCTTGAAGTACTTGCCTGTGTTGCGGTCAGCAAGCGTCCCATTCTCCAGGACAAGAAATCAGCCATCGAGGAACATACCCTTATGCTCCAAATACTTGACCTTCTCCGGATCAAAAGCGACCCTCTTCTCACGATCCCACACCACAGCATCTTCCGCCCAGGACGACTCCCAGAACTTGTAGCAAAGATCCATATACTCGTCCGCCATAGCATATCTCTCATCATGAGGAATAACATCGTCGAAACCAAGCGACTGCGCCGCGCTCTTCGCCCAGCTCGTAACGATATTCCACGCCACCCGGCCCTCAGTGAGATGGTCCAAACTGCTAAAAGTGCGCGCCAGCATGTACGGATTCAAATAGCTAGTCGAAGCCGAGACTCCGAAACCGAGGGTCTTAGTGACGGCAGCCATGGCCGGGATCAGGACCATGGGGTCCATGCTGGCGGTCTGGTTGCCGGCTTTCAGCTGGGCGTCGCTGTTGCCTGCAAAGACTTCTTGCCCGCCGTAGCTGTCGGCGAAGAAGATGTAGCTGATCTTGCCGCGCTCGGCGAGTTTGGCTAGGTTGGTCCAGTACTCGAGGCGGTCTTTGGTGTGGCTTTTGTCGGTCGGGTCGCGCCATTGGCCTGGCGACATGTGGCTGCCGGTGCAGGCATATTCGAAGAAGTTGAGGACGATGCGCTTGGTTGGTGGTTGTGTGGAGCCCATTTTGGCTGATGTGGTTTGGTTTGGTTTGGTCGTGCTGTGTTTGTTTATTTCAGGTATTGACTGCGACTTGCTGCACTACATATATTGATGTTCGGTTCCGGGTATCATGGTCGCTATCGCCGTCGGGTTCAGCACGGAGCTTCCGTCGGGTTAAATACTAACAATTCCGTCGGCTGAATCTCACCCGACAACTTTATCCCATGTTTATCAACAAGACAACGATACGAGAAGAACAGAACTCACATATCTTGATAAGAGGAAACAGGACTCCACCGTCCGATCCTACCGACTCAGGTAGGTTCGATCAAAACCATCTTCAACCGCTTATGAGAAGAAACTACAAACGTCAATCTCCGAATCGATCACCCTCAGATTCTCGGCAGGTTCAACAAGAATCAGATCGACATCTTCGAACGCCTAGCATCCAACATCAACCTCAGCATCAACCTCATAATTCATCCCGCCCCAAACTCCCACACACACACACACACCCATAATCATGACCACCCCCACGCACCCCAAACGCCCAGTGCGAATAATGAACATCTCCGGCTCCCCCGTCGACCGCCGCGACGCAATGTCCAAAGCCGCAAACTCCCCCGAGCCCATCGACGTCCTCGTCGGCGACTGGATGAGCGAGCTCAACATGCCCGCGCGAGCCTACAGCGTCGCGACCCAAGGCCCCGAAGCCATCGGCTACGAGCCGTCGTTCCTCGAAGCGCTGCGTCCTGCTCTGCCTGCGTTAGCCAGCAAGGGCATCAAAGTCGCGGCGAACGCTGGGTGTGTGGCGACGGAGGCGCTGTTTGGGGAGGTTGTGAAGATGGTTGCTGAGCTGGGGTTGAGTGATAAGTTGACAGTGGCGTGGGTGGAGGGGGATGTTGTTACGTCGACGATCAAGGCGGGCGACCCGGCTTCGTTGCGCAGTGTTTGCACGGGTCAGAGTCTGGCTGAGTGGCCTTTCGACCCGCTGTTTGCGCAGTGCTATCTCGGCGGCTGGGCAATTGCGAAGGCGTTTGAAGCTGGGGCGGATATCGTTCTCTGTGGACGCTGTGCGGATGCGTCTCCGATCGTGGCAGCAGCTGCTTGGTGGCATGGGTGGCAGAGGGAGGATTTCGACAGGCTATCCCGGGCTCTGATTGCCGGCCATCTGATCGAGTGTTCGACCTATGTCACAGGCGGCAATTTCACCGGCTTCAAACAGATGGATTGGACCACGATCCAAGACCTCGGCTACCCCATCGCAGAGATCGGTAGCGACGGCGAGGTAATCGTGACAAAGGCGCGCGGATCCGGCGGGATTGTGTCAACCGCGACATGCAAGGAGCAGCTGCTTTACGAGATTCAAGGAAAGTACTACTTCAACAGCGACGTGACGGCCGTGATAGACGGTGCGGAGTTCGAGCAGTTGGAGCCAGATCGTGTCCGCATGTCGGGCATCACGGGCCTGCCACCGCCACCCACCACCAAAGCCGGAGTCACCGCCCACGGAGGCTGGAAAGTAGACCTGAATTGGGCGCTGGTAGGGCTCGATGTCGAAGAGAAGAAGAAGATGTACGAAGTACAGCTGCGGCACAGTCTGGGCGAAGCCCGGCTGAGTAAGCTCTCCGTCCTGGACCTGACAATCTACGGCTCCGTGGCAGAGAACCCCCGAACGCAGAACGCCGCCACAGTCGACCTCCGCCTGGTGCTTCAGGCGTTGGAATACGACGACATCAGCCCGGAAACCCTCACGGCCCCGTTGTTCGACTTCATCATGCAGACGTTCCCGGCAGCAACCTACACCGGCAAGAAAGTGCTGCCCACCAAGTTCCAGGAATACTTCCCGACTTTGATCCCGCAGCCTACAACGACAGTCCACTTCAGCAACAACAAACCGCAGCAAGCACTGACCGTGCCGCCTCCCCAACACACCCTACCAGAACCCCTATCGCAGCCCTCTTACGATCCCTCATCACCAGCTGAACTATCATCCTTCGGACCAACTTCAAAGATCCCTCTAGGCCGCGTCCTCTACGCCCGAGCAGGAGACAAAGGCTCCAACTGCAACGTCGGCTTCTTCCCCGTGCACGACGCGGCGTGGCCCTGGCTGAGATCGTTCCTCACAAAGCAGACTTTCATCGACTTGCTGGCGGACGACTATCAAGGCCAGGTGATCGATCGCATGGAGTTCCCGGGGATCTGCGCCGTGCACTTCTTGCTGCACGATTGGCTGGACCGCGGGGTGACGGCGAACGCGACGTATGACATTCTGGGCAAGTTCGTTGCCGAGTATGTGAGGTGCAAGGTCGTGGAGGTTCCGGATGAGATTGTTACGTTGGGGACTATTTGAGTTGGCTGGAGATGTCATGAAGTTGTGATTTGTAACATTGTACGGAAAGTCGAAAGTGACGAGATCTTGTATGAATCGTCCCTGGAAAGATGCTCGATGGGGGGGTGTTGCCCGCATTTGCGTAACATGGCGTCTCATGGGTAACCACTAGTCAAGATGTCTAGTAACAGTAGTATTCTGGTAGAATCTCTTATCATTGTTCCACTCCCATCAAGCAGTCAGATCATTACCTGCAAAAGCGTCCGCCGATTCCACATTGTGACACCAAGCACGCATATTCGAATCGGAGTAAGGCGGATCGAAGGAAGAGACGTCGCAGCCATCGAACGGTAAAGAAAAGTCGAAAGCCAGCTCAGGCATAACTCCCAGATCGTATGATGAGGACTCGTTCGTCGTCGGGAAGCCGAAGTTGTTGTTCTTGTGCTGTTCGGCTGCCTGAGGCTCGCCGGTCATCTTCATGAGCATGGCCGAGAACTCAGGCTGCTCCATCGAATGCAGTGCATTGTGTACTTCGGGCTGCAGACCTTGTACGGCTGGTCGTCGCGATCCCTGGCTTTGCTCGATTGTGTCTAACAGTGGCTCTTTGATGGCTTCAAAGAGGTCTCGGTATCTGCGAGTGAAAGATCATGGGTGTCAGTGGACATTTTGCGTATTTTGGTTGAAGGCCTCGTTATGAGCCAGGCTTAAATCAGACAAGCCCACAGCAGAACTCACCTCTTTGCTCCTGGCCATCTTTCAGTGATGATGTAGAGTACGATGCTGCAATCGTTGATCATATTGCGCGTTGTGTTCGTTAGTATGAGAGCTGGCGAGTCCCACGCACAATACAGTATCGTGATGCCGGCGAAGAACACGGAGTGTAGGGCCATGAGCGAGAAGCCTACGGAGACGCTCTGATGCAGTCGTTTGTAAGTTTGGCAAATGCCTCCGCAAGACTGCACAGCCGAGATGAGGAATCGGTCTTCCGCAGTGCCGGCGAGTAAACGGGGTTGCAGTAGAAATCGCACAGCTTGGTGATAGTATATCAACTGGATTGAGGTCAGCGATTTTATAGAGGAGAGATATGGTCAGCGCAATCGACGCACATAAGAGTCACGGCTGTGAATCGAACTTGTACCCTGGTCCCCTTGCATTGGAATCATTGACTTCCACGCCTGTAGCTGTCTCAGATTTGCTTCAATTTCGGCAGTCATAGTCGTTGGGTCGACAACCTCGTCCACACGGTAGACGGTTTGCTGAATGCGAGACTCGATGGTACGCAGGCGGCAAATGTGCGTAAACGGGATTAAAGATTTCCTGGAGTTGTCGTCGATTCCCAGAGGAAATTCGGCGTTGATATCTCGGTCCGCCACCGCAAATGGACGACCCAGTATGATAGAAGTCTGACGATCCAAACAGTAACAACTCCAGAACACGCAACGGAGGTGATCCTCGGTTTCAGCGTCCCTGCCCGGCACATCCATGCTCTTCCTGTGCATGCCCAGCTCAATACACATACGCATTGCTATCCCGACGAGAGGCCAAGCTCCTGGACCACGAGGTGCACGAAGACCGTAGATTGCGAGCAGCAGCAGTATCTGAATCGTCTGAACACTAGCTCTGAGCGCCAAAATCTCGCCAAGCAAGGCCATGGCTGATCGATAGTGGTTTTCGGATCTGAAGCTGCCAGTCTCTCCCGTTGTTTCCAGGAAGCGGCCTGCGGCAGCATAAACAAGATGCAGTGCGGCAATTTCGAAGCGGTCTTCCAGCTGCGCTCTGTCGCGATGTAGTCTCTGCAACTGTTTGGGTTCCATGACCGGCCACAGAATCGCGATGTAGTGTAGATAGCCTTTGTTGATCATGCGGTCGGCTACGACGTCTGGAATGCCGGCAAGTGTGATGTTGTTCGAAGAGCCAGACTGCACTGCACTCTCCAAAGACTTAGGCGTGAGGTTCTGGTTCAGCAGACATGGTTGCGCGGACTGATCGAGGCTTTTCTTGCGGGAGACAACGGCATGTAGCACACGTCCGAAGGTGTCATCTGAAGGAGTCGAAGTAGAGCCAACAAAGCCACCTGTCGCTTGGAATGCCAGATTTTGGAAGGCACGAGAGGGGTCTGACAGGGTTTCTGCGTCTGGCACAATCTGAGGTGGAGGGTTCATGTGTTCCGTCAGCCCTGTCACCTTTTGTGGTACGTGTGGTCGGTTCAGCGGCGGATGACTCGAAGACACTGACGGCGAGGTGTTTCGAATCGTATTGGGTTCGCGGCCACGACTACTCGCAGTGCTTTGTGTTGGCGATACATGTTCCATCAGAGCGGGCTCAAGGCTGGTCTCATGACTTGTCTGCTTCAAGCGGCCCAGAGCACCTTCCAACTCCTCCACCCTCCGTCTTGCACGAAGATATTGTTCTTGGTTACGATTGAGCGTTGGACTGAAGTCATACTCGCATGTGCTGTCCGAGTTGGCGCAATTGGAGCACTTTGGGCTTAAACCATCGCACTTTTGCTTGCGTATCTTGCAACGACGACACGCTACGGCAGTTCTTGAACGCTTCCGCGACTTGGAGCCTGCATGTGTAGAGTCAATCTGCTCTTCCGGTGTGAAATCCATCAAGTTCATTAGACAGATGGCCTGAATGGCCTGGCATGTTCGCGACGGACGGTACGTATATCAGCTTGCCGTCGGATGCCAGCGGCCGTCAATCATGTGTGCCGTCGGAAGTGACAAATCGCCTGACAATTGGTAGGGCGTATTGAGTAGTCGATCCGGCTATCTTCTCCCTTGTCTGTGGTTGATAGATAAGATAAGGAGATAGCTAACACTGTACCGTACGCCTGTCACGACTCATGGCAGCATATCCCCCATAGCTCAGGCGTCATGCAGCGGCCTGACGTTAGATAGTCTGTTTCGAGATAGGCATGGATGATGACTTAACAGCCCAGGTGGGCAGATAGCAGTCTGAGGGTGATGAGGAGAGTGAGAACAAGGAAAAGCGCGGGCAAGGAAAGAATATACCAACGCCATACTGTACAACAGCATTCTCTGATTGGCCAGATGGTGCTCCGCTTCTCCGCGTCGGGATCCATGTCAAGGTTCAAGGGTTTGTCCAAAGACGAACAGGCAAAACCATCTCGCTGCTCTCAGACTTCTTATCAAGATACCATCACCGTCGCCTATGCGAATTTTTACGAGGTTCATCGTCCAATGCCCACGAGGAACTGGTTGGCATAAGAATGATACTTAGAAGCAAGAATGGCTGTTATTATGTAAAAGTTACTGACACCATTCAAACCCGTGTATTTGACTAGCAGTGCCCACATCAACACACTTCAACATAGCCCAAGATCAAGCAGCCTGAAAACCGTCCCACTCACGAATAACGCCCTCAACATCCAAATCCGGCGAGAAATTCGCACCGCTGACAACACCAGTCCTCGCATCCGCCCTCAACCTCTTAACATTCTCCATGTGCTCCCAAAGAACATCATCCCTAGCACAAATCACCAGAATCGGACACTTGACCTGCAAAAACAACCTCTCAGCATCCTGGTTCCAAACCGCACCATAAATTAACATCCGCCCCTTCCACGCGCGGATATGATCGAGAGCCTCCCGCTGCCGCAGCTCCAAGTCGCCTCCAATCCCCATCTTGCCCAAGTAATCCCACGTCTTCTGGAGATGCGTCCCGTCGGGTGTGGGTTGGTTGAAAGCGACCAGATAGATCTCGCGCATGCGCTGTCTCTCCTCGGACCCGATTGTCGTTGCGCCGATTTGGCAGATGCTCTGCACCAGGTCGGGGTGGTCGGCGGCGATTTGAGTCGCTAGAGAAGCGCCAGAGTGGTGGCCGATGATGTGGAAGCGTTGTTTGGTGATTCCGAGACGTTCCAGGGCTGTCATGAAGATCGAGGCAAACCATTTGGTGCCGGTGCGTTTGATTTCGACGATTTGGTCGGGCGTGGGATCGAAGGAGGCGCCGAAGCCGGGCATGTCGGGGGCGTAGCATGCGAAGCCTTGGGTGGCGTAGTGGAGCATCAACTTCTCCCAGCTACTGGACGAAGACGCAGATTTGTGCAAGAATAGTATGACGCCTGAGCTGCTGTCTGCTGGGACGACATGTCTGTAGTGTAGTTGCTGTGAGTCGTTAATGTCGACGTAGGCTTTTCTCACTGGTAGAGGGCTCATGATGTGTATAGGCAGCTGAAGGGCGAAGCGTCGATAGAACGTGAAACAATTGTTTGTGACTTTGCTCTCCATTATACTACAATGCGTCTATCTAAAGCCGTCGGCTCGCGATCCGAAAGACCCTTCGGAACTGGCCTACGTTAGACTTTGCGACGGATCCACAGATCCGATCGAAACTAGGCACCTCCGAAGCTCTTGACACTGGGTTCAGGCCGCTTGTGCTCTTGTGCCGTCTGCTCTTCTACTGTGACACTGATACCACTGATGTGATCGCTCGTGCTTTCGCCCATCAGCACGGTTTCGAATGGCCCGCCGGGCGGAGGTGACACCAGACAGATGGCGTAGTACACGGCAGCCGCTCCAAAGAACCCGATAACCCAGGTGACCGAGAAGCACCTGTCCCACGCCGTTGACACGCTGATTGCACCGGTTGCGGCGATGAAGCCAGCTTGAGTTGGTTGTCAGCAGGACTGCACTCAGTTACGTACATAGAGATGGAGGGACTTACGGAAAGATGGCCAGACCGCAAGGCCCCAAGCGGCAAAAGCTCGCCAGTTCAGGCCGCCAGTGAACCAGTAGATACTCTCGCCTTTCCCACGGTAGAAGTCGGGCACTCGCCAATGCTTGCGGCGAACGACCCAGAAATCCACGGCGTTTATCCCAGCGAGCGGAGCGACGAACTGGAAAACCCATATTAGTCCGCTATCCCGAATTGTGAGAGTGAGAGTTACTTACCATGCCGAAACTGCTCAAGACCGTAATGAAAGTACCAGGCGCATTAACAAACCGCCATGGGTTGATGAGATAGCCAATAAGACACATGATGAGACTTCCACGCGTAACATCGATCCATCGCGGCGCGAGAGCCGCAAGATCCATGCCGCAGGAAACCGAGTTCTGCACCAGATTAGTAGCGACCTGCGAGATAAAAAATCCCATGCCTGCAAAGAAGCAGCCCGCGCGAGTCGAAGCGTTGTAGTTGTCTTCTAGCAAAAACTGCAAGACGGAGATCGGGTTCCAGATCAGCCTTCCGTACATGTCGTTGATGGCACTTGTTGCAAACGCGCCGAGAGTGGCGCAGATCGTGACGGTCACCGGGCCAGAGATGAGCTGGTGCACGACCGGAGCCCGACGGGTTTTGGCGAAGCGTGTCCAGTCCGACTGCCGGATGCAGGCTCCTGTCCACGCGCCTGCTACGGCGGACATGGCTCGTAGGATCTGGAACGAGCGGGTGCTCGACGAGATCTTTTTCGCCGGCGGTGCGAGAGGCGCGCCGTTATTCGATGCGACCGCCCAGATGAACAAGGAGAATACGGTGCATGTTGTGGTCACTAGGGACTATGGGTACCGATTTGTGTCAGCATTTGATCTGCTAGACCGCTAAGATGGCTCTCTGACCACTGGATTCCACTTACTATTGCGAGCACAGGCTGGAGTCGAGACGGATGCACAAACATAATCGGCGTGAAGATGCAGATGTAAATGATGAAACCAATCAGTGCTTGAGTGGTGATCTGCGCGGACTCCGGTAGAGTGTTGGCCATGGTGTGGAAGGACGGAAAGATTGATGAGAGAACCACACTTGCAGCAAGGCCTCCCCAATATGCTTGGATCCCGAAGCTGGAACTTGTCAGCGATGTCCAGCTTGTGCCATCTTGGAATGGACTAGAAGCCCGTGACTGTAACTCACAAGATGAAGTTGACAAAGCACTTCAGCATGATGACGAACCACGCTCCGTACATTCCAAATGTAGCCCTGCTCATCATCGAGAAACCCAGATGGTAACGGACACCCGGCTCTCCACAGAGGTAGGCAACGAAGCCAGCGAGAACACCTCCGACAGCGATGCCGCCGAGAGCGCCTCCCAGGTCCAGCCCACTGGCCAGATTGCTCGATCCCAATCTTGATATGTCAGCTTTGCGTACGGTGAAGGAAGTGGACTTTACCTACGCCCATGCGGTGGTGTTCAGACCTGCAGCGATCCCTGTTGACGGTCAGCTATCATTTATCATCGCAGTATAGAGCTAGAATCTCATCTCCCGATGGTGTTGTCAACATACAATATCCAAGGAAAGCGCGGTTCGTGAAAGTTTGATGCTCCTCAGGGCAAGGCAGAATGTCTGCATTCGCCCATCTTGAGTCTTCATTGTTTAGTTCTAGCGAGTTGAACGTTCGAGGTAGGCGAGGCTTGAGGGACTTCATTGTCGATTACCGTGCGGTTGATCGATCAAAGTATGATAGTGTTCAGAACAGATCTTCCACGACATGTATATTTCGCGCATGGGAGTTAGTAGTATATAACATTCGAGACATGCTGTTACTGTGGCTTGGTATCGGAAGGCCAGAACGCTTGCCGGTATTGGGTCGTGTGTACCTTTATCTCGATAGATGGATGTGCCCATGGTCTCGATATGTACATGTTTATCGATAGGGTTAAATGTTTCCGATACGCGGGGAGTGTAGGTTTGGGGGGTGTCTCGAGGAATCGAGGCCGTGCTGATCTTGGGAGCTTGGAAGGTGTGTATCTGTATCTCGTTACCTGCTGATAGGGTCAATACTAACTGCTTCCGAAATGCAGGGAGATATGGACCCCGAGTCAAGTGTTCCAAGCGACATGGAGGTTGGACCTCACCAGCCAGCTCAGTTATACTCGCTATTATTGCTGAGGTGTGAAGCTCGACTCTCCATCTTCATATTTTCGCGTCTTTCGCCGTACTTGATCGCGAATCGACATGGCCGAGCAGGGATTGCCTGTGGAAGCACCAGACAAGGAAGCTCTGGTAAACAGGAATCCGCACGACGACTTCTCGACCGTAGAAGCATCGCGTCCAGACTACGACAGCTCTCGTCAGTGGACCGCGACAAAGACACCAAATCCCAAGTGGAAGTACGGTGATGGCGCGAACAACACTGAATGGCAACACCACAGCGCGATAGAAATCGACCCGGAAGAGGCGACACGGCCGTCGAATCTCAACTACAAACTGATGATCTCCTCGACCGTGCCGCGTCCAATCGCACTGCTGGGCACGATCTCCACTTCCGGGGTCCAGAACGTCGCGCCGTTTTCCTACTTCCAAACCGTCTGTGCCGACCCGCCACTGTACTCCGTCTGCTTCGTTGGCGAGCAGGCGAACGACAGTCTTCGCAATGTCCTGGACACCAAAGAGGCCTGCATCAGCATCATCAGTGACTCCTTCGTCGAGGCCGCGAATGCGACGTCCATCAACACTCCGCCACATGTCTCCGAGTGGCCGCTGATTGGACTCCATCCTCAAGCTGGACGACTTGTGAGACCACAGTATGCGCTTGAGTCTGCCTTCTCTATTGAGATGAAGTATCACTCGCATCAAGACATCGTGAGCCCAAAGTCGGGCCGGCGGACGGCGACGATGGTCCTGCTGCAGGCTGTCTTGTTCCATGTCTGGGAAGACGCTATCGGAGAAGACAAGGCGACTGTCGATATTTCCACCTTGCGTCCTGTGTTCCGAGCTGGTGGAATCACGTATGGAGTGTGTCTGCAGGGCTTCGAGTTACCCCGTCCGGAGGCCTATCGCAATGTCCGTGAAGGGCGGGAGGTACAGGTATTGGTTGGGGACCTTGAGGAGGGAAAGCTCTAACAAGTCGGACACCTACAATATGCAGTCTGAGCCCGTGTGCTGTACGTATCAGACCGTGGCTTTTTGTTTGGATGCCCAAAGATCGGAAGGATTTTTGTCACATCTCCAATACACTGGGGCCGCCGTACTATCGTAAAGCACCAAGTCGTCACACAGCTACACCGCCGCTGAGAACGTTGTGTTTAGCTCAAACATCTCTAACGTGTCTTCTAGTACCGCTTTAGGAGACCGGGATGGTTTGAATCGCGATTGCTGCAGAGGCACATTCCTTGCAGAGAGACAGGTATTGCTTTGAGGACATTGGCTTTTTAGATTGGGAAGGCATTACGTTCTCTATATTGAAAGTCGAAATCGATCACATCCTAACCACGAGCTTTTTACCACCCGTGTCACCACTTCGTAGCCTCCGGAGCCCATCCTCAACAGCCGCAAGACCACCGTCCAGTACAAGACGCTCCGGCACCACCACTTTACCCTCCGCCACCAGCTCAGTCAAACGAACCGCGTACTTCCTTGACGCCGAATCCAGCACAAACCGCTTCATCTCCACATTGACCATCTCCACATTCTCCGGAGCATCAATGGGCGGCGCAGGCACAGCAAGCGGCGCGAACTTCGCTGCCTGCCGACGCGACAGACACCCAACTCCATGGGCGGCTGATTGCGGGCCGACGAGATCGACGCCATACACAATATCGTCTTGTCCGATCTGTTGTACTTCCGAAGCGATATCTTCCAGCGATCGACCGTCTCTGACGACAACATGATGCGCTCCCAGATCGAGCAACCTCTGCCTCATACGCTGCGACGCAACAGCGATGACCTTCAAACCAGCCTCCACCGCAATCTGCACAGCAAACTGTCCAGTAATCGTAGCGCCTCCCCAGATGAGCGCAAACCGCTCGCCACCGGCAGAAACTGTGGGAACCATGGGCAAGTCGAACCAGTTCCACAAAGTCATCGCGGCCGTCAGACCCGCTACGCCCAGGCACGCAGCATCCTCAAAGTCCATCGACTCCGGCAGGGCAAGCACAGTGTGTTCTGGCGCCACCACGAACTCCTGGAAACAACCGGCCCTTCGGTCTCTGTAGTAGGTCGATGTCCACACTCGCTGACCGATGCGCAGGCCTTCTACAGCTGTGCCTACGGCTTCGATCTCGCCAGCACATTCCCTGCCGTTGATCCAGGGGAGTGTGGGCATGCAGAATTTGTACGCGACGGTCTTCCAGTCGATTGGGTTCAGGCCGACTGCTTTCGTCCGTAGTAGGATCTCGTGAGGGCCGAGTTGTGGTGGGGAGGTTTCGGAGAGTTCGTATTGGTAGTCTTGGTTTACCAGCAGAGCCTGGTGAGGCGATTGCTTGTAGGCGTGTGTCGTTGATTTTGGTGAGACTGGCGGTGCGCACTCGATGGTCGAGGCGAATGTTGATTTCGAATCTCTGCGTATGCGTTGCGCTGGGTGCGCTGTCTGGACTAATGTCATGGTTGCCATGATGACTTGTTTGAGACAAATTCTCTGCGTGAGAGATCGTGGTTGAACGTGCTGGTAGTAATTGTTGGGTTCAGCGTGGCAGCATGATCTTTAGATATCATAAAACAAGTCTCATGCTTCTGCTGGCCTACCAGCAACTCCGGGTAGGTAGATACTCTTCCGAGCAGATGTGCAGACACTCCAGCGTTCGGGACACCACTTGTCTTCCGATAAGAGATCGGAAGTGAAGTAAGCCTCCCGAACCTGGGCAGTACTCCCGATCAGTCCAGTACTGCCAGATGCACATGATTAGAAGGACTGGGTTCGATCGGAGTCGAATATCCGACACTCGACGTGCATCTGGACTCATCTTCCGACAAATGCGATGGTATAGCTGCACGCGGCTATTCATTGTACGTGGTGCGACGTCATTTTCTCAGGGAGGTCTTATCTGCTTCGCATCAACATCGCATCTCGACGGATCTGAGCTCGGTGGTATCGCGACACAGCAACACGGAAGAGCATCTCGGGGACTAAGCGAGACTGAAAGAATTCGGAAGTGTCTGGCGCGTCGATCCGATTGCAGGCCTGTCTCGACAGATGCTTGTAAGGATGAAAAGTAGTTGTTGCGAGATTGAGCGCGCCCGGAGCCAGTGATCACCGATGAGAGAACGCATGCCATTCTTTCTTGATAGCAAAAGTCGTCCATACTTTGTAAAAGGGGCCGAATGGAATCAGTTTTGCGTGAAGTATGAAATTCCCGGTACATCAGTGCTGATAGCGGTCCATCAGCTTCAATGTGACAACTGACGTCCGCTCGCAGCCAACCAACCCCAGTCTTTGGACAGAACCTCAATTCGCACCCAACAAACGACAAAGTTCTGCTCGAACAATCGCTTGGTTCTCTTCGGCAGTGTGCTGTTTGACAACACGTGCGTTTCCTCGCCAGCTGGCCTGAAACCTACCGAAAATTTCATCATCCAGCTGTATAACATCGACAGCAGCGTCCCTGCGCCCATTCGCAACACCGTAAGCTTCGAGAAAGAAATGCGCCATGCAGAACAGACCTCTGGCGAGATTTTTGGCGCAGGTGTAGTGGGTGAAGTCATCAATGGGGAGATGGAGAGCCTTGAGCTTTGTGGCGGTCGTGAGGGACATGAAGGCGCAGTGGTTGAGAGTCTGTTTGATTTTGCCTTGGCAAAGCTCCTTGATATCGATGGAGAGAAGACGCTGCGAATTTCGGTGGCCGATGATCGTGAGGAAGCGATGTAGGGCGTCGGTGTCTCGGAACATGAGGTCCTGGCCGTACAGCATATCGACGGCTTCGTGATGGATCTGTTTGCTGACGGCTAAGAGGTTTGGCACGAGCTCTTTGGATACAATCCCTCGGTTTGTTTCGCCTTTCTCTAGTACACGCTGAGTGTAGTGCCACTCTGCCGGATCGTAGGTGCATCGAACGACCCCTCGTCGGTAACCTTTGGTTCTCGACATGAGTAAGATGCCGTTGTCGTCGACGAGAGTCATCTCATAGATTATGTCACGAAGTTCGGGAGGTAATTCCATAAAAGGGAAAGGTTTCTCGGCTTTCTGGCGAGGGAGGGCATGCTTCGCCTTCTTCATCTTTGGGGACTTTTTCGGCTTTTTCTAGGGCCGGTCAGTAAGTCGAACCGCTCGTGGTTGATGTAATCCAAGCGTACCTTGTTTTTGCTGTACGTTCGATCGTCATTCTCACTTTCATCACCGCTACCTCCGTCGCGTGGGATAGTAGTGATATCGTCATCGTCACTGGATAAATCGGGTAATTGATCGAGTTCGGCATAGGATACGATGTTCCGCTTGCGCTTTTGGGAATTCATTGCTGCAGGGGCGGAAGTTGCTGACATTTCGATGAATGATGTTGTTCTCGAAAAAGCATTTCCATCAATTCACTTCGTCAGGTATATGTAGGCAGTTCAAACCGCGGACGGGTGTGCTGTGATTGGCCAGCTCCAGGCAGCAGGCGGAGGAATCGCGCTATCTCAGGCATCAGCACCTATTCAGCTGCTGCATCAAGATGCGCTCGCTTTAAGCCTCGTATTAGAGGCTGGTTTCATGACGAGAGACTCAAAACGGCGTTGATTATGGGAATACTGTTCATGCTCTATTTCACGATGCTGCGACGCGTCACGACGAGCTTGAGAAGGAAGTGAAGTTCGGGAGTGATCTGCGGCGAGAAAGTGCTGCTATTGGTCCTGACACCTAGGGTTAGGGCTGGGGTTATAGATATGTCGAACTCCTCTTCGCAAAACGATACCATTGGAAAACGGAAACCAATTTTTGATCGATCAGCGTTAGAAGTAGAGTCTGTTGATGAGAAGTAGCGTCAATGAATCGTTCAGTCAAAGAGAATCTGTGCAGATGATCAACCCCACTCGATTTCATTGCAGCTTCCATTCGAATTGCTTTGCGACTGTAACAAATTGGAATCTCGAGAGACCCATTGTATCTCACCGGCTCTTTGTCAACCATCTGTACTGGAGTCGCTGATAGAGCAGCCTCTTCACTTCGATGTGTTCAGGAGCAATGTGACACGACGACACGGAAACCATTACCTCGCCAATATCCGTCCGGCTCGAGACTTCCGCGATAGGTACAATTGGCTTTCATCCTCCCGCTCGAAAAGCAGCCCCCTCTCAGAACACGGCGCAACGAAGGAGACGCTTCCGCAGCTTCTCTTCCATCGTCTTGCCATGGGTAGCTGAAAGAAGGTGTGGTCATGTCCTCGCCCCAAAGGGTTGAGCACCACTCCCAGACGTTCCCAGTCATATCGTGGCATCCATAAGACGAAGCTCCTTTGGGAAACAGGCCCACCGCACAGGGCGAGTTTAGACCCGTCTCCTCGCAGTTGGAAGCATCGTTGCGCCACTCAGTACCCCATGGATACAAGCAGCCGGCAAAGTCGAAGCTGTTGCGCCCACCGCTCGCGGCTTTCTCCCACTCTGGCTCTGATGGAAGGCGAACTTGTTCGTATTTGCTGATGGTCCCGTCTGATCGCCAGCGAGCTGTTAGCCATCCGCAGTATGCGACTGCATCGTGCCACGTCACATCGGTGGCAGGAAAATTCTGTTTGCGAGAATCTCGTCGATCAGGACTGACCAATTGTCGACCGGTAGCATTTGCGAAAGTCGAATATTGTCCCACAGTGACCGGATACACGCCGATGCGGAAAGCAGCTATGGATAATCCGTGCATTGGCTGCGAGTTGACATGGGTATTGGAACCGAGTGCGACTCTACTTGCGGGTATGTCGGCCAGCACAGCCAAATTACGGGGATCGCCCACCTGCGAGAGCGTGCTTGCAGCATCCTGGCGTTCAGCGAACGTTAGTCGGCCTTCGGTGACTATGTTGAGTGTTTGACGGATGGTCTGGTCGTCCAGATGACCGGGGATTCTGCCCGCTTTCGCGAGAAGCAGTGCAGCACGCTGTGATGTGATGTCTTCTTCCAAGAACGCTCGAGCAAGGTCGTCGAACTTCTGGGGAAATGCTTCGCGCAAACGAGTCAGCAGGCTTTGAAGGATGTCAGCAGTTTCGACGGGGTTGTGTTTGAACAAATCGAACGCAACGCCCATCGATAGCTTGGACAGATGCCGAGCAGCGAGCAAGTATCTGACTCTGCGCGAACGAGCCAACAATGGGAGGCCAGGGAGATCACGTCCAATACACTCAGGTATCGTTTCCACCTTTGGGACGCGGCCGATCTTCCTGCACATCTGGTAGAAAGCATTCTGCGCAACATAGTCCTCGGTGTCGTCGATTGCAGCTACCCAGGCGTCCAACAAAGCTTCCGACTGATCACCAGACTGCTTGGCTTCAAAAGCAAGCGCGAATAGGGCTGGATTCGACGCGCTGTCGCCTAACGCGATGGCACCTGTTTCCTCCGCCGGTGCCAACTCAGATATCTTTTGTCGTCGCTGTACTATAGACACAGGCTTTATGTTGTGTCTCACGACCGCCAGAGGTACGATCAACTCGCTGTGGGTCTTCGCATCGCTCAAGAGAAGAAGCCGATGGCGCTTATTCGGAGATGCTAGGACTTGCGTAACCATGTTGCTTAGGTGCTGAGATGAATTCGCACCAGCATTTTCGATAGCATCAATGATGATGATCAATCCGGAATTTGACGAGGAGGATTTGGCAAGCAATATGGGTATCGTATTGCACGCAAGTGCTTCCAGTGTGTGGTCGGCATCGACGGCGAAATAGCACGGATGCAGGCCTCCTACATCCCATTGCGCGATCTCCTCATCTGTGGTCTTTTCAAAAAACTTGTTGCATGCAACGTGGTGTTGCTTAGAAATGCCAAAACACAAGTGTTTTGCAAATGTCGTCTTGCCACTACCGCTTGGTCCGGTCAGCAGCAAAGTCTGGTTGTCGCGCAACAGCTCCAGCAGGGAGAAGTAGATCGGCGCAGTAGGAGTTTCCTTGCCCTTCCTCAATCCTTTTGCCGCCTTGTCCTCTGTCGTGAATGTGGACAGAAGCGGAATGTAACCAGTAGCCAGATCAATAACTCGCCCGTCCGGATGAACGAGCAATGGCTCGCTACCAAAGCTTGCTGATCGAATCATGTGTTGCTCGAGTATCTCAGTGGCGGACTCCATCATGAGGACTTCGTACAAGAGATAAGATTTAAGAGTACCTCACGACTTCAAGCCTCACCATCCAGACGTGCAACAGATGCTTGCTTGCCCGTGAGTCACGGACTGTGATTTAGTGACTGCTATCTCGATGGCAGTCAGCAGTATCCCGCGAGAGAAGCGTTCAGGTAGTACCATTTGGGGACCTGTAGACCGCTGAGACAGCCAGGTTTGGCGACTGCTATCTCAATGGCAGTCGGTAGTATCCCGCGAGATAAGCCTTCAGGTATTACCTTGTCATCATCAGCTCCATCGGCCAACGCGGCGGCCCATGACTCCAGCATCAGCACACGTTCGATACAAAAGACGAAACGTTCCCTCCATTGGCTCGTAGAGAGTGGATGATGAGATAAGCTCATGTCCTCATGTTCAAGAGAAATGGTGCCAACGGCTGAAGTGGGGCGGAGAATTCGCCTCCTTCGCCGCACGCCGACTAGTTTCGGCCAGGCATTGTTGAGCAGCGATAGATAAACAGATCAAATCTACTGCAAACAACTCAGTATCAAGCTTTCAATCGACTCACTTCGCCTAACATCATGCCTATCTTACACGACTTCGCCTTGCCCAAGGCTATCGGCGACCTGGAATTCCCGTCAGCCGCAACAGACACCTTTTTCATCGTATTCCTGGCCTCCAAGGACCCGCAAACAAACAAGGCGTGGTGTCCCGATGTCGTAGCGGCCATGCCGGCCCTGGAGTCGACTTTCTCGGGTGCCGACAAGCCGCAGGCTGCCTTCATTGACGTTGGCCAAAGACCAGAGTATGAACAACGATCCGTATCTTTCGTCGGGAACGCTACTAAGCACCGCATACAGATGGAAAGACCCCAACAATGTGTACAGGACGGTTTGGAAAGTCAACAACGTGCCCGCGCTCTTGCGCTTCGAGAAGACTAGCGAAGGAGTCAAGGAAGTTGGGCGCTTGATCGAAGGCGAGATTTTGGACGAACAGCGACTGATCAGCCTCGTATCTCCGTCATCGAAATAGTTTGTCAGGTGTCAAACAATCTATACGTGTATCCTACCACTGTCATGGAGTGCGTCGTTCAGAGTGTTGACCGTTGAGAAGTGAAGCAATGATCGACACGCACACACTTAAATCACTTGGTCACGGCGACTCATTGCTCGGTTTCCCCTTCGTCAACGCCTGCTTGATGCTCTTTCCGCCTATCGATGTTCTTGTCAGCATGTTAAGGTAAGAGTATCGATGCATGTCACACTTACGCCTCGCGCTTGTAGAGAAACTTCATTGCAGTGACGAAGATGATTCCAAGACCCCCAAAAAGGATAAGGATCTGGTACCCATAGTTATATTTGGGAGCGTCGTAGGTTGGGAAAAGCACCACTGCCGAGCATTAGCGGGGCTCATCTGATCACGAGTGGGGATCAATCGTACAAGGAACCCAAAGAACCCAAGCGTAGGATACGACGTTTGACACAGCGACGAGGAGCTGCCTCAAGTTCGGGTCTCCGGCGTTCAATTTGGTAGCCCAGGCCTGTATGCATAAGTTAGCAGCGATCAACAGCATGGAGTCGCTGATAAACTTACAATAAGTACGGGAGTAGTAGCAGAACCAGCGTAAGAGATGTAGTATGCGAAGAGAAGTGCCGACTTTGGTATCGTCCAGACGGAAAGGAGGATGTTCGACAAGATCATCACGAATTGCAAGCTCATGATCAGCCAGTAGAACTGTGCGGTGCGGTCTGCGATCATGCCCCATGTCAAAGTGACAACGATGGCCAGTGCGTTTCCACCTGTGGGCAGGTAATTGATCTTGGTCACGCTGTAGCCTTCGGCTTTTAGCCACAAGTTAAAATAGCTCGTTGCGGTGTGACAAGCGGCAAGCATGCTGTAGTCTCGTGGGTCAGTCTCGAGTGAATGCCGTAGGTATGCATGGACATCATCTCAACTCACGTATACGACGCAACGAAGATCCACAGCCTCCAGCTCGAGAAGATACGTTTGATCTCCTTGAGTGTGAGCTTATCTTGAGTTTTCTGACCGAACTTTTCGACTCGTTCAATGCCGTAGCGAATATGCTGCTGATGATTAGCCGTCGTCCCATCATGTTTGAGAGACCTCGTTGACTCACTTCAGCAGACCAGTAAAATGCTCGCGTGTTATGCGGCATGTCTGGCAACCCAAAAAAGCCCCACAGGGCGATTGGAATGGATATGACGCCGTCCATGATAAAGAGCCATTGCCATCCAGCCAAGCCCGCGTGTCCGTTCATGCTGCTGTGGAGCCCGGCTTGAAGGTAGCCACTGAACATACTGGCAATTGACTCGACCTCTAGCAAGACTGCCGTTCGCTTGGCGAGCTCCTGGGGGCCATACCAAGAACCGAGTATAGCGATATAGCCCGGAAAGGCACAGCTTTCCAACAGACCAATGAAGAAACGAAGTGCATACATCTGGTGTATGTCAGAACATGTAGATCCAAAACACGAGCTTCGTCTGTACTCACCGTACGAATGTTCTTCGCGAATGCCATGGAGATGACGAGCGCAGACCATGCGATCTCACAAGACGGGATCAATATCGATGGACGGATGCAGCGAAGCTGTAACATCTGTGCGGGCACGCTGCCGATGATGACGCCTAAGCTGAACCAGGTGCCCAGCCAGTTGCGCTCATTGCCGTATAGACCAAGATCTTCTTTCATTCCACTGACGAAAGCATTGCCTGAAAATCGCCTGTTAGTGGAGTTTTTGTAGAATGCATGGTGGTACTGACTGTAATTCGTCTGGTCGAGATACTTGATGAAGTAGCCCAAAATGACAGTGGGGCTACGGAGAAGTATTAAGGTCAGCTTGTTTCGTTGCGAGGATGGTCATTCCACCGCTGGCTTATATCTGGTAAGATGGTATGCTCACAACAAGAATAGATCCAGCCGTTGCACGTAGCGTCGGTATTCAGGATCGCCATCAGCAGAGTCCCAGACAAAAGACAGCACCCGGCGCCAAAGCGGCGACTTGGTCTCTGCATCGCTTCCGACAGGCATCGTCAGGCTGGTAGCATTCTTCATGTGCGTGCTGTCGTTGTCGGGAGTCTCAATGGGCATGGCCGTGAGGCTCAATTGCTTCATATCGCTCATGATGAGTCAAGTGATACAACAGATGAGTATCAATCAGAAGGGTGGCCATCAACTTGTGTGAAGCGACATACGATATTAGTACGTCCCTGTGATAGCTGTTCCCTGGATGTCTCTTATTGCGCGAACCCCAACCACACCTCGTGCAGTTGCCCAGAACTTGGTTCGCAACACGAGATTCATGTCCGCCGCCTCCATAACGGAATATTCCATTGCTTCGAGACCTTGTGGATATCAGGCCTCTACAGCGCCATGAGGGCAAGAGTCCGATTGCTCGGGCAAGGTCGAGCTTGGTAGATGCTTGCAACTCTTCAGCTGCGATTGCAACAATGTCGCAATCTGAGTTTCGACATGTAGTCTCTTGCCCATACGGGCAGAGCTTGCCCGCCTATCATGTTTGGTGGTTCATCAGGTACTTTGAGGTCTTGTCTTTGTAAGATGGAAGTGTTGAGATAAGCAAGCGGAGCGGCGAATGACATGGCGTGATTTTGGCGCTCTTCGCAACATACTCATCAGTCTATACTCGCCTATTTCAGAGATCCTTCTGCAGATACATTACTCGTGGTCGGCCGGCCGATATCCAGGGATACTATCCTCGTCGATGCGTCTGGCGGAAATGTGGATTTCGTCTGTCACGGGATGCGACGTGCCATTCCAAGGCAGAACCGGCTTCGGGGGCTCATACGCAGACAACAGTCTCAGCAGTCTAGTCTTGTAGATAACCGCATTCAGGCGTGAATAGAAAAGGTTCGACACATGGTCATCGTATTCTTGCCCATTCATCACCTTTTGCGATCGAAATGGCAGACACGGTCCTCAAGATAGCGCTGGAAAATGTCGACTTCCGTCTTCCGACACAGGTCACCGACGACAACAGCGTGTTAGCTCTCAAAAATCTCGCATTCGAGCCACTGGTCAGATGGCAGCCAAATGGACTCGTCGCACCCGGTTTGTTCGCCTCTTGGGAGAACCGCAACGCTCAAGACTGGACCTTCCGAATTCGAGAAGATGCGGCATTCCACGATGGCGACGCGTGTAAGGCGGACGATGTTGTCGCGTACATTCATGGCTTCCTGGATTCGAAAGATTACTTCGGCATGAGTTGGAGTTATGCCCGTTACTTTGCACAAACGACCTTTGAGGCCGAAGGAGACAAAGTTGTTCGCATTCGAAACGCCGAGCCCTTTCCAGACTTGCTCAATGTTCTCAACGACTTCTGGCCATGTCGCATCAACAAGCTTGGCCAGCCAATCATAGGCACGGGGATCTATCGCGTTACGGACTTTGAGAGACGTGATGGGATCGGTAAAGCAACGTTACAGCTCATCGATCCATCTCAATCGACTTCTCATCCCGAGCATGTCGTCGCTATCCATGAGCCAAGCGGACAGAAACGGCTGAAGCTGTTGCAAGATGGGCATGTCGACGCGGCCTTGAACCTGGAGAGAGTCGAAGATCTCGACGTGTTGGACTTCACGCACTCATTGAGCTGGGGGAAAGTGACCAGTACTCTGTCAGCGATCTACTATCTCAACTGCACGAGCGGCATCTTTACTTCGCCAGAAGTACGTCTGGCCGCAAACCTAGCAGTCGACAACACTGCTCTCGTGGAAGAAGTGTACCAAAGTTTTGCCTCGCCAGCTGCTACGGTTGTCAGTCCGTTCCACCTGGGCTATCAAGAAGCTGATCTGCAGCCGATTCCCTACGACCCAGCCGCCGCTCGCGAGATTCTCCAGCATCATGAAATTACTGCCCCCGTAGTCCTGCGTACGCCAGTGTACATGCCCGAGCATGCACAGAAGATCTCGAAATTCGTCGCCAGTGCGCTCGAAGCCGTAGGTTTCACCGTCAAGATCGAGCTCGAGACCAACCGCCCTGAATATGCGAGATCGATAGGTCTGCGCAAAAACGTTGGAGACCTCGCCCTCTTCGACTCGACTCCTAATACAACCTTCCGCGTCCTGGACGACAAGATCTCTAGCGCCAACAACGCGACTTGGTGGCTTGGCTATCACGATGACGAGTTTCAACGACTCTTTGCAAAAGCCAGGACAGAAGTGAGGGAACATGATCGGGCACAGGCCTACGCAGCTTGTCTGAAGAGAGTTCAGCAGAATCCGCCGTGGCTGTTTGTCGCGCACCCACATGTGGTATGGGCGAGCCGACCAGGTGTAGCTGTGCACGTTGGACCGTCCGGCGTGCTTACCCTGGCAGGCGAGGACCAGACTAGCTCTCAAAGGCGCCAACGCGTGTAGGCCATACTGGCAGTAGCATACTCCGTTAGCCATGCTGGCGTCGACAAGAGATTGAAAATTTGCGGAAGTCCAATCGTAGATTGACTGATAACAGGTAGCGCAGAGGATAGATACACCTGGGCCAAAGTGTGCATGTGGACGCTTCGTACTAAAGTCTCTTAATTTACATGGTGGTATCTACAACTTCTGCATGCCGATTTCAAAAGATACTGAACAAATCTAGAGGGCCCACTTTAGCGTCTCATGACTGAGCGACAGTATCAGCATCCTTCGTACATAACAATCGAGCTAGTACAACGAGAGACCTCTCAACAAGCCTTGATACATACAGACTTGTCGTTCGCTTCTCTTGCTCGTACGCAATCAAAACCACGGCACGCGCCGCTTGTGCATACGAAGCGAGACCAATTAGTTCATGTACATGCATGTGTGCCCTATACTTCATGTCATTGGAACCTGTCTATCTCAGCTGGAGACACAACAGTTTTCGGAAGACCAGTTTTTACCAAGTCAATCGCCATCATGCGGAGGACGCAACCTAGAGAGTCCTTGCTCTACAACGTCAGGTCGTGGGCAGAAGATATTCCTCTTGGCTCTCTTGACCAACTACAACAGGTTGGCGGTCACTCTCACCCGTCGCGCGGGGATGCCGACAATTCCACCTCGATTCCCCTGCCGGCCTCCAAGGAAAGCTCTATACGGGATACTGGACTAGAAGACTTTCGGCGGGCACAAATAGACGAACACTTCGCTCTGGACGGCCAAAGCCAGCTGCGATCGAACTGTTCTGAGGTTACCGATGTTCCTCTTCCCGAGTCGAGACTGGATGCGGCCGACGCCCTCAGTGTTCCTCTCCCAGAGTTAAGTGGCCTAGGGACTGACAGGGCCAGTTCGGGCGCAGCTTCGACCGTCAATTCCTTGGCTCAATTACAGACGGCAAGGATACCCGTCCTGCAGCAGTCGCTCCAACCAAACGCAGCCGAAGCCTTCAAAGTTCCTCTTCCCGGGTCAAGTGGACTCGGGACTGATGGGCCTAGCTATGGAAGTGGTTTAACCATCGACTCGTTAGCTCAGTTGCAGACGGCAAAAATATCTACCCTAGAACCGCTGCACCGACCAGACACAGTTGAAGGCCTCGATGTTCCTCTCCCTCGGTCAAGTGGCCTTGGGGATGACGGATGCAGTTCTGGTGTTGCCTCACCGGTCGACTCATTAGCTCAATTGCAGAGGGCAACAACGTCTGCTCCAGCTGAGCGATTAGCCAACCAGCCGACCAGCCGACGGAACAAGCGACCGACCAAGCGACCGACCAAACAAACCTACTGGGAGAATATCAAGCCGCTCACACAGATCCTTCCACACTTGGAAGCCATTCAGCCGCCCAATGGGCGACATCAGCGTGTTGGCAGGCTGAAATCGATCGACTATTTCAACGATGGTACAGCTCCCCAAATTGGCATCTCTTTGGAGTTGGATGCGCATTTCAACCAGCATCATCTCGTAACAGAGCTTCGAAAGTTGAAGAAAGTTGAAGACGACGTGGCATCGAGAATGGTTGTTGTTGAGGATCTTTGTTCCGAGCTGATTGGAGCGCTTGGTCTTGCATTCGATTTGGATCCGGAGTTCTTTGCAGAGCACCTCAACCGGTCTGGATACAGCGGTGCGGATCATGAAGATTTCGCACCTGATAGATGGAAAACAGCCCACCTGCGGAAGGATTATACCTCGATGACTTGGATGCGCCCAGTTTACCAGAGCGAAAGAATGGCAAAGCTGTTGCAGACCCCAGAGGCTATCTTGGACACGCGCAAAGAATACCCAGATCTTCCATTAGCCATGGCAAATAACGCGGCAGTATGGAGAGATGCAAAGTTCAACGACAAGGGCGAACCTGACGGAAATGCAATGAAGCACACGCCACTAGTGGATACCAATATCTTCCGTCGAAGCTGGCTGTTATCGGGACGATCTGTTTCCCGAGCAGACTTCCGGGACCTCGGGGGCGAAGCGCAGTCGGATGCTTCGTCGCAGTCCGAATCCTCCTTTACGAACAAGCAGAAGGAAGCCGAGTTTTTACCCGCGGCTTGGGAAGAACGAGTGAGCTTTTGCTATTATGGAGAGGACACGGGAATGCCAATAGGTATGCATGACAGTGCCGCAATCCTGTCGAGGCTCTCGATGTTCAAATCACTAACCTGTAGTAGGCATAATTCTGGTTGACCCTTTGCCAGCGATCACCGACTTGCAAAAGCCACTACACCCTTTGATGGCTAGGAATAGCACATCGCATCGAAGCTGGCCTTGGAATGTAAGGCAGACACCAAGACAAGGCCGTTCTGTCAGGAAGCCACTCGAGATCGCTTTACCAATGGCGCCTCGACGGTCGGTCAACATGCCTCGAAACAAGTACAACGCCACCAGCGACGAACTAAGAAGGCTCGCAAGGTCTTTCGTGAACATGGTGTCCACATTTGACTGTATTCAGCCCCATGACTTCTTTGCGCAGCACATCACAGCGGCCGACTCAGCGGGGTTTCCTGTTATATCTGTGCTGAGACTTATAGAGCACGACACAGAAGTGCTCTTTCGCAGTCTGGACTGGACCCTCGATGGTATCAGCCAGGATTCTCAAGACGACTTTCTCATAGCGCGCCGCCTCTCTGAATGGCGGAAGCTGATGAGTCATTTCGAGATTGAACTACCCGCCATGGCGAAGCGACTCGAACACTTCTCAGACTTCGTCTTTCTTCCGACCGCTGAACAATATTACCCCAACGAAGTGATCAGAATCTTGGGTGTCGTCAGCCAGGACATTGCGAATGCGGAGAGAAAGTTAGGGAATGCCTATACTGACCTCCGTGCAGACATGCAATTCGCAGAGAGCCGGCGCAGCATCACAGAAACGAAAACTGTGACACGTTTGACAGAGCTGGCATTCGTCTTTGTCCCGCTCTCTTTCTGCGCCTCTCTTTTCAGTATGTCAATCGACGAGCTGGAAGACGGCGTGCCGGTATGGATATTCATCGTCACTGCTCTCGCAACGATAGCACTCGCTTATGCTGTGCGATTGTTCGTTGGAAGCGAGCTTCTGATCAGCAGCACACGCCGATCTCTCGAACGCTTTTGGTCGCGTACTGGAGTCCGACGTGGAGCTGAGGCGCCAGTAATAACGATTGCTTGGTTCGTCGTGCAAGACGTCTGGATCAATGGCGGCTCCGCCATCGTTGCTTCCATCGTGCAACTTTCGATTCCCATTGCCATCCTAGCACTACCTATGGCGTTCATGTGGACTTCCGAGAACATGGGCAGTAGCTTCAACACTGCGGTCATGCTATTGGTCTTTCTGGGCGTGGGTCTGACGACATTGATGTTCAGATTCTACGCGCGTTTCAGCCACCCGGCTCCATTGGCGCCAATTGACGAAGATGATGCGGACTTTTTTGAAGAGGCGTGAGCGGTCCTCGACTCTGCGCTACTTGGCCTCAACTTGTGTTTCCTCGGGATAGGAATCTATTTAAGATAAAGTCATGGACGACATTACTGTAGTAATCCACCATAGTGATATTGTGATAACACCCGCCTCCCTTCTCGACCAGCGCTGACGTGGTATTTCGATCCTTCCTGAACGTAGAACACCGCTAAGGTTGACGCTTCTGTCAGATGAGTCTCTCTCTCGCAATTGTAGATCTCGGACAAATGATGTGCTTACCAATATAACCTTTGGGATGGCAAATCTTCAAGGTAGCATCTCGGGTCACATCGATGCAATTTCAACCGTCTAACCCCCGAGATGGATTTAAAAGGTGGTTCAGCAAGTTTGTGTTTGTCCAGTCTTGATCAATACGCCAGTCGAGCTACATGTCTAAAGATCTGAGTATCGAAAGGTCGGATACTCTCATTCGTCAGTCAATCTATCCAGCAGACGAATGCTGAGTGCCATGATAACAATGCCTTCGAAGGCCACTACAGCCAAGGCAAACGACAGCCAAACCAGCGCGATGGAAGCAGTCCCAATATCCCCGACAACAGTATGTCCCTGCACTGTAGACGAGATGATGGCAACCACAGACGCCGCGGCGACGTGCTGCCATAGCGCGGAGATCATCAAGAGCAGCGAAGCCGTACCGAGCGCCCATGCGATGGCGTAAGTGACCGGCCGCGAAGGAAACGGCTTGATGTCAATGTCTGAGCCAGTGCGAGGGTCGCGTTCTTCGTGCCATCCAGGAAAGCTGCCCAGTCCCAGGAAGCTCAAGGCTGTAAGAGCCAGGGCTCCGATCCTGTGACTCGGTCAGTAAGTCAGGCAAATGCTGTCGACGTCGTTGCACACTCACAACAGACCGGGGAAGAGAACGTCTTCTTTGAAACTGATGCCGGTGTGTGTGATGTCCAGAGGGTCTGTATCCGATCCTACAAGGATAGACTCGAGGCCGGACGCTCCGCTGGCGCAGACCCATTCCGTTTGGCTGCTTCTCTGCGCGCACACTCCGAAATAACTAACTCTGACCCTCACCTCGCCGACGCTGGAATCACCCTCGCTTGCCGAACTTGCTGGGGATGCGTTATACCTCAGACCTAGGACGTAGATGTTGCTCATAGCCCCGGTACTCGCAGTGCAACCCGCGAGTAGCAAAGCTGGACTCTGTCAGCTATAACACCACTATTGAAAGTTTGTGGGTAATGACAGACCCGTTAGGATCCAAGATGCTGCAAGGAGCATCATCATTAAGTGGTGGTAGCCAATAAACGCTATGCCTAGGTCAGTTTCATAACAGCAGGACGGTGACATTTCACGAGGCACCTACGAAGTAAGCGCTGGATTCCGACTGCAAAACGAACGTTTGGCATGGTCTCAAGCTTTGTTTGGCCGACGCAGCCTCACTTGTAGCACAAAACAGAAGCTCTCGACTGTTGTGAGGTTCTCCATGGCAAGCTCAACGCTACTGTCATACTCAGCCGCACTTCGCTAAAGAGGAGCTCTAGATTGTCGTGCAGGTCTGGCGTCAAATCAAGCCCGTCGCTTATCTTAATGCCATGATTGGGCAGTCAGTCGGCCAGCATGCCCGTAGAATAATCAAGTGCTCAAGCATTGCCACTTTGCAAGTGAAGCGTGCTTTGGGCAGGCGCCGCAACAGTCGGAGATCTCTATTGATGAAGAGAAGCCTTGATAGCGTGACCTGCATTCGACCAAGCCAAGCCCTGATTGATGTGAACCCTGATGTCAATCAAGTCATTGGTTGCATGTTGATGGTATGGGAATATGTAGATGCGTTTGATCGAGTCGTGAGTCTCGGAGGTGGTCTGCGGCGATCGCGTGCTCTTATTGGTCTGAATTGGTGGGGTCAAGGTTGGGTTTCGGGTATTCGATACCATTTGCATGTTCATTGACCAAAGAACATGATTTCCACAGCAAAAGGAGGGACTCATCAAGTCTTGGACAAGCCATGGTTGGTTTCAGCTGACACCGATGTCAGGAGGCCTCGATTCGTCAGATCTACAAGTTGCAGCGAAGCCTACATGCTGGCGCTGCGAATATTGTGTTGAGAGATTGGGAATCTTGGGACATCGTTCATCGAGCACATATGGAATAGTGAACAGCATTTGGCGATGTCAACGACACGCAGGTCCGGTGTGATGTCCATAGTGCGCTCTTTCTAACCAACTGGGGATTTGTGGCCACCCAAGCAGTGAGGTCTCCTCTTGGAGGCTTTGATCCGCCGAAATTCGAAGGGCTCATCAGGCAGTACCGAATCAATGAAAACTATGGCAATCTCAATGGACGATGAACGTGAATGTCTGATGTTGTATCTCCTTCCTCATAGCGCAGGATTCGCGCGTCTACACACGTATACTTTTTGACAGAACTGTGTCACCATTCCCAAAACGCAACCCAAAAGAAAGGTGCGTAAAATTAAGCCTTGACGTTCTCGAAGAAGAACGTCGGCTGTCCAGGGACAGCAGTCTCGGCGCTCGGGGGAAGCTCCGTCCTCTCCTCACCCACGGTGACACCCTCAGTACCGCCGACAACCTTGCCGGTCTTGCCGCCCTCGTTGACAACAATAACCTCGACGACAGCGCACTTCTGCACGGTCTGCTTGAGGTTGGGAACCATGTCGGTGAGAACCTGCTGCTCGTCGAAAGCGAGCTTGCGCTCGAAGACGGTGGTGGCTTCGATGCCGGACTCGAGGGACTTCTTGAGGGTCTGGACGAAGGGCATGGCGCGCTTGGTCTCGGCCTTGGGGATGGACTTGCTAATGGCGCCGATGTCAAGGGTCATGTTGCTGAAGTTGTTGCGGACGGTCTCGATGATGCTGTCCTGCCATGAGGGGTACTTCAGGGCCATGAAGATGCTGAGCTTCTTAGCAGCTTTTACGTCATAGGACTTTTGGTGATTATGTTAGCTGTAGAACCGTGACGTAGCATGATTGTGTGAAAATTAGACGCGAGGGTGTGATTAGCTGAGGCAGAGCTGTAAAGTACTTTTCGGAGTATGTCGCAGTATTGTTCGTGGACGAAGGAAACGAGCCAGAAGTTGATGAGTGGCAGGTGCCTAAGAGCTTGACTCGGCAAGCTCAGCGACCTTGGCCTTGTGGCCATCTTGTCTGTTGTGGCGATCAAAGCCAATCCTGGTGTCGAAGGGACGGTTGCAGGGGCCACAGTGGAATGTAGTGCCATTGACTTTGTCAATATGGGCGCTGGTGTTGTTGTGAGCGTTGAGCTTAGTCGAACTATCGAACGGCTTGTCGCAGGTGTCACAATTGTATCTCTTCGTGGCGATGTTGTTTGCTGCCCATTCCTTGCTGTAGAGGCTTTTGACAGGCTTCTGGACGCCGCCCAACTTGTCCTTGTGCGCTTTGGTGGTCTTGTGATCATTGAGAGCAGTGATAGCCTCGAAGTTGTAGCCGCAGGGATTGCATGCGTACTGTCCACTGGCCTTCGCCTTAGCCTTGGACTTCAGAAACGATGCCTTTTTCGAAGCCTTGCTGCATTGTTTGTTGTACTTGCGTCGTTGAGCCTGCCACCCAGCGAAGTCCCGAAGTTTGAACCCGTGGTAGGCAGCGGCTTTGGTGATCTTGGACTGCAATTTCTGTCTAGCGTCCAGTTCTTTCTGCTTCTGGGCGATCTGCTCAACAGTGAGGCCGTCTTCCTTGCCATCGACACGCTCGATGAGAGACATGTGGTTGCAACAGCCATCGTACTCCATAGTCGAGAGATCCCATGTGCAGAGATGCGGCATGCCATAGTCTTTCGTGCGAGAGACCATTGCCCAGAGTGTGAGCGAGAAGACAGATTCGAGAGCGAGGAAGAGTGCACGGACTGGGAATCGTAGCAGGGCAGACGGAATAGGTGCCCAGCAGAGAAGTCCTTTCGAGATGATGGTATAGCCCTCATTGAGAGCACGTTCAATGCTGCAGGGCAACGCTCGCTTGGCGTCGTATTGGCTGAAACGCAGTGCAACGCCTCTTTTCTTCGCCGTACCAGAGCCGACATAGATACACGGGCGACAATTGGGCTTCGTGAGGACCAGGACATAGACCGCACATTGCTTTACGACGTCCGTAGGCAAGTTAATGAAGTAGGCGACAGTTGGCGGAGTCTCAGAGTGGAGGACATCCAACAGACCAGGGGCAA
>Ga0265797_10001799_pt1 | contig 37273 bp, 27 predicted proteins | sample P2T30metagenome_FD_192433 | JGI IMG/M metagenome (GOLD analysis project Ga0265797, IMG submission 192433) | Plant litter microbial communities from East Loma Ridge, Irvine, California - P2 T30 | ecosystem: Environmental > Terrestrial > Plant litter > Unclassified | place: USA: California...
AAAAACATACAACAGGCGGGATTCCCAGATGGTCACCCACTCTAGTACTAGTCGCCCGGTTCAGTGCTTATGTATGGCAGAGCGGACGGGATGCCCAGTTTTCACTGACCTATGGTCGTATGTGCTAGGTATTCGTTTTGCAAAATTATATGCATTCATTTAAACCCAATCGGCCCAAAGACGCTCGGGACATCTGCGTTTCTTGCTCGCGGAATTTGCAGCTGAATGAGAAACGCCGCTGCTACTCTGACAACATGAACCTCGTCTACAGACTATGCCATGCTATGAGGTACGGAAAGTGCCAGGAGTCACGTACCTTGATTCATGTGTCCTGAGCGGAGCCTACGTGAGACAGCGCCTTTCGCATTACTCATCTAAGTTCGATTGGATGTTTTATCGTCGATTCTCGTCGCTAGAACCAGGGCAACGTCAAATCTCGATATATTAGACGTAAACCCTTTCGAACCGTATCAGGCTCCAACTTCGATTGAAACGCTTCTAGAGCACGCGCAAAGGTGTTAGGCAGAAATGAAGAGCATCGTTGCCCTTAGTTCGTTCCCTAGAAGTCTAAGATATTAGTGTGAACTATCATATACAACTCGGCTTTTCGGTACTTTCCTCGAAGGCCACTATGCATATGCTGAGCAGTGCGTTTTCCGAGATGGGTCTTCCTTGTATAATTGCGAAGTCTTTCTAGAGGAGGCCAGTATAAAAGTGGGTGCTTCAAATCTACTCTGTGTCTCTCGACTTCTCTTATCCAGCGACATCCCACTGTGTATATGTCTCATTTGCCTCAACACATGCGTACTGACTGCACTATCCTTTGTTCTACAAACTGTTCTTTCCCCTACCTAGCTTCAATCGGACAGCTATAGCAGCCAACCCTTCTTTTCAATACAAGATGATGTTCAAATGTCTACTTTCCCTTGGAGCGCTCGCTCACGGATTCGTATCGAGCCAAAAGCTTCCTCTCTGGCAAACTCTACCACCAACGCCAGCTTTACCATCCCCCGTCAACTTGTCGACGACCTCGATCAATGGAGTCCAGCTCTGGATGCAAGAATACAACAAGGAAGTCGGCGGTATCCCGATCGTTTTCGATCACGGCGGTCTAGGGTATTCGGCGTACTTCGGATCGGTCATCTCACGTCTCGTTGACCGCAAGCATTACGTGATTGCTCTGGACCGTCGAGGTCACGGCCGTTCGACCTTCGACAAAGCTGACGTGTTCACGTACGACGAGTTCGCTGAGGATATCGATGCGCAACTGAAGAACGCTGGTATACACACATACAACGTCGTTGGCTGGTCTGATGGTGCTATAACGACTCTATCTGCCCTAGCCAACCCTTCGACAGCGGCATCTATCAACAAAGCATTCCTTTTCGGAACCACCGCTACTGTTCAAGAAACTAACGCCACGTTTTCGAATACATCAGTGTTTTCGGAATTTGTCACTCGCTGCCGCACAGAGTATGCTCAGCTGCAGCCTGACGCTGACTTCGATGCTTTTGCTGGCAAAGTCGCTACCATGGAAGCTACGCTTCCTCAAATGACGGACGAGCAGCTGCGTACTATCGACGGAAGCCGTGTCATAATTGTTGGAGCAGAGCACGAGGAAGCCGTTAACCTGAACGTCCCAGAGAGGCTACACAGTGTCATTGAAGGGAGCGCGATTCGGATATTGACTGGTGTGAGTCACTTTGCGCCGTTGCAAGATCCTGATCAGTTCACTGCTGCTGTCGAGGAATTCTTTTCATTGTAAATTCAAAGAGTCGAGAGTAGTTGCCGTACGGTCCGATATATCAATACATGCGCAAGTGGGGATGAGAGTCCGACTTTGGACGGAAGGTTTTCAATGTTGTTAGTTACAACCCTTTGCAAAAGCACTGGGCGGCTCCACTTTTGAAGTGCTGCTTAGTTCCTAATTTTAATCTCTAGAATTTGAGAATCTCTAGGCGTATTTTCTATCATATCACGGTAGTATAAAGTACGCTGCTTGAGCTACCCCAGACTGATAACAACCTAGCCATTCCTGCATATACGCGCACATATTTTCCATCTTAAGAAGAAAGTTAGAAGTTGGAACGCAACTCGAAAAAGTGGAGTCGCCCAGTACAATTGCAAAGGAGTGTATCTCATAAATTGTAAGAACATATCAGGGTTCAGAACCCTAGAGCTTTTTGGTCGTACAGATATTGGCGTTGAGGCACTGCGACTTAACTAAAACCCTCCTTGTTTTGGCTGTCGGCAGACGCGCGATCTTCTCCTTACGCGTTTACCTCGCATCCTCCTCAATATGAACAAACGCCGAAGCTCCCCGACCATAACGACATCTACCAACAAGCGCATTAAAAGCGTACCTTCCAGCTCGGCGCTGACGATGGCGTCGTTGTCACCACAAGATACCATGCAGTCGTGAGCAATAGATAGTCTTCGGAATGTGTCTTGGACGCTCCTAATGACACGAGTGACAGTTGGTTCGAGAATCCAGACTGGTCCGATCTCACTATTGAGCTCAACGACGGGCGCAAGATCCCAGTACACAAGACAGTCCTCTGCACCCGCAATGCGTACTTTAATGCCATGTGTGGACTGAACAGTCGGTTTGCAGTATGTGGACCCGATACCATATAAGTGAGCCTACTAAAAGATACGACAGGAGAGCAACCAAAAGGAGATCAAGATGGTGGAAGACGATCCCAGTGTCCTTTGGGCCCTGCTCCGCCATATCTACGGCCATCGTGCAGAATGGCACAGCGAGCATCCATGGCAATATTGGCGGGAGCTTGCCAAAGCCGCGGACAAGTATCTCGCGCCAAGTCTTGTCCTAGAAGCAGCAGATGCAATGATGAAGCACGGCTTTCACCTAACAGTCAGAGTGGACTTGTGTGGCAAAGATGGTGGGCCCTCTTGCGATGTCGATGGGATCTGCGACATTCTCGATGCCTTACAGCAGATGGACTCGAATCCACAAGTCTTCGATCGCGCTGAAAAACTGGCCAACAGAATCCAGGAGCACATACATGACAGTGACCGATTCCGTGCTCACTTGCTCGGAAATCCAAACCTCATGCTGAGGATCATCGAGAACGAAACCCGTCAGCCAGATGCACATATTACCGGTATCGATGCATGCGAGTACCACATGCAAACCCATCTTGCAAGGACAGAGCCTTTCATGAACGGGCCGTGTCAATGGTGCGAGAATGACGAAAGTGATGACGACGAGAGACCTGTGGAGCGATACAACATATGGTACGTAAAGTGTAGGTCCTGAGAGGAAGGTGCGCGGTTGTTGGAGATCATGCAACATTAGCCTACTCGAAGAATGGCAGTGGTCGCAGTCCAACTGGAGAAGGAGGTAGAGTAGCGGCCCAGACTGAGAGGGAAATTCTCCTTGCCTCAGTGCCATGCTTCGTCTTCTGATACCTGCAGACAGTAAACGGGAAGATGGTGACGGAGATGTATGAAATAATGAACACCAGCAAGGCAGCCCAGAGATACATACGGGATGCCTAGTTTTCACAGACCTATGATCATATGTGCTTGTGTGCTTGGCAATTAATTATGTTGAGATCTAAGCAGACATTTCATTACATTTCAGCTTCTTGTACTTCGCGCTCTTACGCAAAATATATGCCTAAATTAGCCGATGCTAAGACCAGTCTCACAGACTATAGGTGACTTTGAAAACCCAGCAAGTGTCTTCGGAGTCAACTAGAGTCTTCGGTGCGTCAATAGTGAGGTAGCCTTGCTTATTCTTCGACCATTGCAGAGCCATCGAGCCGTTCGATCCAAGCATCGTGATTCTGTCACCTTCAAGCACCGGAATCGGCGCTTCGACATAGAGCGTGCCATTGACGGGCTTCTCAAACGTGAAGATATAGAAAGCCTCGTCGGTTTGAGTGAAGCGAATGTGAGCGCCAACCTCTGGCGTAACGAACCAGTAGGTAGTGTTGAAGATCGCTTCAGAGTGTGCGTGAATCCATTTGCCGGCTTCTCGCAGCGTCTTCGCTTCCGTCTCGACGATGGAGCCGTCTGCTCGCGGTCCAATGTCGAGAAGGAAGTTGCCGTTTTTGGAGACCATGTCAACGAGGTCGAAGATGAGAGTTGAAACGTTCATGTACGCGCTGGGTTCGGTGGCTCTGTACGCTCGTCAGCTTGTGTTTGTTTGATTATTAGTTCCAGCGAAAGAGGACTCACCGGTTATAGCCATAGCTGTAAGGATCCATGCCTTGATTAGATTCCCACTTTCTGGGCTGCGACGTCGAAAAGGTAGCATACTCTGGAGTGTCAAAGTCTGCCACCTCAGCCACTCCGCAGCGAGAGTTGATGGTAACCTCGCGGCCCTGCTCGCGAGCCTTGTTCCACCAGTCCGAAGCAAAAGCAGCCGTCCCATTAGCGGCGCCACAGTCGCACCACATGATGTCGGTCTCATAGTCGTAGGCCAGAATCTCCATCTGCGGGACCATGATGTCTGCAATGAAGTCGTTGACAGGGAATCCACCGGTATAAGGCTCTTCCAGTCCAGTGTATGGGTTGCGAGCGATGATGCCAGGCCAAGTGGTCGAGCTGTTCGTAGCAAGCTGCGAGAAGCCGTACGGTGCAAAGTTCGGATTGAACCATTCTGGCAAGGAGAAGTAGGTTCCGCGGCGCAGACTCGGTTGATGTTTTTTCGCGGCATCGAACAGCTCCGCGAGCAAGTCGCGCTTCGGGCCATAATGTAGCGAGGAGCGGTTTGTCGTCTGCTTGGTATCGAAGTTTGCAAAGCCATCGTGGTGCTTTGTCGTAAATACGAAATAGTTGGCGCCGGCATCAGCGAATAGATCAACCCACTCCTTTGCATCGAACTTCGAGGCAGTGTAGTTTTCGAAACTGTCGTCATAGTTCCAATCTGGACCGAACGTACGAAGGCGATAGTCGTAGAAGTCGCTTCGGTCAGCTTCGGGATGATGGGTACTGTACCACCAAAACCATTCAGCATAAGACTCGTAAGGTGTTGAGTTGCCCCAGCCAGGCGCCGAGTATGGTCCCCAGTGGATGAATATACCGAACTTGGCGCCGTCGAACCAATCTGGGCTGTCGTGCCGAGCTAGATTTGACAGGTCTGATGTCCAGTTAGTGAGGCCCAGATCGACTTCGAAGTGCTGCTTTTGTGTAAATTCGCCGTCATCGAGCTCGACCGTCGCCCATCCGTTATAAGATCCGTGAACGCCAATCTTGACTGTTTTCTGGTCACCTGGACATAGGCGTCTGAGATGGCCAGGCTGGGTTGTAGTGATGCCTGGCCCGCCCAGTTTGACTTTGAGACCTGAGCCAGAGACGCACGTGGAACCGGCATTGTTCAACGTCACTTCCACAAGCTGACTACCATTTGTGAGCTGCTGCTGGGTTGGTCGAACAGACTGTACGGACACTTGGCTGCCCTGCCACAAGGTCATGGCGAAGACATGCAGACGGCCTGTTGTTGTGTTTGTCGTCGAAGGCAGCTCGATAGTGCTAAGACTCTTGCCTGTCGAGAGTGGGCTGGTGATCTCAAATATATGGGAGGTGTTACCGTTCGTGCCGTTGGCGGTAAAGCGATAAGGGTACACGATCTCTCCGCGGTTAATAGTCAAGAAAGCAAACCATGGCTCGCTACGAAGCTCTGTCGTGGAGGTAGAGTTGTCGGCGTAGGTGTAGGTCACATTCCCGGACACAGTGGTTAGCTCTACATCAGAAGCCACCAAGAACGAAGCAGAGAAGTATTGTGCTGCAGGGACTGAGATGACCTGACTGTCACAGATGACGTTGTCCGAAGCATTACCAGGACGATATCCTGGGAAGTCGAATTGAATGCCGGTCTGTGTTGAAGTGTAGGAGCCGTTCGTGGCCAAGGCAGGCGCAGCGTAAGACTGGTTCAAGGTGTCAAAGGCTGCCTCGCCAGGAAATCTGCCAAAAGCTTTGTTGTTGAAGGCCGCTGTCAAATCAAGAGGTACAGACTATGGCAGTATCAGTATATGTATACCTCTGATAATATTCCACAAGATCAGATCGAAGTACCTCAGTGCCACTTCTCCAAGCGTGTCTAGTCGATGCTGCAACATGTGCGCCTTGAAGAGCCAACAGCAAAGCTGCAAGACGTGCTGGTGCCATTGTACGTGGTTACCCGTTCTGACAAAGCGATGTAGCCCGGAAGAGATATAGCATGGTCATCTGCATAGGGCACGACGCTTATCGTTCATCGCGTTCATTGACACCACCTCGAATGCTACCATCGTCCGTCCTGAAATGCTGCGGTGGCCGTATGCCCCACTGAGGTGATAACGAAGTGCCATCGCTAATATAGTGCGCATTGGATTCATGATACGGCGCCATCACTGTCAATGGCACGTTGTGATTATCGTGGTGGGTATTTCGTGTTTAGCCGAGATAGGCAGGGCGCTGCGATAGGCCACTGTGGAAGAGTCGTGTTTTGCCTCCGCGTAGAGCGAAGTTTGTCCCGTCCTGTCTTGCCCGTGACGTGAAGTATAGAACGCTATGAGACTTATCTATGGCCACTAACGTTCTATACTTAAGCCATTTGACACTGCAAGGGTGTGAACTTGCACAAAATGCCACCTTGGCCGAGCAACGTCATGAAGATCATCCTCCATCCTCGACGCGTCCCTCGTTCCTTGCCCGCACAAACCGTAAACCATTCCTCCCCTCTTCAGCAGTGCGTGCAACCCTGCAATGTAACAAAAGCAATGGGACGTCGAAGATGGCAGGTGCCGTTTCGCGGAGGCGTGCGAGGCAGATATATGGGCAACATGAGGGCGACACACGCGAGAATATCGAGCTGAACAGGCAAGTCGAGCAAGATGTTGTTCAACGCTTTCATTTTCGTTCTTCTGCCTGGTGTTTATGCGCAATTTAACAATCCTCCTGGCGTCGACATATGGTGCGGAAAAGCATACAGAGCCACGTGAGATACTTCGCAGCCAGGAATAGTCATCTACATAAATGCTAATGCTTTAAAAGCAATGAATCCTTCAATCCGGGAGGGCAGTTCATCGAGCCGGCAAGGTCTAAAGAGCCGCTGCTGGACTTCAAAGTCACAACGCGGATGAGCCTTTACCTGGAGGACGATGCGTACGGCAGTTTTGTCGTAGATGCCTCCATGTCGGACTATGTTGGAAGCAAGCTGGAGCTCAATGGACACAATGCTGGTTCTTACGCTGACCATAAACTCAACATCGCCTATTTTCTTGAAGGTCAACCTTTCAGAGTAAATTCATCTGCTGCCCATATCGGACAGAAGACTGAGCATCATTTCGATCTCTCGCAGCTGGACATCAGCACAACCGCGCACAATATTACTGCCGTGGCCACTCTTAGTGGGAGCAATTCGACTTTCTCCGCAGGGACATCACTCCTCAGACTACCATTACGGACAGACAACGGCAGTGCAACTCGACTGGATCATCTCTATGGTGGTCTGGCTGTACGACGAGGTGAAGGCACGGCATGGAAGCCTATTTTCAGCTACACATACTATGTGCAGTGGAGCTTGTATTGGTACGCCAACCTATCCACTCTGGAGGAGTTCGCCTCCATGGGTTACAACGTCATCCATATTGTTCCTACCGGCGACCTTGGCGATACGCCCTTCCCTTGGGACAAATTTGAGCCATACCTAAACAAAGCAGACGAGCTTGGTCTCCTGCTACAATACGACGTCCGCTGGGAGTATGCCAATCTCTCGATCATGGTGGACCAGGTCACCAGACTTGCCTCACACCCTTCCATCTTACTGTGGTACACAGGTGACGAGCCAGATGGCAAATCGAATCCCATCAACTCAACCAAGATTGCCTATGAAACCATCCGATCCATCGACCCGTACCATCCAGTGTCGCTAGCGCTTAATTGTGCCGACTTCTATTACTCGGACTACGCTTCTGGAGCAGACATCATCCTTTCCGATGTCTACCCAATCAGCACCAACACGTCTTACTCAGAAGTCTACGACACCCCGTGCAATGCCACCTATGGTTGCTGCGGCTGCGACAATTGTAACGGCGCCTTTGAAGACATCTCCGACCGCCTTGACAGCTTCGCACACTTCGACGACGTCCTGGGCTGGCAGAAGACTCACTGGGGCGCACCGCAAGCATTTGGAAACGAGACTTTCTGGACTCGCTACCCTACGGCTGCTGAAGAAGTTGTGATGAACATGCTCAGTGTGAACCATGCTGCTAAAGGCATCGTCATGTGGAACTACCCGACCACTGAGGCCATTCTCAATGTCACCAATGCGCTTGCGGCAGTGTTGACTACTGACCGCGTGACGGACTCTTTGGTTAGCTCGCCAATGACTGGTCTGCTCCGAGTTGATGGTGCGGACAGGGTTGATGCTACTGTTTGGGACAACGGCGATTCACTGCTACTGAGCGTCGTGAATCTGAATTATGGGAATGTCAACGGCAGCATCACCGTACACCTACCGGTCGGTATGCAAGCGAATGCCGTGAACGAAACCTTATGGGGCGAAGCAGACTGGACCGCTACTGGCAATGCGGTTTCTACAAATGGCATGCTGGGTCTGGAGGTCTCTTTGATGGTACTGCAGAAGTGCTGAGGATATGAGCCCGTTGGATTGGGCACTGATAAACAGTAAGTGGCTAAGGTAAACGCTCGTGTCATTTTTAGGTCATACCGTATATATACATACAAGTTAATGGATCTACCTGGTACTTCCACCACGCAGGTCAAGTGGTAACTTACCTTACTGTTGACAACGCAATCTCAATAATGACTCCCTCCAATTAGAGAGTATTGTTCACCAGCGAAAGCGCGCCCACTGTTCCAATATGAATTCATGTGTAACCAGGATCTGGGAGCAACAACACGTTGAACATGGGCGAACTCCATTTATTTATCTGTTCACCTGCAGATCGTCAAGTTGCGCGGTCATGTGCTGAAGTATTCGCTGCACGGTGTTCAATGTAGAATGGTGACGCCCAAAGCCCCTTCCGTTTCGCGCTAGCAACGGGTTTGTTTACTTTCGCGCTCTTCACCCACCCGCTGATCACGCTGCAGACGATAACACTACACACAACGCCTGGAGAAAGACACTACACCGCATACCACTACACACGCGCCCGCCATGTCGCAAGAAAGCGGCATGTTCTCTGTGCGCCGGCCACGCGAGACACTCGGTCCGATCAGTAACAATGCATCCGCGATCCCAATGCCCGCCTCGGCCATGAAGCGCTCGACATCACAAAACCACTTTGGACAGGCGCCACCGACTGGACAACACATGCGCTCGACATCTGGATCGCGAATGTCGCTTGCGCCCGGCAGGCCATCGCAACCCAACTTCCATCGGTCCTCTTCCGCAGGCAATCTGGCAGAGATGGGTTTCTCGACAGTACAGCGACACAGCACGGCGAACTTTATGACTGGAACAGGAGGAAGAAAGAGCTTTGCGCCCGTCGCCAGCACACCGGCGCACCCGATACAGCTACATGGACAGGACAGCACCGCGAGGAGGAGCAGCGTGTACTCTGCGCGCCCGTCGGCAGGGTTTGGACCCACTGGCCACCAATCATTCTTCGCGACTGCACCACCTTCGAACGGAATTCCTGCCGATCCGCGACGACTACGCGACAGCGCTACTCGAGCTATGATGGGTCAGGAGCTTATGGAGTTCTTGGGCCAGCGCAATTTTGAGGGAGAAATGAAGCACACGCTCACGCACAAGACAATGACTTCGCCTACGCAAAAGGATTTCAACATGATGTTTCACTTTCTGTATCACTGCATCGACCCTTCATACCGCTTCCAGAAGAACATCGACGCTGAGGTGCCACCTCTCCTCAAGCAGATGAGATACCCATTCGAGAAAAACATTTCCAAATCACAACTTTCGGCAGTTGGCGGCAACAATTGGGCGACATTTTTGGGTATGCTTCACTGGATGATGAACCTGGCCAAAATGATGGAGCAGTACGCATACGGCGCATACGACGAAGCGTGCATTGAGGCTGGATTCGACGTCAAGGCCGATCGCATCACTTTCGAGTTTCTGTCAGATGCCTACAAGGAGTGGCTTTCCATTGAGGAGGACGATGACGAAGATGAGGAGAAACGCCGAATTGAGCCACATGTCGAAGTGATGGCTGCCAAATTTGAACAAGCGAATCAGGCCAATCTGGAGCACTTGCGGCAACTCGAGGAAGAGGGCAAAGCACTTCAGGATCAGATTGACGAGCTTTCCAAATCTGCCCCTCGATTGTCGAGACTGGACGAGCAGATCAAGATTCTCGAGGAGGACCGCGTCAAGTTTGAAAACTACAACGCTTCGATGGACGGGAAGGTCGACAAATATCAGCACCGCGCACAGCTTCTTCAGCAAGAAATCGAGCGATGTGAGCAGGAGCTGCAGGAAGCTGAGGATGAGAAGAACGAGCTGCAAAGGCGAGTTGACGACCAGGGCTTGAGTGTCCAGGATATCGATCGCATGAACAGCGAGCGTGAGCGCCTACAGAAGGGCGTGGAGGCCACCGCGATACGCCTCGACGAAGCCAAGGACCGGACATCGAAGAAAGAAGCCGAGACTGGGATTAAGCTTGACGAACTGGAAGGTGTCGTTCAGCGCTACAACAGCCTCGGATACCAAATTGGCATCATTCCTGCGACTGCTTCGAATGCGAATGGCTTCGATCATGAGTTGCACTTGACAGTCAACGACGGGCCGGACTTTAGTGCAAGTCAGATGGGCGCATCGAGCCAACAGCTCTTTGAGTCCGACCGGCTTCTGCAAGATTCTAATAACGGTTACCAGCCATACAATCTCCTACGCAACAATGATCTCAAGTCTTCAAAGAAGGCCCTGCAGGATCTGCGGAAGGCCATTTCCGACCGACGTAACGGCGCATTGGAGGAAGACATGGCGAAGATGGACATGCTTGACAAGACTCGCGAGGCTCTCGAAGACAAGTACGCCGAGATGGAGACTTTGGAACACCGTCTGCGTGGTGCTCAAGAAGAGTTCGAGAAGATGAAGGAGATCTCGTATGCGCAGAACATGGCATCCGATACACAGATCGAGCGAATGGAGAAGGAGCTCGCGAAAATGCGTGCAGGTCTTACCGAGAGCGTCCAGCTGATGGAGCAGAGAGAAATGAACACAAATCTCGAGTAAGCATGCCCCAATCCGAGCATAGTTCCAGCAGTTTGCTAATAGACATTCCAGGTACGAGCAGTTGACTCTGCGCTCCTCCGCCGTACGTGAAGAACTGCACACAGAGCTCGAGCGTATGCTCAACGACATCATCAAGTTCAAGATTCACGTCCAGGGCAGTCTGGAAGCGTACGAGGACTTCGTCGCACAGGAAGTCGAGCGCGAGTGCCAGGAGCAAGAAGTTGCCGAAGGCGCTGCCCTGGAGGAGCATGCTGAGTATGATGGCCACATGGACGAGATGGAGGAGTGAAGCGACTACTGCCTGTTCGCCGTTTTCGCTGGTTGCATTGTGATTTTTGGATCGGTGTTTTTCTGGGCGGGTTTTCCTTTGGGACGATGTTTACGACGATGATACCTTTTTCCCGTTCTTGAATGATGAAGATTTTTCGTGTTTCTTTGTACAGCTTTCTGGTGTGGGCATTTGCATAGATACCTCCGGGATACGAATGTCGTTAGCAATATCTCTCATCAGTCGAGGAACGAGCCATGACTGCACCGGTCGCGATAAGGGCATGCGAACATGTTCGCCAGACCTTAAACCACAGAGTCACCAACACTGAGCGCATCATGGTATCTGCTTCGCACTGGCGCATCCTGACAATATTAAAATGACGGAGGCCAGTTGGGCTGGCATGTCTCGCAGCCCAGCGTCTCGCAGGCAAGTCCCTGGCTGGCTGGCTGGCTGGCGGCCGTTGTTGGGCGTGCACAAGGCGCGGCGGCGCACAAAACCTCGTGGCTAGGACGAACTAACGCCATGTCTCAATTGCGGGCCTCTAAACTCTCGTCTCGCGCTCCACACGCGTGCCCACCTTTGATCCTTCTCTTTCCCTTTCTTCTTGTGACTTCTGTGTTATTATTCTTCTGGGCGCATAACACGATTCTGAGGATATTCTGGGTATGACTGCGAGGATTCCGGGGCTTTCTCTGCGTATGGTCAGCTCGACCGGGTTTCTGGCTCTCGGCTAGTTTTGGTGCCGTGCCGCCTTTCTGTTCTCTCTCTCTTCCCCCGCCGGAAGGATAACGCCCCTAAGGTTTCCCGCTGCACAGCAATCTATCAGGATCAGGATTCACGAAAAGGTCGGCCAATCGAAATAACAACCGGTCCTCTAGGATCCTCTAGGATCGCCGTAACACGGAAACCGCCCGATTCGTCCAAAATCAACATCAACACACGGTTACTTAGGTAGTTGGAAAGCTCCTATAATAAATGTCGCGCGCATCCGCGCTGCGGACTCCCATCCCACACGACTTCGCCAGCACCCACAGCGGCCTCCCGCCGCCTAGCAGACCTGCACACTCTGGATTCCTCGAAGCGCCGCCGAAGCCACGGCCAAGCAAGCGTCTGATTCTATGCGAGGATGGAACGTGGCAGAACTCCGACGGGAATATTGCGCAGGGTGGCAATGCGCCGCCGAGCAATGTTGTGAGACTGGCTAGGGCGATCAGGCCGATGAGTCGGGATGGGATTCCGCAGGTTGTGAATTATCATGTTGGGGTTGGGGTTGCTGGTGGGGTGCTTGATAAGGTTTATGGGGGGATTAGTGGTGAAGGTGAGTTTTTGTTTTTGCTGTTGATCTGACTTGTTCGTTCGTTGCTCGGCATTGCATCCGCGGTTGCGAAAAAACACGTTATTGATTGCGGAACGAATTGCTGATCGATCGTTTCACAGGCATGGCGGAGATCGTTCGATCAGGCTATCAATTCCTATCGTCGAATTATGTCCCTAACGACGAGATCTTCATTTACGGCTTTTCAAGAGGCGCCTACACCGCACGCAGTATCGCAGGATTGATCGATAACGTCGGCGTCCTGACGAAAGAAGGCCTCCCATACCTCGCAGAGATCTTCCGCGACGTGCAGCATCGCCACAACGAAAATTACAAACCACGGCATCCCGACGAGCCGTTCCCAAACAAACCCAGCGTCCTCGATCCGCGCTATGCCGAAGAACTCGAACGACGAGGCTTGACCAGACTGCATGTACAGATCAAAGTCGTCGGAGTCTGGGATACAGTCGGCTCATTGGGCACACCCAAAATCGGCTGGCTGAGACGTCTCGGACTGCAATCGTCCGCTTCGAAGGAACACTCTTTTTACGACACCAGCTTGTCGAGTTGCGTTGAGAATGCATTCCAAGCACTGGCACTGGACGAGGAGCGATATGCTTTCATGCCAGCACTCTGGGAAAAATTCGAGGGAAACACTACTACGCTTCGTCAAGTCTGGTTTCCAGGAGCGCACTCGAACGTCGGCGGCGGATACGACGATCAACAGATTGCGACAATTTCTCTTGCGTGGATGGTGTCGCAGTGCACGCCCTTCTTGGACATGAACGAAGACTACGTGCTGGATCAGTGGGAAGCAGATGAGGAGTTCTTCGAAAAATGTGGTGAAAAGCCACGTCCCTGGAGTTTTGGCAAAATCTTGAACGGTATGGAGGGTATCTACGCTCTGGGCGGCACCAAGATCCGCACACCTGGAAGATACATGGTGATCGATCCCGAAACAGGCGCCACCACAAAGCACGCTCTGGAAGATACGCACGAGTATGTTCATCCTTCGGTGAGAGCGCGTATCAAGCTCGGCGGACCTGGTCTCAGTGATCGCGGCCGCTACGTCTGCGAGGCTTTGCGAGACTGGAAACTCAATATCGAATATCCGGATGGTGCGAAGCGACCTAACGTGTACTGGAAGCTCAGAAGCAAGGATCGCAACGTTTCGACGCGTGTTATGCCGGAAGCGCCGCTATGGGGCATCGAGAAAGAATTGCTGGATTATGATCCCGATACTGAGGAGTATATCATGAGGCCGCCTGATGAGTCGCGTCGAAGAAGTCGAGGCAGAAAGGAAAAGCGGAGACGTACGCCTGATTGAGATCTCTCGCATTCTTGATGCTGCAAGTATGCATCTCAGCAGCCATGAGATTTCCTCTTCTAGTGCAGATTGGCCACAAAAGCACTAGAATTACTTCGGTTTCGGCTTGCGGATGACAACGACACCGTTATCTTGCAACTGCCAGCCAACTCCGCTCTTGATCAGCTCCTCCCATTTGGCATCTGTCGAACGCTCCACAAACACTTTGTCGGCGTTCAAATAGCTGCGTCCCAAGCATTTGAGCACATGCAGCCTCATCCGATCTTCCGCAAACCCCATAAGAGCTCGCTGGTAGCCATCGACCGCACGGCGGATGCGCCAGAACCGCGGCCAGTCATCGTGCACCAGCGCCTTCAACACAGCCGCCACTTTGCGATCCTGGTGCGCAAACTTTACTTTCAATGCATACGCTTGCACCAACTCGTTCTGCCGGCATGCCAAATCTAGGATCATGTAGCCGACAAAATCGCGGAGCTCGAGAGCGGTCAGAGGTGTGTGTGCGTGTATGTCGTGTACCAGGTGCAGCAGCGTGGGCTGGTAGGATTCCCACGAGCGGGTCAGGATGCTGGCTTGTGCGATGAACATGTAGGCTCGCTGGGCGAAAGAGTCGCGTCTGCGGGAGCCGAGAATGCCCTCGCGGAGTCTGCGCATGGCCATGAGGATGTTGGGGAGGTCATTTGGGCGGTCTGTGGCGGAGGGCCGATGGTGCATGGGAGGTCTCGAAGAAGCTTGTCCGCTTGCATTTGCTGGCGGAGGCTGAGCGACATTCGTAGTAGTAGGAGCTTTGATAGATAGAGACGCAAATGCATGCTCGAGGTCTTCGCCGCCACTCGACGAGGCGCAGAATTTCATGTACCGTTCCACGATTTTGGTGTAGTAAGCTTCTTGCGTTTTGTGATCATATAGCCTTGCCGCCTCGTCAGCAAACAGCCAGTACGGTCGAGTGGAATAACAGCGGAGTTCACCTGTTATCGCCTTTAGACGGCAGCCCGTAGACGTCCAGGGGATCGATTGTGACTGGTTTCAGCCGGTTCCATGCTCCTGACGGGCCTCGCCGCCCCGGAGGCCGGTATGCGCCAGTGTGGTGCTGATCCATGCTGGAATTCGAGTCTGTTGGTAGGGTTCTCGTAATCCTTGGAGATTAATGTGGTCTTCTGTAGGTGAGCAAGTGGGGGTTGTGCACTAGACGTCAACAAACACCACAGCTCAAGAAGTGACGACGTGGGGAAATTTGGCGAGGAAGTCGCCGACGAGACAAATCCAACTGCCAACGAGCTTGCGCTGTCCTTACGCCCGTAGGTTTGATCAGACCATTTTTCGAGATTCAATTGCTATTGAGCGTGCATACAAAAGGAATCGAGTTCCGTCCTTGTTACACAATTATTGTAGACATAAAAATCAAAAGCACGCACGCTACCCTGACAACCACAATGCCCTCACCACCCAACCCCAACGCCTCACCAGCCAGCAACAGCAACAGCTCGAAAAACGAAAAACCCACCCTCACCACCCGCCTCGAATCCAAAGCCTCCCAAACCCTCACAGTCCTCTGGACCGACATCCCCGCCTGGCTGCAAGACAACCAACACATCCACTCCGGCTACCGCCCAGCGTCCAACTCCTACCGCAAATCCCTCGCAAGCCTAACACACCTCCACAATGAGAGCGTGAACATCTACACGCACCTCGTCGGCGCCAACCTCGCTTTGCTCGCTGGTGTTTATGCACATCATTCGTTGCGACCGCGCTACGAGCGAGCGACGCAGCGGGATGTGCTGGTGTTTTTGTGCTTTTTTGGAGGAGCGGTGGCGTGCTTGGGGATGTCGGCGACGTATCATACGATTTCGAATCATTCGGAGAGAGTTGCTAGGATGGGGAATCGGTTGGATTATTTAGGGTATGTGATGAGGACTATTGCCGTTTAGACGCGAAGGATATAATATGCTGACATGGAATTGCTAGGATCATTCTGCTTATCTGGGGCAGCTTTATACCTTCGATTTACTATGGTTTTGCGGAGGACATGGAGTGGGTTAAAGTGTATTGGTCGATGGTGAGTTTGTCTTTTATCTTGATCTCCTGCATGTCTAGGTGTGGACCGAGCGCAACTGTACAGAACGACTGGTAACCACACGGTCAAGGAGTCAACAGAGATCTCAGCACGCTTATTCAAGACAAACAACGAGCTGACCATTACTTTGAACATAGATCACAACAATCGGCGCAGCGACAATGGTGGTCGTGCTATTCCCACGGTTCCGCACGCCAGCGTGGAGACCGTTCCGCGCTTTCATGTTCGTTGCTATGGGCTTGAGCGCCCTCTTTCCTGTTCTCCATGGCGTCAAGACATTCGGCGTTGCGCAGATGGAGCGTCAGATGGGACTGTCGTGGCTTGTCACTCAAGGCGTTCTCTATATTCTTGGAGCTGGGATCTATGCTGTAAGTGGTCTCAATTGTGAATGTCGCAGGGCATGCGAGCAATTCAACACGAACAACGAAGTTAACAATGTTTCTGCAGGCTCGAATCCCAGAAAAGCTGGCGCCGGGCTCTTTCGACATCTGGGGCAGCTCTCACCAGATATTTCACGTGTTGGTGGTGATGGCTGCTGGCGCACACTTGATCGGGCTGTTGAAGGCGTTTGACTATGCGCACAGCTCGCGGAGCTTAGTGGGCTGATTGCTATTGCATGATCAGGAGATAGCGTGGAGTTTGCTCGCTGAGAGACACGGTTTTGCGCCAAACACCAGAGTCTCAGGTAGATTAAATAGGTGTAGAACGAGAGCCTCGTGACAGGTGGTCTCTTGTAGATGTGGTATTGATGCTGGAGGTTTCTTGCTTAATGAATAGTTCGGTGATGTGGTATGGATGCCATGGCTCAAAGCGTGTTAGAAGGCATTGAAGATCGACCGGTGCGTTGAGAAGGGGTTCGAAGCGCTAGCGTAGGAGATCACAGAGTCGTCACACGGCGGTCTGAGGAAGCCGTGGTATTATTGTTGAGCCGTGTGGAGACACGCGAACGATAGCAGTGCACGTGTGAGACATGTAACAAACGGCATGAGCGTGGAGTGCAGATAAAGGGTCAACGCGATGGCATCGCAATCGAGCGGAGCCATCACCGACCCGTCCCCCAGCAAGTCGGAAGCGCAGAAGTTGAGTCTAGGGTTCAAGGGTCGGAACGGCGTGTGAGGGTCATGATGTTGACATGTTTAAGGGCAGGAAGTCCTGGGCCGGAAGGCGCGATGGATGCAGGCAGATGTCTGGTTTAGATGAGAGCGTGGCACAGAGGTCCACAGGAGATGGGAAGGATGCGCTGGGAGCCCACCGCGCACGGTATCGGGATGCGTAGGAGCCTAGGAGGTAGGAAGTTTATGGTGCACAGTCCTGTTGAAATGCTCCTCCTGTAGTGGATAGAAAGGCGGACAGGGGACTTCAGCTCGTTCAGGTAGCGAAGAAGGGAAAATGCGGGCACTGCGCTACGCAAACGGTGTGCCATGCATGAGTTTGAGACAGAGAGGACGTCAAATGATTACGTGGTTGCTGGGCAGCGAGCGAGGGTGCGAACAGAGTTCGGTGTATTGAACTGCTGCCAGTGTTGTATGTAGGTTAGGTGCGGCGCGGGACGCCTGGAGGGCATGCAGAATAGCAAATGGCATACGATTCGCAATGATCTGCATCATTTTGCGTCTTTTTGAGGGACGACTGTGGCGAGTCAGGCAACACGAGGTTACGAACACCCTGAGCATTTAGCTTCTTCCAGAATTGGAAGACTCATGGGTAGTCGTTGTTTGACAGACGCCAGTGGCGATGACACGACGGTAGGACGACTCGAGGACGATGATTGTCGAGATGGTGCGAGGTAGTGGTGGGCACCACCGAGTAACTGGAAAGGCTGGTGGCAGCGCCGTCGCATGTGCCGAGAGCGCGGTGCCGTCGATCCTGCAGCAGGCAAGCAAGCAGTGATAGCACGGCGGCGCCTCTGCGCGGTGCACGCTCGTTGGGTGAGGCGCGAAGAAGAAGAATGATCGGCGTGAGTGAGAGATGCTGTGGATGTGCGGACTGTGCATATATGCATCTCCTATGCACAACCCACTGTGGCTCAACACTCTCCCATATAATTACTGCGGCCTGTCTTGTGTCCGCGTGTCCCTCGCACGCGCATGTGCAGTAGATATGCCCGTTGTGTGTACAATATACATATACCTCACGTACCTGCTACTCCAACGGGATGGCGTGTGGGCTGCCTTACGGGCTCCGGACGGCGAAAACAGGCTATGATGCCTGCTAAAAGGCTTGTCTTGCTCTTGTCCGCTCTTCAAGGGCGACACTACTAGTAAATTGGTATGCAGGCTGGCATTCGCTACGCGCGGCACCGGCAGCTGGTGGATCCTCGCTCCCAGAATAGTGGCAGAATAGCTGCTGGCGCGCCCGTGAATGGTTGGACCGCTGAAACACTCCATCAACCCCGAGCACCTGCCCATGCGCTATCCATCATCGCCCTGAGTTGGTCTGCCGTCTAAACCCTCACGCTCTCGGCCCTCCGCCGGCGTCCGTGGTAGGTAATTATTGTCCTCGACGCCAGCACCAGCCAGCCCGCCAGCCAGCCTTGCCGCCGCTGAGGACATATCCCATCTCCTGCTATTATCCCAAGACCGTACTGCGTTATCCTTGTCCCTCGCCGTCTTTCCCTCCAGCACCGCCCTGCACCGCCGCGTACCAGACATCCGCGCCCACCCCCACTGTCGCTACAGAGACGATCACCCAGCCTCCTCCTCCGCCGTGATAAGCAGCCAAGCACCGACTCCGTGCCCGCGCGCCTGCTCGAGCCGCATCCCACTCGAGCAGTCAACGTAACACCGCCTCCTCCTACTGCTGCTCCTGCAAAGCTCGCACGAGCACCTCCGCCTGTCCCGTGCGGCATGGCCCCGGACTGCTGAGTGGAAGAGTTGCGCATACCAGATTACCTCTTCGAAATATTAGCTGCCTGGACCGGACGAGGAATTATTAGGAGGAGCAATAGTTGAAATACCCCAGCCAAGATGGCTACCATTGCTGCTTCCGAGGGTGTGCAGGCGGTGCATCCTTGGCCAAATGGCGAGACCAGGAGAGCTTCAGCCTACAAGACTCCCGCGGCGCTCGTCGGCATGAAAGAGAAGGAGCCCTCCACGGTCTTGCGTTCCGACCTGCCACGATCCGCCTCATACACGTACATGCCCAATGCAAACCACCACCAGCACAAATACGTCAACACGAACATCGTCTCAATCCAGGGGAGCTTCGCCGAAGTCGACTCCAGCACATCAGACGACGCCGCCGACGCCTCACCACCAGACTCCTCCGGCTGGAATACACCTGACGACCTCGAACTCAGCTCTTCGGCTGACTCTGGACAAGACCTGGCTGCCGAACTACGGAATAATCCCAAGATTGTTTTACAAACATTGGCCGAGGAACAAGCATTAAAAGGGGATGAGGCCGAGCCTCACGTGCCCACAAGCAATAGCATCGATGAGACAGACAGTGGATCTACGACGCCCACTTCTACAACTTCAAGCGCCGCCAGGCCACGACTAAGCAGAGGCACATCTCTCGCTACGAAACTAAATCGAAGATCATGGACCCAACCTTTCTCAAGGCCAGCTTCACGCTCACCATCCCCGGTGAAAAAGAAGTCTTTGTCTATCTCGAGATCTGAGGCGGCTGGTGAGGATGATGCGCAAACCCAATCACCCGGTGGCTCGAAGTTTGCGAGCAGGAAGTCGCTTCTACGTCGAAAGGACTCTTCCAAAGTGGTGCCGAAGGTCCAGGAAGAGGTTCCCAAACCTCCACCTGCCGTAGCAATCGCGAAGAGTAGAGAACCGTCTCCCAGTCGTCCCACGATGCTTCGCCGGAAATCAATATCCCTCCGCAATAAACTCGCAAGACCAACAGCTGCTCTGCTGCGAGGCAAAAGCGCGGACGAAGGCCTCATGCCACCTGTTCCTGATATTCCAACATTTCACAAGTCCTTCTCAACCGATCGACTTCCCAGCTCGCAGAGGGACCAGATGCAAGCTGAACGTTCACCGCCCGTTCCGAGACTCAGTGAGCGGACATTCTCAGGCGGTCACATCTCGATGTCGAAGAAAAAAGACGAGCTATGGAGCATTTTCAGGGCGCTCGATGGAGATTTCGCAAAGTTTGCTTCGAAATCAGTAGCGCTCAAGGCAAACGTTCTGCGGTCGACTCTATTACCATTCTTACGACAGTACGCGACACATCCATCGAACAACACACTTCGACCTGAGGATCTGGATAGGAGAGCGAACATTTTGAACAAGTGGTGGTGTGCTTTGATCGAGATGCTACATGGCCGCAACAACCAATCAATATCAGGCACAGATCGACCCGCCATCCTGGATGGCATCTCTGGCATCATGGAACGGCCCGAGTGGCGACTACCGCCATCACCATTCTCCCCAGTGATCACGCGAAACGAAAAGTCACGCTCCCAGAGCGATCTTTCGCGGTTGTCTGCTTCTTCAAGCACGTCAGACTTCCTCACAGAGTCAGTACACCACAATGTTCGCAACATTTTCCTGCAAAACCTGAGTGCTCAGATGGCGTTCGTCGTGGACAAGATGACCATGCGGAATGCTTCCGCTAGTTTGGTCACGTTCTGTGGAAAGGCTTGTGCATATGCATTCATGTTCGTCCCTGGAATGGCCGATATTCTTGTTCGCGTGTGGGATCTTTCCGTGGACACGCTACGACGTGTTCTTGAAGAAAATGGAGTTGGAAAGTTTGACCAGCTGAACGAGGAGTCTCAACCTATGTCACACTGCTTCCCACCAGCACTGCGGACTCTCGACTTCATATCTCTTCCCAAGATGATGCGCAAACTCCGGACGCCGCCACCTCTTCCGCTTGGCACTAACCATGTCAACTGGTGGGGATACTGGCTTGAGAGATGGACCGGCCGCGAGAGTGATTTGTTCTACGTGTTCGTCAAGCACTACCACATTCTTGTTGCCGATTTCCTACCTGCTGGAACCACCAGAAAAGAGCGGATGTGCATACCTGGTATGCTCATGGTTCATGGTCAGATTTTGACCAACCTGGACTCTACCATTCACCGGGATGCTAAACCTGCTGGGAAGGATACGATCCCTGGTAGTGCATCTCCGACTTTTGACGACGTATTCTCAGGACCAGACGCTGTTGCTTCTACGATACCCGCACTTCCTGCAAACGCTACACGAATAATGGCCGAGAACCGGCTTATAATGTTAATACGCGACTTTATTTCAGAGCGAGCTTCAGACTTTTCAGTTGCTCGTCAGCTTTTTGCTGAGTCTTTCAGCGATCTTTTGCAAAGTGCTACTAAGGGCACTTCTGTATACGACCATTCAGCTTGCTACACGCTACTCGACTTCCTTGAGGAATCTCTGGTGATCTTGGCTCGTTTTGAGCACGTGGCCAACAATGAGACTCCTTTGATCAACTCCAAGTTCTGGGCATCCGTTTGCAAGAAGATGGCAAGCAGCGAGAACACTTTGACGGAGATCAGACTCTACGCGTTTTTGTACACAATCTGGAACACTTTGATATCATGCCCTAATCGCAAGGCCGATCTTTGCACCGACTTCTTGCTGGATCACGACATTTTCGAGAGCAGGTTCAACCACTGGTGTCCTATGGTGAGAGCATACTACATGCGACTCCTGTGTTGGCGTGTTGGAAGGTTTGATGGAGAGCCTGCTCACTGCGACTTGAAGGTTCTGGGCATGATGCACGATCACCTTTCGTTGACCTGGTCCCACTACCTTTGGCTGCGAGAGGATGCTGTGCAGCGCCACGTTGTGCTTCCTGCAACAAACCCTTGCAATCCTGCACCCAGCAGACGCCTTCTCATCATCCGTACCGACACACCTACCAACGTTGGCGGTGGCTCTTTCATCTCTTTCGACGGCTTCGTGCCTCCCAACCCCTCATCACACATGTCGGCTGCCAAAAGATTTTCGGAGAACGACGCCATGATGGAGCTTGAATCGAGGCCGAATTCGTCTCACTCGATGGATGAGAATGAGAATCCGCCCAAGGGTATCCGCAGCATCATCCGCAACATCATGACATCTCGCAATCGTCCCAGAAGTCCTGTTCGAAATGGACCAGAACCTCAAAAGTCTGCCGCAGACGCCATCAACGACGCACAACACAACGCTCTCAACCGCTCGCCTTCTCAGGACCGCCACCGCAATACCAACGCCACCACACTGTCTGCTTCAGAACACCCTACAGGTTCCCGATCAGTCAGCGCAGCAAGCAGCACTACCGCACACCGCAACTTCTCTTTCAAGTTCTCTCTCGACTTCCATCCGAACGTCAAAGCACCCGGGCAGATCCGCTTGTTCCCACCGCGTCTCCCGAAGCCCGCTCAGGAGTTCTTGCAAAGCCGATGCGCCAAAGCTAACGGCGCGCAACATATGCAAGCCATCGAGCCGAAGGATCTGAGTCGCGAACGAGCGAGGTACACCGGCCGTGCGCTCGCAGAGTGGATGATGGTCGTTGGCGAATGTCAGAGCTTCTTCGAGAGACGAAAGAACGAGGGCGTGCCAGAGAATCGCTTCGTGGAAACGCCGACACTAGGCGTAGAGGTCTTCAAGAGAGGTGGCTAAAGGATGCTCCTGAGGAGATCCTGCCACAGTAATTTTTCTTTTTTGCTTGAATGTGTTGCATCCGCAGTGTGTTTCTGTTTTTTAACGCATGCAAGAGTGAGCGTTCTGCGATGTGCTTTTAGCTTGTTTGTTTGTTGGGATTCCTTTCTTCTTCTTCTTTTGCTTTGAAAAGGAATCTCTTGCCGATATGACTGGACATATAAATTTTTGTAAATGGTGCGTGGGCAGAGGACATACGAAAGCACGGCGGTCGGCGTCTTCTTAGATATTCATATGGGAACTTCGAGCGAGGTGGTCTGGGATAGACCAGAGCTCTGGGAAATGGCAGAATTCGTTCACTGCTCTGATCGCTTTTCGTTTCGCTTGTTCTTGATGTTACTTCGGTGGTCTTTGATCGAGCGTCGTGTACTGAGTTGTGGACCTTGCTCGAGTACATGTATGTATATGTGTGGTTGTTGAGAACCTGTACGAAAATTATGTTGCAAGAAATTCCTTTTTCATTTATGGCTTTGGGAATAATCGACACTCGTAAAGGGTACGCAAGCGACATGTAGAGTACTTGTACTAGTCGTGGAGATGCTGTTCACAAAGCCTATCAATCTCAGAAGCTAGTATGCTAGTATTGTCAACTGAATAGATGAGACGACCTTGCTTACTATTGAGAGTAGGAGGTACGCAACGCCTATCAATCTCAGAAGCTAGTATGCTAGTACTGTCAACTGAATAGATGAAGCGACCTTGTTTACTATTGAGAGTAGGAGGTACGTAACTGACACGAACTTGAGCGCAAGGGCTGTATGTACATTGATAGACAATGTCGGGCCTCTCAGCCCTAAGGGAAAGGTGTCAGCCGTGTAGCATCCGTACCCGACCTCGAGCCGACCTGTAGACTATGCCGATGCACGGTTTAAAGATTTCTCCGCGCATGTAGTCTAGCTTATGCGACTTTATGGTGATAAGCACTCCTCAGCCTTGAAGAGATGATCACACGTGTAGGGTGCTTAACCGATCTGTAAGTTCTGCTGATCCGCAGCACCGAACACTCCGAGCCTTAGGACACGAGGAACTACTCGTACAAGGTCTGTTGCCGATATGTATGCTCGTTGCCGATACGCAGGACGGAGGTGGTATCAAGCCTTGCCCGTGTACGCTAGGCGTCCCTTGTTCACGCTGTCAACGAATCACGCAATCACCACTGCCAAGGCCGCAATCTCGACCCGGCGCTCTCCTACTCCAGACGTCCTTGCTCGCGTGCCTTCTCTCTAGCCTCGTTTCCCTCCCATCCGTGCTCGTGGCAGACGGTATCCACAACCGGACACCGCAAGATCATCGCGGATATGTACATACATCGTGACCTTACATCCTCAATCTCAGCTTCTTTTCTCGTTCTTTCGTTCTCCGCGAATGTGCTCATTTGCACAAGACAAGCATAGTATGTGAAACATCTGGAAATTCCAAGCCGCCACGCTTCCTCGACTCGCGACAAAAAGCAAGCTTGCAGCACACAAGCGCTAGAGTAGCGTCGGACAAGAAGACCAAATTGTGCTCAAGCTTGCACAAGCCTGCTGTGGCGGAAGCGTGTCGATAAGGCCGCCCAGACATTGATTCATCCGAAGACACACGCTCCCGCGCTCTGGAGGGTGCCCTATCGCCTCATGCCAATGATTTCAATATATGATAGAGATGCACCGAGAAGCGAAGCAGGGCTCCTCGGATGACTTCCGGGCAAGGCAGAGGAAACGGCAAGGATGTTGCGCGAATGGTACATCGATGTTGCATGGAACGCCGCCAGAAAGACTTCGCTAAACCCAATTGCAGGGACCAGAGTCCCACAGCGCCCACAACTAGCCTTATCTGCAAACCGTGGCCAAGCACGCTACGGAGAACTAGTTACGATTGTACAATACGAAGCGATGGGCGATAACATGCCTGCTGCACACGAGCGGCGCGCGCTTGTCGACCCAGAGCTAACGTGTAAGGCGACATTGGACTAGATGGCGAGCACACGATAACAGGAAGGATTGCGTGCGGTGGCACGCTCATGTGGCGGCCCTTCTGGGCTCGACCCTACATGGAGGTTGACCCCAGAAGGGCAGGTGAATAGATTGGGGGTTCATGGACTCTGTGATCCGGAGCAATATGGTGTTGGTAGGTGGTGTCGCCACATTGTGTCTGGTGGCTATAAAGGCATTGGACATACACGACATTCTACTGTGATCGTTCACACCACACACCACACCAACCCATCGACCTTGTCTTAATACAGCAGCTACCAAGCTGTACGTCCCTTCGTGGTGATCATGGACGCCGAAAAACGGTTCGAAGTTGGGGCCCCTGTGGCTACCACAACGCCTCTCGAAGTTGGTGACGATCTCAAGAACCCTGCTGTGCTCGAAACCAAGACCAGCAGTTTCGACGAGGAGGAGAAGCAGGATGGCGATGTTATCATCAGAACGGCAAAGGATGCAGCTACGCATCTCCTGCCAATGCGTGATGACTTCGACCCTGCTTTGACATTCCGCAGCATCTTCTTGGCTACTGGCCTTGCAGCATTCCAAGCTGTCATGTACCAGATCTACATGGTAAGCTTAACACTCCATGCTTGGCATATCTCCGACAGGTCTAACCATTGATGTAGTTCAAACCTACTATGATCACAATCCAGGGTACCTTCATTGTCATCATCGCCTTCTTCCTTGGTAAAGGTTGGGCCAAGATCTTCCCTCGTGGTGACCTTCTCGAAGCCCGTTGGAGAAGCACCAATGGCGACGGCAAGCTTCCCATCTGGATCCAATTCATCAAGTTCATCAACCCCAGGCCATGGAGTCTCAAGGAGCACGCTATCTCTGCCATCACTGCCACCTCTGCTTCCCATGCTGCCGCTGGTACCCAGGTCTTCGCTGCGCAAAAGCTGTTCTACAACATGCCTCTTGAGGCCTCTACGGTCATCTGCACAACTATCTCCATCGGTTTGTTCGGCTACGGTCTTTGTGGTCTGCTGCGCCCAATCACCGTGTACCACGTCGATGCCGTCTACTGGGGTACTCTTCCCACGGTGAAGACCCTGCAGGGCTTGAACTGGAACAACTTGAAGGATTCTAAGCCGTTGCGAGTGTTCTGGTACTGTCTTGGTGGCATGTTCGTCTACGAGTTCTTCCCGGCGTACATCTTCCCGTGGCTCAACTCCGTCTCGATCCCCTGCTTGGCTGCAATGCACGCGACTGGTGCCAAAGCACAGACATTGACCAACCTTTTCGGCGGAGCATCAAACAACGAAGGTCTTGGTCTCTTCTCTGTGTCTTTGGACTGGCAATACGTGAGTTGAATCTTTACTGGACGTACTCATGTTCATGATTGCTAATTCTTCCGTCCGATCCAGATTACATCATTCCAGACCTCTCTTCCTCTGAGTCTTCAGTTCCATCAAGCCATTGGTCTCGGCATCTGTTACATTGTCATGTTGGCGATTTACTACAGCGATGTCTGGAACGCCAAGTCGTTCCCCTTCATGTCCACTAAGCTTCGCTCGGCTGATGGTGGCTCGTACCCTTCCGCGAAACTCTTCGTTGGTGGCGTCCTTAGCCAGACTGCTCTTGCTGAGTACGGTCTTCCGAGACTGACGGGAACCTTCGCTTACTCTTTGCTCATGGCAAACGCCGCCGTAAGTGAAACCCGCACCCATTTCGTTCGCAGGATCTAACAACAACTCCAGATTGGCGCACTTATCATGCACGTCATTCTCTTCATGGGTAAAGACATCATCGCAACATACAAGAGCGCACGCAAGGGCGTCTTCAACGATCGTCACCACGAGCACATGGTCAAGCACTACAAGGAGGCGCCTTGGTGGTGGTACATGATCGTTCTGGTCGGCAGCTTCGCTCTTGGTCTCATTGTCGTGTTGAAGAACAACATCACTCTGTCGGCTTGGGCGTACGTTGTTGCGCTGATTGTTGGTTGCATTATTGCTCCATTCGTAAGTTCTCATCCTCATGACGACAGTATCTCAGCAACTGACCATTTACAGAGCACGATCATCTACTCGAGATACGGTAACGGTATCGCGACGAACAACTTGTCCAAGATGCTTGCCGGTTTGATGGTTCCCGAGCGCCCTGTTGGAAACATGTACTTCGCAGCGTGGTCCCACAACGTCATCAGCAACACCGTCGACTTGTCGAACGATCTGAAGATGGGCGAGTACCGTAAGTACAGACAAGATCGCCTTTAAACGAATCCCCGCTAACAAACTGTGCAGTCAAGATCCCTCCGCGTGTCATGTTCTTGACTCAGTGCTGGGGCACCATTTTCGGTGGTTTCATCAGCTACGTCGTCATGGTGTCCATCGTCACACGCAACGCAGACGTCCTGACCGATGGCGATGGCAACGCATCGTGGAGCGGTGCAACCATGCAGTCTTACAACACCAACGCGACCGCTTGGGCTCTGGCCAGTTACCTTTACAAGTCTGGACAGACCTACTACATGGTCCCCGTCGGCCTCGCGATCGGTGCGGCAGCAGTCGTCGCTCAGCGCATTTTCGCATACGTACGTCCAATCCTTCGGTGATAATTGGAAGTGTTCACACATCAGCTAACACTGCCTTTAGTTCAAGCCTAGCGTTGCCGGCGTCGCCGTTTCTGCCGTGAACTTCCCTCAGCTCATCCAGTACGCTGGCTACATCCCGTACAACCAGTCGCAGACCTGCGTCCTTCTGAGCTGGATCGTCGCCGGTTTCTTCACGCAGTTCTACCTGCGTAACTACAAGCCTGGCTTCTTCAGGGAGTACGCTTACATGATCATGGGCGCGTTCGATGGCGCCTCTTTGTGCGCGTTGTTCATCATGTCGTTCGCTGTCTTCGGCGCAGCTGGAGCATCGAAGCCTTTCCCGCAGTGGTGGGGCAACAATGTTGCCGGCAACTATGATCTCTGCCCGTCAGCAGAATGAGGGATACGACAGACACTCGTTACGAAGATGGTCAGGATTTGACGAATTGATACTAGGCTCTTTAGATGAGCTACTCTTAATAAATACTTTTCCACACAGCGGCAGTGATCCATAATCTGGGAACGAGTGAAACTTACGATATATACAGACTGCACGCACTCTACTGGCTACTCAGCACCCCAGCCCTGACCTGCTTACCTATCGCAGGTTGTGGTGCCATGCTGACCTTCACACGCTCACCATAGGCCCCTTGGCTATACTCGACAGCACAAACCTTGCGGCGGAGCTGATAATTTCTTTTTTTTCCATTTTGTCGCAACCTTCTTCTCTAATACCGCTCTCCTCTGCTCTCCTGAGTCCTGGCCAGAAAAACAGCATTCTCCTCTCAAAGTGTGGTCTCTTGCGAGTTGCAACCTTTCGATATCAGCATTTTGAATCGAACAGACGCCGTCGGTATGGCTTCTGGAACACAAACAAATGGCGGACCTGCACAACCATCTCTGTTGGGCCTGCCCGCCGAGCTGAGAAATGAGATATATCTTCTGGTCGCAACCGGAAACACCCGGCCACTCCTGGTCAGTCGTCTCATGCAACTGAGAGCGCACAGCAAGCCCTTTCCGGAAAAGAAAGAAAAGATCAAACTGGAGACACTACTCGACAGTGCCGTCGGTCTTCACCCTTTCAGCCGGACATGTCGACAACTGCGAGACGAGTTCCAGCCGCTCTTCCTCCATGAGAGTGAGCCGTGCCACCGCCTCATCGTCAACAACTTCAATGTTGCGCAGACCTCTTTCGCTGCAAGATTCCTTCACAAATGTCGCGTCATGGGTTTCCGGCGAAAAGGCGCTCGAAGGCATACTTCTCGCTCTGGCATTAAGCACAGGATAAAGCTTGAATTCCACAGCGACAGCGACATAATCAGGTCTGCATATGCATTTTTAGAGCAAATCGTCGCAAAGCGCGAATACCCAAAGGAAATGATCACGCAGGCCACTATCAAATGGGCCATGAACAGATCCCATCGCATGTACATATACGATACATCATCTCAGCTCATCGTCCGACGTCGCACGCCGGAAATGTCTAATGCGCAGGTGGCCAGAGCCGTCACAGCACTGGATCTGGACGAAACCAGGAGAATCTTTTGCTACGTCGACAGCATCATATATGGCTTCGAACCGATCTTGGCCATCGATGGTCCAGATTCGTGGGACGAAGAAGCGGTACAGTTGATTCGACATGTTTGGAACGAGAAACTCAGGCGCTCGACCAATGATTGGCGAGGTCAGGAGGTTCAGAGCCTGACTGTTAGAGAGAGGATACGCCGCCATATCCGCAAGCGTATGCGAATGCGAATGGGCGATGAGTCCGATGACTGAAGACATCGCAATCATGTCATATCTCCGAGCAATGTGTGTACTTCTTTGTCTCAGCAACGAAGGCTTACACATTCACTTCGTCCGGCAGTGACCGCTGATATACGTACTATGACGGCTAAAGGTCATCACCTTTCACATCACGCTTTCACCTCTTAGCGTGCCGCCGAGAACCGACACCCGAGCACCAGCACCTTGGCTGTCTACATAAGTCTTCTCCTCTCTCGATCACCGCCAATCAACACCCACCCACAACCCACACCGACTCCGACACAAAGCGGATCATCGGCGCCTCGGAATCAAGAAGATGGACATGAACAGTCTTATCGAGGCAGTCACTGCACTCAACTTGGGTCTTCCAGACAGAACCAATGCCGAAGTGGCTGCGCTTACGCGAGGCACGCAAGTCAACACCAGCCTCATAGTCCGCCTTCCGATTTCGATCAGCGACACTGCTGCTGCAGCTTTATCTCCGGCCAAGACTTCTCTACCACCGCAGGCAAGTCTGTTAGGGCTTCCACAGGAGCTCAAAGATCAGATCTATGGATACCTGACCGAGGGGGAAGATCGCATCATCTTAGGATGGCGATTCGTCGAGGCCTACAAGCGTCGCTACTATCCAGCACTTTCGCACGAGGAATGTTTCACTTCGGCAATTGCTCTTCATCCACTGAGCATGACGTGCAAACAGATGCTCCATGAGTTCCAACCTGTGCACTTACGGGCTACCAAGCTTCGCTGGACCTTTCTCGTCAACAACTTCGACCTAGAGCAGCTTATGCTCTTGAGCGGCTACGTCAACAACGAACTCCTCGCCAATTCCATCATACCTAGCAGGGAATGGAAAGACGCTAGAAATGCCTGCATGCCGCTACCATTCACGTCTCATGTGGATTTCACTTTGCGTTTCCAGATGGACAACAATGCCGTTGGTTCGGCTGACAAACTGCGCGACATCTTCTGGTCGAGTTGTCTTGACGACTGCCGGGCCATAGAAGCTTTCGAATGGATTGAGTATGCGAACCACGAAGTTGCAACTCTTTACAATCCCCGAACCGGCGGGTCAGCGAAGCACGTACGAAGCATGACGAAAGCGGAGGCCAAACGCATCGAGTTCACGTTCAGAGATCTTTACTGCACGGTCGAATCAGCTGAGATTCGGACCGAACAGCGGAACGGCATACACTACAGAGATCGCGGGGAGTACTTGATAGAGGTAGCTTGGTTTCGGGCGTTCTACGAAGCTGTGAACGACATGGGTCTTGGCAAAGAAGTCACGAGGCACTACTAGGTAGCTTGAAGTTGCCTGATCGCTACGTGTTGCGTGTGAATCTGGAAGTGTTTTGGAAGGCGTTCGAGCGTGTCTACCAGGCAGTCAAGTCCTGAGGACCAGGAATAGATGCGTAGGTCAATGAACCGTTCGCCTATGAGCGATCTCCAATGAAGCTTATCTTTGAATCTCAAAACCTGCTCTGCTCAAGTTTGTCATTGATGTATTAACAAATACCGTGTGAGCCATTGCATGATTTCCTAGATCGCTGAATACTTGTGGACGAGTTCCTTCATTACCATTGATGGATGTTCAATGATCATCAGCTGTCAAATATGCCAGTCAGTGGCGAATGAAGCTTAGATGTGAAGTGCATCGGCTGAACACAATGCCGGTTTCATTTGTTCTTATCGATTGAACTGAGCACGTGATAGTCGTTGCCAGCATGTGATTGCGGTCTACCTCGTGTCTACATAAGACGAGTCTTCTTCCCTTCTTGGAGCAGCACATCATTATCAACAGCAACTCTCCGACATATCAACACCACAACCCACCATCCAACATGGACACCACCAAACGTGTCATGGACGACGGCATGAAGCGGAAGCGAGGCACTCCAGCAGAAGATCCCACTCCTGATCTCGAGCGTGGAGGTCCATGCAAGAAAAGGAACGGTGTGAAGGACCACAATCTCAGCGCCGCCAACACGGCTATCACAGACACTACTGGTGAGACCATCCAAGCGATACTCACTCACTGCTATCTAACCACCATAAATCCAGGCGATACCCACACCGGCTCCATTTCTTCTGACACAAACACCACCCGTAACAACAAAAACAACACCCCGAACGAAGCTCCATCGAAACCGACCCTGCAGACTCTCCCGCGGGAGCTGAGGGACTTGATCTACGACTTCGTCGCCGCCACTGAAGAGCGCATCGTACTGGGTAGACGCATGACCGAAGCCCGCAACAAGAGGTACAAGACCGAGACACTCTACGAGTCTTTCAAAGGAGCCATTGCCTTGCACCCTTTGAGTATGACTTCTCATCAATTCCTGGATGAATTCCAGGAAGTTCACATCACAGCATCGTAGGCCCGCTGGACCCTTGTCGTGAACAACTTCGACCTCGACCAGATCAGACACTTTAGTAAATTCATCCAAAGCAGGCAGTACATCAAGGTGGCAACAAGCAGCTTCTCTAAAAAGAAAGACGAGTACTGGGAAGATTGGGAACATCAAGTCCCGTCATACAACTTTCCCGTCAGCCTGCGCTTCCAAATGGACAACCATGGCCTGAAGTCTGCCAACGACCTGCGCCGCCACCTCGTCAGCCATGAGGGAGAAGCACCAGAAAGCCTCGCCAACCCTAACATCTCCAAGAGGTGGTTCGGCGTTGCTGAGATCGCCACCCAATACGTTCCACGCACATCCGCGCCGGTGAAAGAGAGCCAATGCATGACGTTGGAACAGGCCAGAGAAATCCGGTCGATTTTCGGCGAGGTTCGTGACACCCTCTTCTGCGTATTGGACGAAATGCAAATGTTAGGCGAAAGACACTACGGGGGCGAGGAGATTGCAGATTCCTACGATTACATGGAGTGGTGTTGGTTTGAGCCGTTCTACGATGCCTACGACCGCATGAAGGGCGCGAATGACGATTCTGAGTAAAGCAGGCTGAATCGACACTGCGATTGGAGGCTCGGTAAAGATGGTCGAAGATGTGCACCGGACCAGAGAGAGGCGCACCGGACCGGAGAGAGGCACAATGGTACTCTCAAAAGTAAAATGCTTGCTTCAGAAGAGCGAGGCGTGAGGACGTGTGCTATCCGGAATTGGAGTGAGAGTGATCTTCGTGGATCGGGTCTCACAGGTCTTCAGAGAGCACATGAGTATAGTTACCCGACTTGGGCAACGAACAAAAGTTTGTTATGAATTCAAAATGTTTCATTCTCATAATCCTAGAGCTGTTGGGTGTAGTCTACCCAAACTCTACAGGCACCAAGAGACAAGCTTCGCTTCAGAAGCACAACAAAATCAGTATTGCAGTAAGAAGCGAAGCCGGATAGTCTCAAGTCCAGCTTTCCTTCCATTGATAATTCTCTTCAATCCCTTGACCCCAAAATGCATGTATAAAGAAATGTAGACTCCGTAGAGTAAAAAAGAAGAAAGAAAAAAGAAGAAGTGAACAGAAAGGGAAGTCGAAAATGAAAAGGAGAGAGCACATGCTCTTCTCGAAATAGGAGATGAAGAAGTATGAAGAAGTATTGGTAGCGAATGGACGTCGGTCGTCGCGCGTCTGGGTTCGCGATTGCCACCAATTGATGCAAGGGATATCTTGGTTTGGGTGAGGAGGCGAAAGCCGTTCCCTCGAATTTTAGTGTAGCACCGTCCCGAATGCAGTTGTACTGTAAAAGGTTTGTTTGTTCCCGTGTATAACGCCATTTGTTGCTTGGATCCAATGCAGTGCTGTGGTTTGTCGGATATGTTTCCGACGGTTGGAAAGATGAAAGTCGGCCGTTATCATGACAAGCGTCTTCAGGTGTCTTCAGTCCACATCAAGCCGCGGACCTCGGGCCGTTGTTCGCTTGGCTCGACCTCGCATTGTTCCGGCGAGACTCTTCACGAATCAATTTCTCGACCAAAGCTGCAGGCTCTCCAGATCCAGTCTGATGTGCACCAGCAAGCAAGTAGCCTTCGTTCTGCTCAAGCTCCAGCGGAGTCACAGGGCCAGGGCTTCCGAGAGGTGCCAGTCGAGGGCTGACGGGCCTGTCCTCGGCCTTTCCACCTGATCGAGCCGCCATGGTTTGCTGCTGGTACATGAACAAGTGCTTCTGCGCATCCGAGTACATGCGCTGGTGCGCCCGCGGGGAGACCGGAGGGTTGGCTGGACCATCTTCGGGAGTTGACTGCATGCTGCTGTGGGATGAAGGGAAGTTGGCGGGGTGGAAGCGAGGCAACGAAGGCAGCTTCAAGGAGCCGGTGTTGGCACGGCGTGAGCCATTGCCTTGTCTGGAGTGCATGGCGCGAGGTGCAGGTGGTTGAAGAGATTCGAAGCGTGAGGGCTCGTAGCGAGGCGAGAGAGGAGAGACTGGACGCATGGCAGGAGAAGAGCGAGGAGAGGGCATCCTCGAGGGTTTGGCGGAGTGTAGAGGCGATCGCACCGGAGAGAGGCCTCGTGAGGGAGCCACTTTGGGGAAGAGGGTAGGCGAGGGCGGCGGTAGTTGCGGAATGATGGGCAACTTTTTGTGTGGTAGTCGAGGGAGGATGGAGAGTCAATTTCGGCGTGGCTACGGGTTGTAGTCAAGTAGTGTTGGAGTGGAGGGCAGAGCGTGGTTCTGCCGTTTTGAGCGACGTGGGTCGTGCCGAATTGGCTGCTGTACGATGGTGATGCCGGGTGACGAGCGACAAATGCCGGGCGAGGGGTGGAGGGATGTCAGGGCCAACTACGGCAGTGGGAGCAGAGACAGAAAGTACGGGGGACAGCAGCGGCGGGTGGGTCTTTGGCTCTGTGCTGGCAGTGCTGGCAGCATCAAGTGGTTTAAGTAGTTTTAAGTAGTGTGGGATGAAGCGCGCGGTGATTGATGCGAGAGGTGGCGGGCGGAGTGTGTGGATATAGTATATATGTCATGCGAAAGAAGGGTAAAGGTACCGCTAGACGAGGCAGGGCAGCTCGGCAGCGGCCATGCAGATAGACGAGACACTCGCAACAGCCAAAGGTGGGGGTTTGTGTGAAGTGTGATGGTCTCGGGGAGCAGGCCGTGTCGTCGCATGGGCAAGTGAGAGGAGCCTGTGGGAGCACAGAAGCGCTGCGAATGGCCAAAGCACCACCAGCACACACTGCTCGACGCAAGACATTTCTCGGACTGCGCGGCACGCTCTCGTGGGCCAAGCATGGCAGGCCTCTCTTCCAAGCACTGCAGGCACTACTCAGCAACCACCCAAAGCAAACCCACCGCCAAACACGCGCTACCAAACACTGCCGTCTCCGCGCAGTACTCCCTATCACCGCGCACCGCTACTCGTCCGAACCATGTCCTCGGTGCCAGCCGTCCACCACTCCTAAAGTCACTCCTACTCGCTTCGCCCGCCAGCAGCCTATTCTTGCCCGTGTGAACAGCAGTGCCCCATTCGGTGCTTGCTTACGAGCCTTTTCTTCCCGTCAAACCTGACTCGTCGCCAGCACAAGCTCGAATGTACCGGAGACATCTCCCTAGGCGCACGCGAGGCACAGGGTGATCGAGGTATCTTTGGCAATCTTGTCTCACCCAGGACCCTTGACTATGCACACCTGCATCCTTCGTTACCCTTGTTTGACCAATTGTGCCGGTTGAGCCGTGTTGTGCCTGCGCCATGTGACAGAGCGATGGGACGACCTGCTCTTACATCTCACCCGATTGTAGGCGACGTGCGGGCTCGAATTACACCTCCTTTCGCTTAAGCAAACGACGCAATATCGAGCAGAATGTAGAGCTATGCCGTCATGGCTAGCATACTTTACCAACTGTCGTCACAGACGCCACACCCGTCCGTCCGCCGTCGAGGATGCAAAGTGTGTTATTCTTCCGTAACTCTAAACCGTGTGGAGTGCTCAAGCATCCCACGCCGAGCGCACCCGAATTATGACGAAAGTCAGACGTATCTACTGTGATGTTCACTGCGCTAGGTTACCAGTGGCAGCAACGTGACCTCTGGACTGGCGCGTATTGCTATAGCTATCTTTCTAATGCACTGCGTATCAGTATGCGTGTTTGCGGGGTCATTTGTGGCCTCTCGAGCCTCTATGCGATTGATAATCTCCATGCCAGGTGACACAGCACAGTGAAAATTGCCCGGCTCTTGTTCCGAAGGCGTCACTTTAACTCAGCCTCGCTTTCTTGAGCCCCAAGGCCGCCGCACATCAGCCGCCGGCTCCAGTTCCCGGCATTCCCATTCACTCACTCTTTCAGCAGATTGCAGCATTCAACCATCGCACTGCATCTCAAGGGAACACCCAGCGCTTGCGGGTACTTCTCACCTGCATACCTTGTGTTCAAGAATGAGAATTTTCCCAACAACTAGTCAGGAATCAAATGGCAGACACAGAGAGTTTCCAGTTGCGAAAAACCACAGCGATCAGCCGAAGATCACCAGCGGATCTTGCCTTTCCGCCATCTGCCTGCCTTTCCACCAAATGTTCTTGATACGCGGTGAATCGCACGTGAGTTTCCAGCAGGAGCGGATAGCTCATATTGGCGAACAAGTACGGGGACAAAGGTAACCCCCATCGTCATTTCGAAATCCTCCATGTCTATCACTCTCAATATCGCAAATATCCTTTCCCTTAACACATGGAGAAACATGCAACGTGATGTAGATCCGCCCGCATCCTCTATCCATACATAGCGGGGTGATCAAAACGAAATGAACAACACAGCATCGTAGCCCAACGAGAACTCCACCACACGGCAATTCTTCCTTTCTCCCCTCCCCCCATGCATGCTTCCACGCTACTGCGCAAACTACGTTCCACGCAACTCTCTCGAGCCTCTAGAAAAAGCCAATGCAAACCACCTACGTCGTACAGAGGTGCGGTGAACGCAGGGCCGCAGAATAGCAAGCTACCGTTTCGTACACAATACGTATTGTACATACGAGGCATTTTGCCAAACCTACGCCTAACCTCTTACCTCGTCTACTGCGTAATAATTCCGAATCCCCCAGCCTTCCTACTCCACCCCACGGAGAACGTAAATCAATCCAATCTACCCATATGCACCCCAAGAAATCCTGCTCAACGGCTAACTTACCTCCTAGCTACCCTCGGCACTGGCCATGCCGTTTGCAAATCGAGATTTTCCCTCTGGCACGCTGTCTAACTCGTGTGTGAGACAGCCCAGCGTGTCAACATGTGCAACGTCCGAGGAGTTCTGAAGGCAACTACTCGCTGAAACATTATTGCGTGCTCCACACTTTAGCTTCCCTTCCCGACCGTTGTGAGTCGTGCAAGCTGCAGGTGTCTCCGTGGAGCTCTGCGCTTCTCTGTGTCAGGCGAATTGTGATGGCGCGGGTTCTGACCGTTTGCGCTTTGCCTACATGGGGAGTTGGGAAGGGTGATCTTGATGGCTTGGCTTTGGGGCGGAAGTCGGAGGTCGGGTGTTGGTGGCCTTGTTGTTGCGCTGTTTGTTGTGACCGCTCGGTTACATGGGATGTTGGAGATGTGGAGGAAGAGGAGTTGAGTGTTGCGTCGTGTGGACGGATACGAATGAGAGGAGGGATAGGATGCTTGGGTGTTTATGCAATTCATTCATGCTAGCCCGTGTCTGTCGCTGCACAGAGCTGTTGCTTTTTCTACATCTACAAGTCTATCTTTGATAAAATCTATCTCATCACATCATGAAAAGGCTCCATGCACCTAAGCAGTAGCAGGGATACCATAAGGCGCAGCCTCCGCAGTCTCAAGGTCAATGTAGCCGTACTTCTCCATCTTCGTATCCTGGCTCAAGCCCTGGAACCACGCGCCCATGTCTTTCTTGAACGCCTCCATGTTCTCCGTCTTGCTGAGGTCGATGGGCTCCTGGTCCTTGCCGATCTGGCGGATCTGTGTACCCGCGGCGACGTTGGTAATGCCGAAGTCGTCCTCGTCCATCTGCATCTTGATCGCGCCGGAGACGCGGCCGGCGAGGATGTCTTTGCACAGGCGTGGCTCCTGGCATACGGGGCGGGCGAGGCCGACGCCGTCGACGGTCTTGAGGGCGTTGACCATGGCGCCTGCGGTTTTGAAGCCGCCGGTCACGTACACCTTGGTTTTGCTGAGGGCAGGAGTAATAGCGTCGGCGAACTCCATAAAGAAACCTTCACGGGCCTTGGTGCTCTCGCGCTTGTGGCCGAAGCCCAGAGCCTCGTAGGTACCACCGGAAAGCTCGATGAAATCAAACTTGTTGGTTTCGAG
>Ga0265797_10001800_pt1 | contig 37268 bp, 40 predicted proteins | sample P2T30metagenome_FD_192433 | JGI IMG/M metagenome (GOLD analysis project Ga0265797, IMG submission 192433) | Plant litter microbial communities from East Loma Ridge, Irvine, California - P2 T30 | ecosystem: Environmental > Terrestrial > Plant litter > Unclassified | place: USA: California...
ATACCAGCCTCTAGAAGACTATCGAACGCGCCGTTGCCGGACTGATTATTTTGTACAGCGGCTTGGAATTCTTCGTATGTCAACCGACCAATAAGGTCATTTTTGCTGGCTGGCATGGACCATTCGGGGAACAGGACTGGTACGCCATCCTTGGTGACTTGTACGAACAGACGCAAGAAGTCACCACTCAAGCTGCTTCCGGTGATCAGATTGCTAGGGTGGTTGTCAAACTGACTGGTAGCCTTCCAGTAAGTGGCAAAGTGTGTGATCTCTAGTGGGCTGCCACGGAATGGCGTGATGACCTGGTAGCGGAAGGCGATACGTCCAATGGCACGAAGGCGGGGGTCAAACAGCTCGAGATGCCATTTACCTGAACTGCTGGAGTTTCCAGTGAAAACACGACTCGAGGCAGCCGATCGCGCAATCACCTTGCTGCCAAATGTAGGGAAGATGTCAAAATCGATGCTGAAGGTTTCGAGGTTCTCGATCTGGAAGCTGATGTTCTTAAAGTCATCCTGTACTGGCAACGGCACATTACGTGGTATCAGGTCGGATGACTTTGATGAGATGGTGAGACGAGCAGCAGGGTATTTACTGTCACCGTAGAACTCGATGGCTTCGCAGCCCAGGTCGTCGAAGGAGAGCAGGATGAACGTTTTTGTTGTATCCAAGAAGTTGTGGCCGTAGCGACGGAGCGGGATGATTGGCGGCGGAAGGATCAAGTCGGGTATGTTTTCAGAGTCGAATTGAGAGAATGAGGGCGTTGCACCAGTGCGAGGTGCCTGGCTGATCGAGCCCATCCTTACATCTCCAGTCTGTTGCTTGCGTTGGGTGGCTGCTTGGCTTGCTTTTGCAAGCAGTTGCATGCAGTCCAGGTGGCCTTCCCATGCAGCGTAGTACATGGCAGACAAGTCTTTTTCGTCGTTCACTCCAGCATCGACTTCAAATTCGAGTAGTTGCTGAAGACAGTGCAGATGACCTTCGCTAGCCGCGTGGAAGATCGGAGTCCATTGGTACAGCTTGTCGGCCTGATTCATGTCCATGCCGTAATCCCTCAGCAAGCAGAGAATCTGCTGGTTTCTGCCAAAGCGAGCAACAATATGCTGTGGGTACAGTCCCTCGGCGTCAGGTAGCATCTGCGGCTTGTATTGCAATATCTGTTCCACGATCGCAACCGAACCGTACTGACACGCCAAGTTGAGCGGGATATGATCATTACTTCCTGAAGGATTGACGGCAGCACCGAATCGAAGCATTTCTTGAACGCTCGCCGCCCTGGAGTGCACGATGCCGTGTATCAGGCCAGTGAAATTGTCCAAGTCTTTGGCGTCCACAGTGTCCGGTGCTGCGGTGACCAGAATCTGCATCATCTCGGCTTGGCCGTGCATTGAAGCATAATGCAGCGGTATCCTGCCATAGACATCTGGTGCGCGGATGTTCGCGCCGCTCGTGAGCGCAGCGTTCAAGACATCGGTCTTGCCGGTGACGGCGGCCTCGTGAATGCAGTTGCGCTCATTTATCGAGTCTGCGAAGTTGAAGTTGATCAACCCAGTCTCGTACAGAACCTGTTGCGTAGAGGCCGCAGCAGTGTTCACGGTGTTCAAGAAAACACGGCTGATTCTCTCACTTGCCTCCTCGTGGCTGACTGTCCTTGCTGCCCACTCTTTCACAAGGCCGGTGTCCCCAGTGTTGATGGCATGCAGTATTTGGACCTCGACTTCAAGCTCATCTTGGCCAGCCTGTGGCGCTCTATTCTCGAGTTCCACGGCGGGGGTGTATGCGATTTTCTCTCCTTCAGCCCATGCCTGCAGTTCGAGTAAACCTGTAGTGGCCTGATCCGAGAGATCGCTAATCACATCGCGGTTGAAACAGGGCTGTACTTCGACGGCGCGCGAAAGGTAAATCTCTTTCTCTCGAGACTGTCATCTTGGGTCAGCATGGTGATCGCAATGCGCGGCAAGTACTAGAGTGTACCTTGGACGTTTTGTCCCACTACCAAAGGTCAGTATTGAACCAAGGCCATCACACAAGCGAGCTTGCAAACCTTCTTGAGAATCTTTGAGAAAGCAGTTTGGTTGACTTCGACAAACTGTTGTAGCTTGTCTAGATCATTGCTGAAGAGGCGGAAACCTTCGTCCAGAGTCACATAGCTGGAAGACAGCTTCGAGGCCGGCGTGGCACGGGACTGCAGCGAGCGCTTCTTGTCGAGCAGCGTTTGGAGCCGGAGTTTGAGCTTCGCGAGTATATCGTCAGAGCCATCGCTTCGAATCGGGTACTCGCCTTACGCACTTCGGCTTCTTTCTGAAGATAGAGTTCGTTGACCTTCTCAAGCTCGCGTTCCAGTCGGAAGAAGAAAGCGGCCTTGTTTGACTGCAGCGATGCTTGCGAGTCCTGGAGGGCAGCGCCATTGGTGAAAGGTTGCTGGGCTGCAAGAATTGGGGTTTTGCTCAAGTGCTTGATGAGCTTTGGAGGGTATTAGTCGTGATCGCGGAGTCTCGATTGCTCAGGCTTGCACGCACCTTCTTGAGAGCTTTGTAGTCGACGAAACTGGCTGCATACTCGGGTATGTCGAGCTGACGCTTCTGGATGTGCTTGCCGAACTTCCTGTAATGGAGGAGATCAGTGTCTCGCCACCAGAATTACCGGGATAGTCAGGCTGAGGCGTACATGTTAGGCGACTAGGTGAGACTGTCCTCGGCGAAGAATTGGACTCGATTGGAGTTGGTATCAGCGTGAACACGGCTTCGGCGTTTGGTGGTGATGGGATCGGCTAGCGGCAGGAGTGCGTTGCGGAAGCGACATGGCTAGACACGCATGATTTAGGCGAAGGAGCCTCTACAGGGCATTGTCAAGAGGAGAACAAGGTATGAGTGTATGAAGTACAACTCGGAAGAGCGACAGCGGTTGGAGGTATGTCAAGTCAAGAAAGAGGCAAAGAAATGGCGGGCAGCGTCACAAAGCTAGAGGGCAGCAACGAGAGCGGAATCCGCACGTGCAATCAGGGTTTTGGCGGGGCAGCGCATGTGAGACAGCAGCAGCAACATCGCTCTAAGCAGCGCGAGAAGGACGATGCGAACATGAGGGCGTGGAGCCGCAGTCGGCGATGCCTGACTCTAGCGTGTAGCAACGTCTCTCCTCAAGGCTCAACGTGAAGACTATTTGGCGCGCCGAAATGATGGCTCTTGAACGCGTGAGGTGAGGTGGACGAATGGCAGACCAAGTCCGGCGCCACGTGCACCGTCCGCGATGATTGCCAGAGCCAGAGCCGCTCGAGTGGAGGATGCGGAGTGGAATTTGTTCGGCTTAGGTGTGACCATGACATCGTCGAGCAGTGCTTTGATCTGTGCCAATCAACAGTCTCTTGTGAAGTAAGATCTCGGCACTTTTGACGAGGGTGACTGTTCGCATGAGCCTACTTATGCGTGCATGCATGCCATCATTAGGTCGACACTGGAAATCAAGAAATGGGTTGACCTAACGTCACGTGCTGGCTCGATGCCATCAACATCTCTGGACCGTCTTAGGGTTGGGTTTATTCATTATAATGTAGTGTGGTATTATCGTTATCTAGTGGACATGAATCCTGTACTTTGATTCCTAGATATCATTGAACGAATGCTTAGACATTGTCCACGGAAGATTAATCCAAAGCCACCTCATGAATATCTTTCACTTCTCGCGTTTGTGGGATGCGTCAAGTCTTGTTGAACTTTACAATGTATTGACGATGGATTGAATAGTGCCTGTATGAATTCCACCTTCAACCAAGAAGCTTGCGAGGGGGTTGATAAGCGGCTCATCTTTACCTCACGACCCCGGTAGCTTCCGTCACCGATTGTTCTGCAGCCTCGTGATCAAGCAGGGGTATGTCTGGCAGTCTGTTACGATTGCTTGATCGCCGCCGCGTGCTCCTTGCAGGTGCAAGATCCAAGGTCTTAATTTGTATCCCACCTGTCCAGCTCCTTACATAACCATCCATCTGATGAGGATCTGTCCTCGCAGTATCGTCGCCGAAGCACTCTCTCAACGCTTCAACGACATACACCGCGTCCCGATAGCCATTACGAGACTGTTTGTACCGAATACTTCGGCTGTGCCGATACACATCCCACTCTAGACCCAGTATTGTCGCTGCAAACAGGATCGTAAGACAGCAGAATACGAAGAGAAGGATCGAGGAGAAGCCCCATTGGTACTGCGAGCTCGGCTGGCACACCGCCGCTTGCGCGATGGACGCGTTGCTGTAATAATCCGCGAAAGGGGCGCCAGGATCGAGCGATATGCTCCAAGATCTTGCAGGCCCAGACCAGACGATGTCCAGTGGCGGCGGCGGCAAAACGTATGTCTGGTTATCTAGCGTGATGTTTGACCATGTGTATGCTGGTTCAGGGTAGCGAGGAGCGTCCTTGGGGGGCTTCGCGGAGAACTGTGACGTGTCGTTATTTTGCTGGCACAAATCGCCATAGCTGCGGGACACGGTACAGTACTCCCACTGTTTTCTCCCTCTCCCGCCCGAATCCGAGAGCGGTGGACCGTCGAGCGCGAGATTGGGATAGGTGCCACCACTAGTAGAAGGTATCCATGTGCTGTTGTGGAAAAGCGCTTGCATCGCGAAATAATCTACAGAACCAAGCGTCAGCAATCAACCGAGACCTTTTCAAGCTCGCAAACTTGAGACTTACAGCCAAGAATGGTACTGTAGGTTTCATTGTACCTGTAAACGAACAGGTCCTCGGCACTGGTGTCGATAACGGTAGTGTCATCAGGCACTGGGAGGACCATGCTGTCTTCAAGGCCAACTCGCGATCCATCGCGAATTACGAGAGCGGGATTTGGTGCCAGCATCGTCACACCCACTAAGCTCTCGCTTGGTGAGTTCAGCGGATGGAAGAACAAGCTATACGCAGTCTGATAACCAGTCATCGCCGACACAATCGTTGGTAACAATAGAACATAAGCACATGCGTAGAGCCATCCAAGCAGGCGCCAAATAGACACGCCCTTCACTTTGTGCTTACGGGAGCGGAATGGGAGGGTGAGGTTCTCCAAGATCGAGCCTAAGAGGCCGAAAGTGATTGCGTGGAAATAAACGCCAAAAGCTAGCGCGACAGGCACCGGCTTTTTTTTTCCATAGACAGGTAGAGAGACTTTCTAATGACTCTCCAGGCGAAACTTGCAGCGAGTAATTGGCCACCTCGGCCTACAAGAATGTCCCAGGCCACGTCGATAGCTTTAGCTTCTGGGTAGGTGTATTGTCCGGCACCGAGCGTAATGGACAGAGCAGTACTAGGATCCCAATACTCATTGACTGTTTGATTCCAGGGGAATATCGCCTGTCCGTTGGCCAGGCATCCAGGTGTCGTGTTGTCGTAAGCCTGAGAAGTATGTAGCAAGAAGAATGAGACGGTGAAGGCCACACTACTGAGGAGGAAAATCAGCGGCCATGCCAGTTGTACGACGAAGACAGCCAGCGTAGAGCGCGGACTGGGCTGGACTGTGATGTACATTGTCGGTTTTGTTATAGAGGTGAGAACTATTGTGAGAGCCTGTACCTCCTACATGAACAGACGAGGCAGCGGAGTCAAGATGGGAGCTGACATGGCCTCCGATAGTAGTCTGCATACTGCGCCTCTCCCTTGGTTGAAGGATGCAGCCCCAATTCCAGCTTCGTTCGCTGAGGCTGCATTAGAACATTTGGCGGTAGTCTCCTCCCTGTACCTGACTTCGAAGGTGCTGGCTGCGTCCTATCAATCCTCACCGGTCTTGAAACCACGTCACCGACGTTCGGCAAGTAGTGCATTTCTATTGCTCATATAGCCAGAAGTCAATAAGACTGCGCCTCTGAGCATAAGCGCCCCGACTAGCATCAAACGAGAGAATTGTGCACATTGCGCCATGGAAAGTCGAGGCCTTGGGCTCGACTTGAGCTCGACAGCAGTAGTCGTACATGGTATTCGCTCCTCGTCGAAGCGGGAAGGCTGTCTTCCTTCCCGCAGCGAAGAGAAAGAGGACTCCCCATGGTTTGAGGAGATTGACAACAGCGAGCAACAGCGAGCGAGAGGCCAGGAACGAGTGCGCATCTGGCATGAAGCTGTGAATCGAGCAGAGCTCAGATGGTCTTGCTATCTTCAATGTCAAAGTTGTTATCTGCCGTGGATCGTCATAGGTTGTTATGTACCTGACTCGCCATCAGAAAGTCGTCGCTCCCCAGCCGGCTTTGGTTGCCCCAAGAGTTTGTTTACGCTTGGCGGCAACTGCGACTGCTTAGGCGGACGTCGTTCCCCATCTGTGTGTTCTTGCGACGACTCTGATTATTGCAGTATGCTTTGTTGTTGTTGTTGAGTTTGTACATTACGAGACTGCTGTTCATCTAACGAATAAATTCACGAGACCATACGAAAGAGGGAACCCCAGACCCTTACGCCTACACCACCCGGATCTTGTCTCACCAGTACAACGAAGCCAATTAAGACACAAACGTTCACGCCAACGCCCATGTTTATATCGTCTGTATAGACTTCACATACGCTTGCGATACTGTACATCGACAAGCCAACACACATCAACCCTCTTGGCCGACATGGCCCCTCGCTACCGCTCCCTCTCCGGGAGCTGGGTTGACCCCGAGAAGCAACGCCTCCAAGCCGACACCGACTCCGACGACGAAGCGCCCTCCCTCATATCCTCCTCGCGCGATACTAGTAATTCGTTCGACCCTATACTGGGCAAATCCACAGCGCCTTCCTTCCGCAATAGCCTACCGAGCCTCGCATACCACCTCCCCAGGAGACGCTTCACGCGCTACTTCACCTGCTTCATCGCAACTTCTCTGCTCATATTCATCTCCCTGCTTGTCAGCGCGAGCTGGTCGAGTCGAGCGGAGGTGTCGCTGGGGATCATCTCTCCGCCTCCGAGGGCGGCGCCGTGGGAGCAGTTCCCGTTCTTGAAGAGGTATCATGGTGGTATCCGGACGTTGGTGAGCAGGGAGGAGAACGTGCCTGAGTATCCCGTTGCTGAAGACGAGGAAGCGAAGAGGTTGGAGGTTGCTGCTGAGCAGCGCAAGAAGGAAGATGACGCGGCGCTCAAGGGCGAGAAGGGCTTTGACAAGAGAGACGAGGCTTGGAAGCAGATGAGCGCGAGATTCGATCCCTTTGCTGGCAAGGCGGACGATGTACACGAGAAGAAGGTGGAATGTTACTTGGATCAGAAGAACACACTGCAGGTTCCCCACGTGTTGGGATACAAGGGCAGAACGAAGGGCTTCCCCGAACCTGTGATGGGCTCCGCTGAGCTGCTGGGCTTGAAGAACGACATGTGCTTCGAGCGCTACGGTCGCCTTGGACCGTACGGCTTTGGATACAGCAGGAAATTTGGAGGCAGTGGTGCAGGTATGGAGGGAGACAAGGAAGGCTCCGAGAAGATTTGGGGTGATCAGTTGGAGATTGATTACAGGAAAGTACACTGGGCGGAAGCACAGGAAGCCTGCATGCAAGCCAACAAGGACCGTTTCAAGCCTGCGAAGAAAGGCAAGAACGACTTCTTCAAGAGCATGGCATCTGGCGGACCGAACAAGGAGAAGGAAGACGAGAAGATCAGCGAGAAGACCAAGAACGGCAAAGAATACACTCCGCGAACGGCTGTAATCATCCGCACCTGGACAGGCTATGAATATGATCCTGAGGATATTTTCTACCTCAGAGCTCTGGTGAACGAGCTTTCCATCCAGTCTGGCTCGGAATACGTCGTGCACTTCCTCATTCATGTCAAGGACGACAACGCGCAAGTCTGGTCTGATGAGGACACATACCAGCGAGTGCTTGATGAGTCTCTTCCTGAAGAGTTCCGCGGCATGGGAACTCTGTGGTCAGAAAGACAGATGGGTCTCATCTACGGCGGTGTGCACGAAAGCATGTACCGCGATCTGCCAGTACACGGTGCCTACAGAAGCACGTACATGCCAGTGCAATACTTTGCTCACCAACACCCCGAGTACGACTTCTTCTGGCATTGGGAGATGGACATTCGCTACACTGGCCACTTCTACCATCTGTTCAACCAAGTTTCGTCTTGGGCTAAGGAGCAGCCTCGCAAAGGCCTCTGGGAGCGCAATGGACGCTTCTATGTCCCTCAAGAGCACGGCAGCTGGGAAGACTTCCGTCACATGGTGCGAGTTCAGATCGAGCACGGCACTGCAGCCAAGCAGAATGTCTACGCTAAATTGGCCTCCGACGCTGGCGTCAAGGACCCCATGGACAAGGCCGCCCGCCAGTCTGAGAAACCCATCTGGGGCGCAGACCCTCCCACTGGAGAAGGCGACAGCATCGAAAGCGAGCACGACCCCATCCCGCCCACCTCCTACGACAAAGATAATTACGAATGGGGCGTCGGCGAAGAAGCAGACTTCATCACTTTCAACCCGCTCTTCGACCCCAGTGGCACGAACTGGATCCTCGCAACAGACGTCACAGGCTACAACACCTCCGAACGCTTCCCGCCGCGCCGTACAGCCATCATCACCGCCTCGCGCCTCTCCCGCCGCTTGCTCGAGACCATGCACCGCGAAACCGCCCTCAAGCGCCACACCATGTTCTCCGAAATGTGGCCCGGCAGCTGCGCCCTGCACCACGGCTACAAGGCCGTCTACGCCCCGCACCCGGTCTACATCGACCGCGCGTGGCCCACGTCTTACCTCGCCGCGATCTTCAACAATGGCCGCAACGGCGCTGCTGGTGGCGCGAGGACTTCGGTGTTTAGTGATGAGAGACAGCACAATTTCCTCGGCACGACGTGGTACTATCATGCTGGTTTCAGCCCGAATATTTGGAAGAGGTGGCTGGGGTATCGGGTTGATAACGATGGTGGGGAAGAGGAGGAGTTGGCGGGTGAGGGGAGGATGTGTTTGCCGCCGATGCTGTTGCATCCGGTTAAGCAGGTTGATTTGGTGTTTGAGCATCAGGCTGGGGAGGGGTGAGAGAAAGAGAAGGATGGTTTGTGGAATAGTTGGGTTGTAATTATGTTGGTATGACTTAAGCTTTCTTGAGAGGGTCTTTTCTGGTGTTGTTGATGTGTTTGGTAGGGTGACTGACTCAGCCACTCGCAATACGTGTGAAGGGCTTGTGAAGCTCCACCACAGGTCTTGAAATCGTTGGGATGAATGTTCCCAACGGAAGTCGCCAGCATGTTCCTCCCATTCTTACATCTTGCAGAAGAATTCTGGGCCCTCGTGCTGCTCAATTCTCGAGAGCAAAGTCCCAAGACTGACACCGAAACCGGCCGTTCTGATCGCTATGGGCCTTGAACTACGAACGCGGCGCTTTGGCCCAACCAGGTCCCTCCAGAGCTCCCCACACGTTGCCCACCCGGTATGACTGTTGCTTGTTTTTAAAGTATCGCTTGAAGTCCGCACGCTCAAGGTCACGCGATGCCGTCGCCTTGGTCCCGCAGGCCGTGGCACTCCATAGTTTGAAGAGAGACTTGTAACGAGCGTGAAGGGATTTCCACTGGCGATAAGCAACGACAAGCATAGCGCCACGGCTCTCTTTGCGAATGGTGCTGGTCGTGTGGATGAGTGCCAGTGCTCCGACGTATGGTTGAGGAGTGGGCATGTCGAAGTCAGTGGCTTTGGACTCGGCGGCTGCGATGTTGTCTCGCACGGCGTGCTCGTAGATCATGAGGCGGATCTCCGGTGGCAACTTCATGAGCGGGAAGTGCTTCGAAGAGTCCGCAGGGTTCGAGGCGGTCATTCTGGCAACTATGCGGCGTTAGCACTCGATCAATAACAAAGCAAGGTGCTGGAAGACCTACCGGTTTGATGTAGGATGATCGTGGATTGGAGGGTGATGTTGTGGTATGTGTGGAAGAGAGAGTCGGAAGGTTGGACATCAGCTAACAGATACTGCACTTGACGGAGGATGTACGAGTATCACAGCGGAGCTCTCGAAGGCAAGTAATTGAGATTCACATGATGCTGTCGAATGTTGCTCTCATCGTCAACGCAGATGCTTGAGAGTTCACAAGAAGGTCTTCTTGCCGGACTGCTCATTTGAGACCTCGTGCACGTGACTTACAACTTCACTTCACCTGCTGATCATCCAATCTACCGCGTTTGCAGTAGACTGACGCGCCAGAACATCAATGCTTAGTTTGCGCATCGTCATGCACGACTCGCCTGATTTAGATGCACGTAAGGACGATAGCTCTTGAGTCTTGGTAAGCCACTGAGCGCGTATCCGTAAGCAGCAGCCGACATCACCCCACTCTGTCAGTCATTGACTCCGGCCTCACTTATTGAAGAGCTGATCGTATGAGGTAGTAGACTACCTTTTCAGGCATTGTGGTAACTCAGCTCGTGCACGCGCCTGCAGAGCCAGCTGAGCTCACTTGGAGTGAAACACTCACTTGATGTGTGAAGCGTTTGGCTACCAGATCCAGCGAACAGAACAAACAGCCCGACACGTGCAATGTCCGAGTATATTTAGTCCAAGCTCTCTGCTCCATGATGCTCCTTGACCTTTCGACTTCTACAACTACCAATCCACCCAACATCCAGAAACTATTGTCTTGCGTCCACAAACACCCACCATGGCTACCACCACATCAAACCTCCCGAAAGGCTCGTTGATCCTCGTCACCGGCGCCAACGGTTTCGTCGCCAGCCACGTTGTCGACCGACTGCTCCAAGCCGGCTTCAACGTCCGTGGCTCAGTCCGCTCCGATGAAAAGGGCAAGTGGCTCCACCAGGTGTTCGGCAGCAAATACGGCAAGGATAGATTCGAGACGGTCATCGTCCCTGACATGCAGGCGAATGGCGCCTTCGATGCCGCCGTCAAAGGTGTCGCCGGCATTTGCCACACCGCTTCCATCATGACCTTCGTCGACAAGCCGGAGGAGGTCATTCCGACTGTTGTAAGTTACGCTCACCATGCGTTGATGGAGAAAGTGACACTGACATCCCGGAAGGTCAAAGGAGCCACAAACATCGTCGCTGCTGCGCTCAAAGAACCGAGCGTCAAGTCGCTGGTGTACACATCCAGCAGCACCGCAGCACTAATCCCTCAGCCAAACAAGCGCATCGAAGTCACGAAAGACACCTGGAACGATGACTCCGTTAACGCTGCGAAGGGCCCAAGTCCAAACGAGTGGGAGGTGAGCTTCGCTCCATGTTCTGGATCTAGACAAGCTCTTACTGACAGCATCTCAATGGTAGGTGTATGGCGCCTCGAAGACCGAAGCTGAGCGTGCTATCTGGCGTATCGCGAAGGAATCCGGCGCCCAGTTCCAAGTCTCTACCATTCTGCCCAATGCCATGTTCGGCCCATTGCTCAAACCAGGCGGAGCCGATTCCTCCAGCACCGCGACCTGGCTGCTCAACCTCTTCAATGATGATGCGGACGCTTTCGACTCTTTCCCACCGCAGTACTACGTCGACGTCAGAGACACCGCTCGGCTCCACTCTATCGCGCTCCGTGACCCTTCATGCCACGGAGAGCGTCTCTTCTCGTTTGCTGCTCCGTTTAACCGTAGCGACGTTCTGACACTGTTCCGCGAGCTGCGTCCGGGAAAGACCTTCCCAGCAGACGATCGCGAGACTGGGCGCGATCTGAGCATCATTCCCAACGAAGATGCCAACGAGTTGCTGAAAAAGCACTACGGTAAGGGCTTCGCGTCGTTGAAGGAATGCGTCGAGGCTACCATCGACAGTGTCTAGCCGCACATAATAAAAGTCCTGTACGCAGGATCTCGACATGGGCAAGATGGCATTGGTACTGAGTTGTGGCTTCAAATCAGTAATCTTCACGTAGATAGACCTGACTGGTCCTCTAATGATATGAGAAGTATCTCCAAGCTTGTCTTGCACTTTCGACTATAAACCGGTGACGCCTAGAAGTGATATGACTGCATATATCTGTGGAGAGCAGTGTTGATCATTGAGAGAGTACCAGCGTATGTAGTAATCGAAATGATCACGTCGCACGTCGCAGATTGTGCAAATCGCTTCTCGGGGTTGAAGATGCCCTAGGGGTACAGGATGCATTGGGTTACGACTCGGACGGCCAAACGGCCGCGCGATCAAGCGCACCAAAAGCTCTTAGGGATTTCGTTCGCTTCTTTCCCCGGGAGAAGGCAGGAATGTGGGCGCTGTCGCATTACCTGGGCTTAGAATATTTGATCCGAGACAAAAGCGCCACAAAGAAGACTCGACACGGCCAAGTTATCTGGTCAACGATCACGAGAAGCTCTTTTTAGAACAACAGAGTCTGTTCCGATCACTCGGAAGGTCCGTGACAAGCGAGTGGAACACTGCTGCATACAGCTCTTTTGCTCAAGTTTGTGCACGGGCTCTCGATAGTAAATAGTGTATTGTCGAACCTCCAAGGCAGATAGTCCTAGCCTGCCAGACCTTGAGGAAAATAGGCAACATATACCGTTTCTAAAATGCTAGCATGCTCCTAAATACGCCCAAAGCATATGCTAGCAGTATAGAGTGCTGTCGACAAAGCCACAGCTGGTGTTCTACTTGTATACAAACCCGAGTGTAACTAACGTTACCCTAACCCACGCATCACTCCCATGGCTTCTGGAGAGTGTTGGCCTCCATCTTGGTATCAAAATCCGGAATGTGAGTGGTGTGGCACCAAGGCTTAAAGCCAATCTCCTCGCGAACGGTGTTCGCAAACCAGTTAGTCCAGCGAAGGCGCGGGAATGCCATGTTCACGCTGTCACGAGTAGTCTCATGAACGAGGCCGCCAAAGTCCGAGACATCATCATACTCTCCAACGTTGTCGTAGAGCGTTGCGAGCTGGATAAGCTGGCCCATGAAAGTAATGGTACCGTCGACGCCCATATCTTCGTGGCGAATGATAGCTTCGGCGGTAGCCTCAGCCAGATCGTCCGAGGACCCCAGAATCTTGAGAACTTCCATGGCTTTGATGCCACCGTAGATGTCGAAGGACATGCGAGTCTTCTTGAGATAGGCTTCTGCAGTACCTATGTCGTGGAGAAGGCATGTGCAAGCCCAAGTAACGGGGCTAAGCGCTGCGATGTGCTCTGGCAAAAGCTGCTTGCCAATGATCTGACCTGCATGATATTTTAGTATATGTACATCGACCACTTCCTGATGAAGAATCGCCTGCTGACGTACCCCAGTAGAACACTCTCATGGAGTGGTTGAACGCCTCGGGAGAGAGGCGCTGCTTGGCGAAGAAGTGTACATCCTTGACCAGTTTGTCGTTCAAAGGGAAGTAGATTTCTCCGACCTTGGTCGGGACAGGTGCAGGGATCTGTCCGCGTCCTTCGATGATTTGCTTGCCGCTGACAGGGACGGCAGTCCAGCCGTTCGCTTGAGTCTCGTTGGTAGGCATTGTAGAAGTTTGATGGCAATCCTGGCTTCAAACGGGCGTAAGAAGCAGTGATACAGAGTGTTGAGTATACAGAGTGTGTGAATCGGTGCCTTCGATCTGTTTGACGGTTCCAATGGTTCCAGTAGACACAATCTGCCTCTCTATATAGCAATCTTTGGCCATGAGGTGCGGAGCATTTGCGGATCAGATTCAATTGGACGCAGAGTTTTGAAGAGATTCGGCGAAATGTGCTTCTTGTTCGAGCATCCTGCACCGATTAGAAACGTTCATCATCGCAAGAAGGCATGTAAACGGATAAGTGGAGCGAGTACAGTTGAACTTTGTGCGTGCCCATGACGTAAGAGCGAGGGTGCGTTGCACAGACCTGGAATGCCATGTTACGCTGTTCACTCATTGGCCTCAGCTTGGCACAGTCCTGGCAAGGATTTTCAAGGATCGCTTCAGCTAGCCGTTTTGGTTGAGAGAGTGTACAAACGCTCGTTCTAAAAAGTCGGCATAGGGAGATCGAAGGGCGTGGCTCTACTTAGTCATCTCCCCCGCACAGACTGAACGCCTCAACAGTCGACATGTCAATGGCACCATTGCGGCTACGAGCAAATAATGTATGTGAGTGAGGGCACGACTCGTCTTGTGTCAAATGCGGCCGTCTAGAGTGCAGTGACATGAAGCTTTAACAGCGGATTGTGAGCGGCGTGGCAAGCAGGAGCAATTCTTGCCTTGACGATAAAAGGGACGTGTTTGGCCTGATATCTAGCAAACCGTCATATAGCGCTGAATTGACCAAGTCGCCGATCATTCTTGTTTTCCATTACCTTCCGTATCATAAGCGGCCCTGATATGAGCGAAATACCAATATACCCAGCAAGGCGTTTTGCCAACCCGGTAAGACGGTCTTCTCACCCATGCTTTCCAACATCATAATGGTTATGATACTGATACCGAATAAGGGACCACTGGGGTTTGGCAGCTTCGCAACAACACTCATGACGCTTTCACTTTCTATGATGGGCGTCGGAGCCGTCTCCAACCAAGCCGTCTTTATCGCAAACCTCTGCTTGCTAGCCGGCATAGGTCTTTTTATATCTGCCATTTGGGAGATGCTTAAAGGCAACACATTCGCATACACTGTGCTCGCAGCATTTGGTAATAGCCTGCTCCCTTGTCGTGGGTCTGCAAACTCGATCGTTGTTGCTGATCGATCTCGAAGCTTTCTACTACGGTGGCTATGGCGTGCTGTTGATGCCTTGGGTGGGCATCGTGGACTCGTACGGCGGTAAGACAACAGAGTATTACAGCGCATTCTCCTTGTACCTGGGTGGTAAGTGTCGCTAGTAATATCCTCAACTCCAATGACAGAGCGTAATTGACTTTGAACATCGCAGTCTGGTCTGTCTTCAACAGCATCTTCTTCGTTGCCTCCATTTCTACGTAAGTCCCAAACAAGCATCATCTAGAGTTCTCCTAAGATCGATTATCTAATCTTGTACACAGCAACGTAGCGAACATTGTTATCTACGGAGGTCTGGAACTTTCGTACATTCTAAATTGTGCCTCCAACGCTTTCCTTGCTGACGGATCAACGGAAGTTGGCTTTCGCTTGTCCAAGGCTGCTGGATCTTGTGGACTGCTGGCGGCTTGTGCGGGCTTTTACGTGTGTGCCCATGACTTATGTCGGGATACCTTGCAGTATCAGCTACCTTTAGGCGACACTTCGCGTTTTTTTGGTCGTTTGGAGGCGGATGCTGTCTGAAAAGTGTGCGCTCGGAAAACGCAGTCAGAGTTTTGAGCAGGACATGATATAACTAGGACGTAAGAGCGTCATCCAATTATGAATATTGTTCTACAAACAAATCACTACACTGTTCGTGTAGCTATAACGAGGAAGTATTGGCAGTACGCCACACAGTATTGTGCCTATTCCGCATGATACGCAAGACAGAGCGTGCTGCGTGCATTGTCGACTTGATAATCTAATTGCGAATTGGATTCTCTCGCCTCCGTGACCTTGTTGGAAGAATCGTCGTGGCCGAGCTGGAGCAGTAGAGAGTTTCTCAATGGTCTCGGGTTACACTCAAGCGCAACAATGAATGCGTGGTTCTGGAAGTTGTTGAATTAGGGCGACGTGTGTATGGAGCCAGAGCTTTTTAACCCCTGCGGGAGAAGTTTTACCAAGCGGGAGCATGATTGCATGTAGCACCACAAGAAGCTCTTCGGAAGGTTGTGCATATCGCACGCGAATGCGTGGCCAACGCATGCGACTAGAATCATTCTTGTAGCAATGTAGTTTTCGCAAAGTACTTTGAAGGTAAAATTTGTACAATAGCACATCTGTCCACTGTATAGTATGGTGTGGAACTCAATCAGTGCTGCCCGAGCTCTTCCTGAAAACGATCCGCTAGGATGCCAGCAGTCTTAGTGACTGTGTTGTTGTCATCGTAGAAATCATAATGCGTCCCCTCTACCCATCTGATTTCCTTTGGTCCACTGAGCAATTCATGGACCTTTTGCGCTTGTTAAGGGAATGCCGCCTTTTCCGAGTGAACGATAAGCGTAGGAGCCTAGACGTGAGGAGTTTGTGACACGGGATCGAAGTCTAGCGGCTCTAGCCAAGGTTCCCATGATGCAACAGCGAAATTATTCTTCCAAGGTCGTACGCCGCCACCCCGGGCTTGATCCATGTAGTAAGGACTGTCGTTCACACTCGCTGCCTCTTGGTTGGTCGGAGAGTAGGCAGGAACCAATGTGATCTCGCCAGTCGTTTCGTAAAGCTCGAGTGCTTCGCGGCCCTTCTTTCTGCGTTGTGCGACTTTGTCATCTCCCCCAAAGAGCGTCGGTAGAAGAGTTGGCTCGGAAAAGAAGCCCGCAACAGTCGCTACAGCGCTGACTTTAGAGTCAGAAGCAGCAGCGTATAAGACGTTACCAGCAGAGGTACAGATTCCAAGAAGCCCAACGCCAGCCACATCTGGCCGTGCAGATAGAAAGCACAGCGCTGCTGAAAGGTCGGTAGACTTTGAGGCAAGGTCTTCATATTGTCGCAGGCGACCACTGCTCTCGCCGTAGTTGCGGTAATCGATGGCCATCGCAATGATGCCTCTGAGAGCTAGTTCTCTCGATACATATGCGAGAGAACTAGCTCTCAGAGGCATCATTGCTTTTGGTGAAAGCCTGCACACACTCATCCACATGCTCCTGCGTTCCCACAAAGGCGACCTCTCTTTCAGGCAAGGCATAATAGACTGGGACAACGACGTGCGAGGCCCAGCGTTCGCGCCAGTGTGGAACCCAGACGTTTCTCAGCGAGACGATTTCAGCGAGCGGGAATGGAAGGTTCATGCGCTCCGATGCCTCGATGGCAGCAGGGTCGGCTGTATCGGGACTGCTGAACATGAGCCTGTTTTTGTCCTCGATCGCGCTTGTGATGAACTCCATTGTATCTTGAAGTGGAACCGCGCTGTAGTTTGAAGAAGCAAGGTCTCGTAGCTGATGTCCCAGGCCGGATACAATAAGTCCCCCGAGCGGATATGGAGCTGTCTGGTCTCGCCCGTGGAGGGCGGCGGTAGCAACTGATACAGCGGTCCCTAGGCTGTGACCGAGAAGCACGATAGAATTGCAATTGTTCGGAATACCAACCTCAGTCCATGCCTTCGGTAGGATGTGGTGGTATGGCGCATTCGTCTGGGTAGGACGAGTCTAGTGTAATTGGCAGGATAGAGGTTGTACCGCCATAGCATGGGCGATCGATTGCGACGAAAGGCACCCCAAAGGCCTGGCTCGCAATAGAAGCGGTATGCTTAGAGTCGGCGTCGAAATAGGCGCTCTTATAGCCTCCGCCGTGTATACCCACGATTAGAGGCTCATATTGCAGTAGAGTCCGCGAATTAGATGGTACTGAGGTGAGGCCTGTGACAGAATCTCCTGTAGGGAGAGACCAGTGGAAGGGTTCCATGCTGTATGTTTGTGTATTGTTGTTTGCTAAGAAAACAGGACAGTCGAACAGTGCGAGATTTAGTCGGGAGATGACCAGTTCAATATATAACTTTCTTCTCCATGGTACAGTACCTCTCATTGGATTGGCTTTCTGATTATCCAAGTCCCACGTTGTTTCAACGACCACGCAAAAGGCTTCTCGGAATTGAGTGCGAGTGCTATCCGGGAGGGCGCTCTGTGTCGAATCTTCATAACCACAATTGTGCATGCCTGGCATCTCATGAATCGAGTCTTTGGGTTACAAAATCACCTGTATCGTCATCAGCATCCGCCACAAAACGCCGCTGACCCTTGACCCCTCCCCCATTTAGTTTAGCAAAAAGATCCCAGCGAATTGGCGCCAACGATGCCCAGGCCATTGATGGTACCGGGAGGACGAAGTGTGCAGTAGCCATGATGTGAGCCATTCGACTTCCTGTGGCACTCAGTTCGCGACTTCTGTGACTACCAGTCTTCTTATCCAAAGCGAGTCTAGGATCGCTTCAGGCTCCATCGATCGAGAAAAGCGGCGCAAGGAGATTAAACTTCAGCCACGCGGCCCGGCAGAAAACGCTCGCGCAGCTCGATTGTTGCACACCCGTAGCGTGGCCAGAAACTCTTTTCTGACGTGGTGTGCAGCCCTCAACGAGCTCGTGACAATACATGCGGAAGAGAGCATGGAAGTCTAAGATGGTGACAGGCAAGGGCCAGCACATAGCTCGAACAACGGGTTGAGCGTCGAGGTCATGCAAGACATTGGCAAGTGAACAAGATCCATGGTCGGTAATTCTTTGTCCTCCGATGAGCCAACGAAGCTCGTTGTATCGTGTTGTTGAAACCGCAGAGCATGCTTAGAGCGTGCAACTGTAACCTACTAGAGACTGTGCCAAAGGTATCTACTTGCGAAACGAGTTCGATTGAGTCCTTGCCTTGCATCACTCATTGCAGGTCTCTACGTGCTACACTGCTATTCAGAGGTCACGCTGGCACCGGCGAGAGACACGACGTACGCACTCGCATCTTCTTCGACTGGTGAAAAAGAAATGGCAAAAGAGATGTTTTAGAAGATGGCAGCTATCACACTGCCAGTCCACTTCAAGAAGTACGTCAATCGTAAATTATACATTAGCTGCGTACACATCTCCAGTCATGATATGGAGCGCATTTCTCATCAGAGCAGGAAGCAGGTCAGCAGCGCAACAGCACCTACTGCGACACCCTTAAGACCGAAGCCATTAGTGGCAGAACTGGCGCCAGATGAAGAGCTTGCCGATGAAGAGCTCGAGCTGGCACTCTCGGCGGCAGATGAAGATACAGAATTCCTGCTAGCAGTGGAGCTAGAATCGGAAGACCGCGAAGCAGTCGATGAAGCACTATCAGAGTCCGTCGTGGAGGCCTCAGAAGTGCTGCTCGCAGTTGCCGAACCACTTCCTGTCGTTGAAGCTGGTGCTGCGACCGCTATAAACTGTTAGCTTGAAGTTTGTATGGGCACCAACTCGCCCAGAAAAAACTCACTAGAATTTCCGATGTCTTGCACGAAAGTAAAAGCGCTGGAACCCAGCGTAGACTGCCAACAAGCCAGATACGAAGCACCGCCATCGGCGCCCGCAGTGGTCGCCAGTATAGCGGTGTTGCAAGTCAGACCTGGATTGGCATCGCACGCCACCGCTCTGCCCGAGGTGCCCAAAAGCGTGTTGGACGAGCATGTTATGTAGAATTGGCACGCGCCGGAAAGGGGACAGCATTGTGCGAAGGAGCCGGAGGTGGACACCACTTGAGGGTAATCGCAAGTTCGACCAATCTCGTCTATCGAAGCGTCAGCGAACGACACTCGAGTACTCACTGCAAAGGACTTACAGCCACTGCTTGCGCTGGGGTAGCCAACAAGCGCTGGGTCGTAGAATATTTGGCGTGGCTCTAGCATTGCGGCTGCTGTCACTGCTGGCTCAGCGGCCGCAAGGGCGCCAATGGCCAAGGTTGAGAGGGTGATGATGGTAGCTGCCATTCTTGTGTAGTGTTGGTATGCGTTGATGGGAGGCAAAAGGCGAGAAACAGACAGTCCCGCGTCGCTGGGGGCGACTCCAATGCATATATATACACTGGCACCGGCGCGTAAACCTTGTTGTGGTATAGCAACAATGGCGGGGTCGGCGAACCGAAATTAATCGCATCCTTCGCGGCTTCAGACTATCTTCCAGGCTAAAGTGCTTCACACCGGTCAAGCTTCGCAGTTGACCCAAGGCAGATCTAGGCACACGCGTGGATTCAAGATGGCTGTATGTGCGAGGTCAGAGAAACGCAAAAGTTCGGTGGTTATGCGCTTGTAGAGATCAAGTGCGCGCAGACAAGACTTGAATCGGTTTGAAGACTGACTTGCGAGTTATCATTATCTATTAATTCTCATCCACACGGCGCTTAATATCAGATTCGGCTGGCTAATGATGTGCAAATTCTTCAGGGAGCACCGAAATGGTGGAGTATAGCCTCGAAGAGAATTAGTTCAATAGATAAGACCACCGGGGAAATCAAAATCGGCCGGTGAACGAGAAGACGCTAGCGAAGCCGCAAGATCTAAGCGAAATCATCATTGTCTGGAATGAGTTTCTCAGGATAACGAAGGAGAGAGTCGTCGGAGTTATTGAAGGTTTACCTTACTGTGCTTCAGTGAGTACGGCACGAGATGCGATCCTGACGACATGGCCACTAGTCAAGATCAGAAGCTTACCTGTATTCCAAGGAAGTGTACCCATCTATGCCATAGTGCTACAAAGCGAAACTAGCGGTGACCTGCATCTGCTAGTCACGCCAGTCATGGTTCTTATCAGATTCATAGCAATGTTGTGGCTGGTCCAGCCAGCAAGGTTGTATATTAATTCGACTTGATCATGTAAAAGTAACAGCACGCCGGACTTGCTCTTATGTGCTAGGCAGCTTGAAGCCTCCCTGTCTGTTGGTAAAGAAGCCCTCCGGATCGTACGCTTGCTTGATAGCTTTCAGCTTCGCAAGGTTCTCGCTGCCGTAGCTAGTGTATGGGTCTTGGTATGGTGCTATGTCGTTCATGAAAAGCGGGTTGTAGCTACAGAGTTGTTAGTTTGCACAGCTATGAGGTTTCGATGTCGGATGAATCTCCTTGTCACTCACTTTACATAGCTAAGGTCGCCCGATTCGTAGTTGGTGGGTGTGAAGTTCGCATAGTGCGTCTTGTGGTACGCTTTAATATCGTCGCTGACCTCTCTGCTGTACTCGGGACATTTCTCTTGACATCCGGGAGTCGCCCAGAGGAAATTATTCTCGATCCAGATTCGGTCGCCGTGCTTGGGGTCGAGGCCCAGCGCGTTGCCTCCCTGAGCCTGGCTAGCTCGGGCGATGCGCTTGGACAGCGGCTGTGGAACGAAGCCCATGATGTGCGCATCGAAGAGTCGCAGACCTGCTTTGAACGATATTGCGCTCACCTTGTCCCATACGGTCTCATAGAACGCACTCATCTGCTCCGGCTCCAAGTTCTGGTAGGTGTCTTCGCGGAAGCTGTTGCCGAAGCCTCTTATCTTGGCACCGCCGGCGATGTGTGTCAGGTCATAGTACGATCTGGTCTGCGTGTTGTCCGAGATTGATTTGACAGCGTCGAAATCGTCAAACACTCCTTTCGGTGGCTCCGGACCATCGTAGAAGAAGAACAAGACTGGTCCAGTCACCGCGTTGAGAATATTGAGCGGAAGGCCAAACTCGAATGTCGGGATGATCGCAGCCTTCTCATCAGGATAGTCGCGTACGAACTTTGCCAGGGCGTTGAACAACTCTTTTCGCTTGCCCGGGGAATATGCGCGAGTGCCACCCCAAATCTTGCCATCGACGCCAGCGGGATGGGCCTGTAATTTCATCTTTGTCACAATTGCAAATTGGTTTCCGCCACCACGCAGCGCCCACCATAGGTCTGGGTTCTCCGTAGCTGTGGCAGTGACGATAGTTCCATTGTGAAGCACCGCCTCAAACTCGTCAACGTTGTCACATGCAAGCCCCTTCATCGGTTAGCAGAAGATCTTAGTGGTGTAAAGAACTTGTGGAAACGAACGTATTGTGCGGAGTAGTACGATAGCCCTCCGCCAAGGGTGAAGCCACCCACTCCAATGTTGGCCAGGCGCCCGCCGACGACAACTTGATTGGTTTCCCCAGTGACGTTGTAGACATCACCCCATCGTGCGCCAGGTCCCACCCAAAAATGGTTGCCGTCCTCGGTGCGAGTGGTCGCGGCCATGTTGGGTTCGAAAGAGATCAACACTCCATTATCTGTCGCAGAGAAACCAGGAGCGGGTTGGTGGCCGCCAGATTTGAGACCGTAAGGGGCAGCAGGATATTTGCCCAGCTGCTTGACCGCATCGGCTACTTGATCTGCGTTCCCTGGGAAGAACGCACAGGTAGCTCGCAACTTGGAGTTTGCGTTGTTCCAGTAATCTTTGTTGATCTCGGTGTATACCGAGGCATTCCCGTTGTTGTTGTCGCTGTCGATGGGCACAGAAGCATTTGTGGCAGGCTGTGGATGCTTGGCCTTGGGGTCCCACGCAAAGTAAGCCGGGTACTGTGCCTCAAGATATTGACATACAGCTGTCACATCAGACGACGGTGACGCGAGTGAGACTCTTGCCAGAAGCGCCGCTAGAAGAATCCTTAGCAACATGATCGAGGATGAGGTGAAAGTGATCGAACATAGGTACTATGGATCAGCAAAGTTCGGTCTTTGTACTGACATGGAGATGTCTTGTATTGAACTCTCAGCGATTAGGGACTCCAGCTCAATGAAACAGGAGGTCTAGAATTGGCTTAGAATGGTATACGGACGTGATACGAACGGGATCTGCGCGCGAATCAAAGCCATCCGAAACCAGGAGGCGACTCCGTCGATTCGGAAGAAAGGATGCATACCGGTTCGAAGGAACAGCCCTAATGCTTGTCACATTCTCTGGGGATCCATTCGGGAGAGCTGCAGCGAAGCGCGTTTTAGGTAGACGTCGGAGGATTCGCGCACCACAGCCAAATATGGCTGCTGGTGATTGTTCGATGATAACCAGTTATCAATCTCGTTATTGATAGATGCTTGGAGAGAATACCTTGAGGCCAGACACAGAATTGCAGCTCGCCGCGGAAGCCAGAACGATTGTGAAGACTAGCCTGTTTAGCAAACGGCGAGGTGTATGATCGCGTGGAGCTAAAGATGCCTCGGCATGCTAAGGCCAACGGTTCGTTTCGACTATTGCGAATGGCCCTACCTTGCGTCGATCTTGCCCACTGATGTACAGTACCAGGCAAGTACTCTCCGAAGTTGCGGCTCCTCGTAAGACGAAACGTGAGGTCCGTAAGTTAAAGTGGCAAAGGGTTGTTGTGCATGCGATGCTTTCCTCCCACGACGAAGTGATCTCTGTGCCCTGCCAAGACTGTCCCAATCGGGAGACCCCTACCTCCACAACATCCTCAGCTGTATTGCGTGCCTCATTAAGCTTAAACTAACATTGCCCGCGGAGGAATGTGCGGGAAACACGACTGCGCATGATGCATCAGACCACTCCAGGTCCTGTACACCGCCAGACAGTGTGAATGCTAGACTTGTTCCTCAGAGTTCACTAGACTAGCAGCCAGGCGGCCCGCGCGTAGAGCTGAGCAAGACGAAGGACATAATGTCGGAGAGCAGTATAGAGAATTCAAGTCACCCCCGAAACACCTGAGGGTTCTGTCACAAGGGAGGTGATGTCTTCAATCGAGAGCACAAGATCATTTATAAATTATACTGATTTTTTTTAGGGTTTTATGGGTATTGTATCTCCTGACCGCCTTGCTAAAACACACCCAAAAAGAAAAATCAAAAACTCCAAACTCCAACTCCAGCAAAAGCCATGCCAAACCTGAAGCTAATCTTCGCTGTGGGTATCTTCCGACCACCTTGAACACCTTGCTTAAACATACCCAAAGAGAAAAGCGAAAACTCCGAACTCCCAGCCAACCCCAACAAACGCTATGCCGAATCTGAAGCCCATCTCCGCCGTGGGCATCTTACAACCACCTTGAAAGCCATCATAAACACACACGAAGTCACCAAACCCCATCAAAAGCTATGTGAAAAGCACACTCGAAATCTCCAAATCCCAATAAACGCCACCTTGGCTTCAGAAGAAGAGCCTCCGAACCATCACGACAACGTTGCCTCACCAGCCACAAACCCCCTCCACCCTTGGCCCTAACCATCAACCGCCCATGGCCCATTGCACGTTCAGCCTCCATCCTCAGCCTTCCTTCAACCGTAAACTCAAAACCCTCCACCACCGAGCCCAGGCTTGCCCTGCACATTGCACTCGAACGGGTGCTCCAACACCCTCGTACAAAGCTGCAAGCCTATATGGCTGTTATCTCAGCAAACATGATGCCTCTAGGGTTTCCCCCAGGGGCAACATTCGGTTGAGACCCAGGCACGATTGACCGAAGTCAATACACTTGCCTACAGAGCGGATCCCCGCACGGAACAAAAGAGGACGGCACCATGAGATGCTATCAAGTGCGATCGGGACAAACCAAAAGATGGTTGGAATGTCACTGCGCAGCCTTGAAGACGTTGCTTTGCGTCTCTTTACTCGATATTGTTCCGGCCGTAGTGCTTTGCACTGCCTGCTCTCTGCTCCCCTGCGCTATGGAGGCCAGGAAGAGTTCAGATATGCAGACTTGACGGGGGATTCCGCTCTCGCGCGCGCACGCGTCTTGAGTGGTGGTGGTGGGTTGAGAGTGTTGTTGATATCAGACTCTCGGATGGAGGCCGTTCGTACGCTGGAGCCTGGACGGTGATGGTGTCGGGCTGCGGACTTCGGGGAAGCGCAGCCGGCTCATGCGGTGTTGTTGAACGGTCTGGTGGCATCTTGCTTCATTTATCTGCGCTTGGGGAATGTCGATCTGGACATCAGGCCGCCATCTGGCAAGCTGGCAAACTTAGAAGGGCCCTTCTTGCCATTGGATGAACGTTGTCCCGAAGATTCGTCCTCATCCGAGGGGTGGGTAATTCTGGATGCCAGGTCGCCACCGGAAAGGTCGTTTCCTGAAGCCGGAGTACGCGTGATGTTTTCGCAGGCTTCCTCCAACTCTCTTCTGGCAGGCTCCGGCAACAGGCCCTTTGTGTCACGGGAGGAACGTAGTCCCTGAGCTGGAGTGTGAGCGGTGTCTCTCTGTTGAGCACCAGGCTGTGACATGTTCGGCGTCTTCTTGCGCCTCATCGTTTCGCCAAATTGGCGCGATACTCTGGCCATCTGTTCTTCGCCCTCATCCTCGATGATCGCCCTCGCACCTGCGCTTGCTGGCTCCTCTAGACGTGAAGAGCTAGCATGGGTGTTGCGACCAAAGCTTCTTGGACCCTGCGGCTGGAGTGGAGGCGCATATCGAAGGTTGTTGCTCCGATCGTCCTCCGCATCTCCGTTCCTCGCACAACCACTCCTGTTCATGGTGCTCCTGCCATTGTGTTGAGGCTGCTGCGACTGTGACTGCCCCTGGGACTGAGGTGCACGAAGACTCTCATCGACGGCAGTACGCTTGTCGGCTTCAGTGGCTCGGCTTGTCGCGTAATGGTTGTACTCTTGCGATGTCTGCTCGGTTACGAAAGAGGATGACTGAGCAGTGTTGTTGCGAGGAGCTGGGCCTCTCGACGTGTAGGCACCTTGATTGTGCGCAGGAGACGCTGAGGATAAGGAAAGCTGCTGCGCAGTGTTGTTGCGACGGACTGGGCCTGGCGTGTAGCCGCCTTGATTGTACGCAGGCGACGCTGAGTATGAGGAGGATGACTGAGCAATGTTTTTACCACGAGCCGGGCCTCTCGGAGGGTAGCCACCTTGGTCGTGCGCAGCCGACGCTGAGTGTGAGAAGGGCGGCTGTGCAGTGTTGTTGCGACGGGCCGGGCCTGGTGTGTAGCCACCTTGGTCGTGAGCAGGCGATGCTACGTATGAGGAGGACGGTTGGGTCGTAACGTTGAGAGGAGCCCTGTCTCTCTGCATGTGTCCACCGCGGCCTCTGCCTCTGGCTCTGCCACCTCTGCCTTGAGTGGACAATTGCGATCCCGAGTGGCCGGAGGCCGACTGATGAGTATCATCCGGGAATGAGTTCGACTGCTGGGTATCGTCGAGGAATCTCGCACGCTTCGAGGAACGAGCATCCTGTTCCTGCGACGGTGTCTCCGTGTGGTAATCCTCCCACTCGTCGTCGTCGTCGGCATGAGCACGCTTGCGCGACGGCGATGCCGCACGGCGAAAGTTTGACTGCTCATAGCCGTTGAGACCGTTATTCGTACGCTGCTGCTGCTGCTGCTGCTGCTGCTGAGCGGTCTGGGTGTAGTTGGCACGAGCTTGTGAAGCTCCTGATGTGTTGCGTGAAGGGTTTATAATACGCTCTTGGGCGGGAGTGTACTGTGCACGCGATGGCGGTGCGGCAGCGCGAGAGTTTGACTGCTCGGCGCCATCGAGGTAGGTTGCATGCTGCTGGAAGGGATAGAACGGTGTGTTGCGTGAAGCACGGTGAGAGTACGACTGGTCAGTGTCGTTGCCGATACTGGGACGTCCGAAGCTCCTGGGAGCTTGCTCTGCAGATGACCGAAAGGGACGATAATCCGAGCGTGGAACACTTGAGGTGGGGAGCTCTTCGTCAGAATCGACGTTGTACTCACTGCTGATGCCTCTACGCGAGTGGTTGCGCATGGCGATGTTTTCTGGATCGCTGAGACGGCCGTTGCCGTGAGCGTTGAACCTCAAACCCTGACGAGGCTTGTCATCATGCGTGGAGACGTTGTTCGTGGTGCTGGAAGTCGAGCTGGCGAAGTGACTGGAGTTCGGCGAGGGATACGCCGCGCCGTCCAAGTCCATCAAGTCCTGAGATGACGGCGTTTCAGCTGAAGGTGAGGCAGGTCTCATGTTGCGGGAAGAGCTGTGGTCTAGCTGCCTTGTAGCATGGATGAGCAGACCTTGGTGCTCCTTCAGAAGCTCATTGTGATACTTTAGGTCATTCTGTGTGCTGCGACTGGCTGACTCGGCCGCTCCTGTTGCATCGAGGGCCTTTTGGAGCTTTGCGTCTGCCTCCTTCGCCGACTCGGCGGCCTGAGCGGTGGCTTTCTCGACCTTTTCGATGGTGGCTTGATGCTCTTGGGCGAGTTCGCTTGCGAGTTCGTTGTGTTGCTTGTCGAGGGTTTTGCGTGCATCTTTGAACTGGGCGTGGAGTTTGGCCAGTTCTTCGGCAGCCTTCTTCTCGTAATCGGCTTTCATATCTTCCAAGTTGGTTGTGTTTGCGACGATGACCCTCTCAGCCGCTTTCGAGGCAATGGCCTCCTGGACCTTCTCCAATTGCTCGGCGACAGCGTTCTGGACTGCCTCGAGCAATTGCTTCTTGACAGCCTCCTCGAGTGCACCGGGCAATAGCTTATTGACGGCATCCTCAAGTGCCTCGGGCAACTGCTTGCTGACGGCCTTCTCAAGTGCCTTGGGCAATTCTTCGGTGACGGCCTTCTGCACTTCTCCGGGCAATTGCTTAGTGATGGCCTCCTCAAGTGCCCTAGGAAGCTTCTCGGTGAAGGCTTCCTTAGACTTGTCAACTGCATCAGTCACCGCCTTGTTGACAGTGTTCTCGACTGCCTCCTTGATGGCGGGCTCCTGGCGCTTCTCCAGCTTCTCCACCCTCTGCATGAACTCTTCGACACCGGCCTCCAAATGTTCTTGGGTGGTCTTGACTTTTGTGAGCTGGGTTCTTGCGCTCAACGGTCTAAGCATCTTGACTGGTTCCGCGGCGGCAACTGGCTGGACCATCCTCTGCTCAGGTAGTTTCGCGGCGTTTTGCTTGGGATCGAGCCCCGCGCTGTGGTCTTCGCGACGGAACTTCTGCTTTTGGTCGGACAGAGCGTTTGTGCCCGTGTGGTCTTCGGCCGAGTTGAGCCTGGATTGCTTGTGAGGCCGAGAGTCTATGACTGGCTCCCCATCCGCCGAGTCAAAGCGCCGCTTGCGCGACTTCGAGCTCTCCGGCTCGATCATGATGGCGGCCACTGGAATGTCTGCAGATCTAAAGGTTTAAGTCAGCGCGATGTCTCGGACACAACATTGGGCCTACTCTTCGCTCACGTAATGCAATGGTTGATTGCGTGAAATTTGGATTTGATAGTGGTCGAGTTGTCAGTGCGACAGTTGGTGTTGAGAGCGCCGTTGGTGGTCGGCGATGGTTGGGTCTGATAGGGGTTGGGAAGAAGAGATGTTGGTGCGACAGTTGGTGTTGAAAATGCTGTCGGTGGTGGGAGTGCGGTCGGTGGTGGGGATTGAGTGTTTGGCAATGGGAAGAGCGCGATCTTTATGGGCGGTGCGCGCTCGGGCCCACTTGGCGGGCCGCTGTGCATGTGTTGATTAAGTGAGGTGTGCCAGATTGCTAGCGTTCAGTGATCGGGTCAATTCGCCTCATGGGCCATCACTCCTACTTACGAGCACTTTCACTAGGCACCACCAATACTTTGCTCGAGATTCTTAGGACATATCTTAGATATTGTACTTCAACGATCACTCTGAGTGGCAGACCCAGTGAATGGTTGTTGCTCTGATGATTGCTAACAAATCTATTCGGAGACCAACCCAAGGATCCACAAGCTCGAAAGGCTGACGTTGTCCTTTTCCTCTACTGCCTGCTTAAACAATTTTGCTATTCGAAAAGAGATACCAAAACTTCTGTGAATCTCTCGCGGCAGGCATCCAAGTCTTACCGCCGTGGGAAAGAAAGGAACAACCACGCTCGAATGCATCCAGTGATGGAGCTGGAGTGCGGGAAATGCTTCACTGTCAAGCACCAGGCTGTGTCTCGTCCAGCCTTGTCCTGCGTAGCTCTTCGGCAAGGCTTTCGTTGATCTGTTCTTCGCTCACATTGTTCTCGATGCTCTCCGTGACGTGAGCTCCGGCTTGCTCTTCCAGATGCGAAGAGCTGGGCTGGGATAGCATATCGAAGTATGGTCTTGGCGGAGGCGCGTACCGTATGCGGTCACTTTGTGGTTGGGACCACCCATACTTACGATCGAAGTTGGCGTCCCCATCTTCTTCGTCTTCGTCTTCTTCCTCCTTCTCGTCCTCATCATCCTCCTCATCTATGTTCTCATCTTCCTCATCTCCATCGTCTTCAGATCCTCCGTAGCAGTCACTCTCATCAGCATCTACAAATCCCTCCCAGTCATCGTAGTTCTCTGCTTCGACGTCGAATGATCGACGACGCGCGCGAGTGTGTCCTAAGATCTCATCGTCTTCATCGGCAACAGCGCCAGCCAAGTAAGCTTGCCGATTGGACATGTCGCCGTGCATGTCGTCATCAGAGTCGTCCGGATTGGGGACACGAGAGTCGTCGAAGTCAGAGTCAATTTTATCGTGGCGGCTGTGTGGATCTAGCGGTGATTTTTGGTTTGATGTGGTCTGAGCATGCTGCCCGGCAGGGATGCTCCGCAATGCTACATGCATACCGCCCATGGGATGACGACCGTCAGGCCCGCTTTTCGTGACCCTCTTGCCGACACCTCTTCTGCTCAGGCGGTCTTTGTCGCGCTCATGACGTTCATCACAGTCGTCCTCTTGTTCCTTCGGGTCAACGACCGAGTTTGATTGACGAGGTGAGCCAGTTCCGCTGCGCTGCAGCTTTGGTGATCGTCTCTGGAGAAGCCATCCACGACTACTCTCATGGATTGCGTCGGTAGAATTTCCGTCCACACCGAGAGTGTGCTCGTTCATGCTTTTCGTGATGGCGTTCGTGTCCGAGTCGTCAGTCTGCGGGGTTTTCCGAAACAGCTTCAGCTTGATGGGCGCGCGTGTCTCGCCCAGGTCAGTCTTCTCCTGCTGGTTAGGCACCTCGTTTGTGCCAGGTGTCTTCTCGCCCGACGTTTCATCCTCGTCAGTGTTGTCATCGTCATCAGGCATGCTCTCTTCGTCAGAAGTACAACTGTCATCATCTGGCTGACTCCAAGAAGCTCGCGTCTCTTCGTGAACTTTGAGCTTGGCCGCGGCGCCGTTGATTGCCTTGCGCAACTGCTCCTCTATCGCATCGGCGAGAGGGTCAGTACTGAGGCCAGTGCTCGCTGACGACTGGACTGGAACATGTACACTTGGTGACAGAGCCAACTTGGCCATTGCAGCCTCCATCTCGTAGGCGCCCCTCAACGCGTTGGTTGTAAGAGCGTGATCGTCTGGCATGGTAGCGGGTGCGAACATCGTAGGACCATGTGCAGTTTTCGCAAGCTCGAGAACTGATGTAGCACAAGGTGATGGCCGAGCAGGCATAGGCGCTTCGGAAATGAGCTGATGTGAAGGCGCTGAAGTGATCGAAGAAGCAGCAAAGGGCGATGGTCCAACAAGCGAAGATGGAACAGATGATACCGGAACATCTGTCATGGCAGAAGGCGTTATCATCTGGCGGGAAGAGGTTCTGATCTTTTTCGTCATTGTCGCGTCTTCGTCAATCAATTTGCGTTTGCTGCCCACCGGCGGTGAGGACATTGCGGCTACTTCTGCGGCGCGACGGCGTCACGATGGTGTGTGACGGTTGATGGTCGAATAGAGAGAACTTTTGTTGGCTTTCGCGGCAACGAATGCTGTGTTGGTGATCGTGACGGTGCGCAGTGCACGCTCAGGGTCCACTGTCAGGTCTTCCTGCAGAAACAAAAAGTGACGTTCGCGGGAATTCCAGTGAATGAGTCGTTGGGTTGTAGTGGTCACTTTTGGTAATATCTTAAGCAACAGTCATATTCCAGCTAGATACCCGAAACTTCCGTAGCACCTCTGCGGTAGGCATTTGTCTCCTTCATGGTCCAAGCTAGGACCATGTAGATTATGGAAATATCAAGACTACTCTCAATAGCTACTGGTACAGCCCTTCGATGCTTCCAGCAGAATGTGCGACTGCCGAAGGAACTTACACACGAAAGGGAACTCCGCTATCACAAGCATTCAACACATTTGATACTGGCGTGCGGTAACGGCAAAATCTCTCTCTCCATCGCATCTTTTCTACTGCAGTACAGTGTTACCGCTTGGTGTGCACCGGAGAGCGAGGAACCAGAGAGCAAGCCTCTCGTTGGCTATCTTGACAATTGGACTTACTTGTATCGATGGTAGTTCGGTGCATGGTGAACAGTAAGTATCTAGAATGCTCTCCTCCGCCCGCTTGCTGATCAATGTGCTTTGGGTGGTGTACCCGACGTCAGTGGGTCATTCGTGCACAGCTAGTTGGGTAATCTGATATTTCTCGTATATTAGTGTTTGTTGCATGTCACGGGCGTACCAGGAAAAAGCATAGCATTGCTATACACATCTTGCCCAAAAGATACTGGCATCGTCTTGCGCGAAAAGTTATGATCTAGACCGTTTTCTCGGTCTTTGCGAGCTTACTCTCAAGAGTCTCGGTGCTCTCCGTGCCGGCTTCCTTCTTGGTGGCCGCCGCGGCCTGTGACTTCTGCTCGTCCTGGTAGCGCCGCTCCGTAGTCTCGATCTTTGACTTGAGCTCGGCTAAAAGATCCTGGCGACGTAGCTCGCGATCCTATGGGGACATAGCCTCAAGCTTTTCGTTCTCCGCAAACGGGTTGAAGGGACGCTCTAACATTGTGGTGACTGTGAATTGACGTTGTTGGCTTGATGGCCGATTGAGGTTTTGGTTTGGAGGAGAGCGAATGGTGCAACGATGGTTGGTGATGAGAGCGCTTTATGGTCGCGATGGTAGTTTGTCTTTTACGGCAGCAAGCGCGATTCTTTCTGCGCTACGCTTGTGCCTGTTTCGCGGGCCGATGTGTCAGATTCCAATAAGTGAAATCTGCACAAACTTTAGTTAATGGATGTGTCTTGATGGCCATCGCCCTGCACCCTTTGACAACTCAGGGGCATAAACTGCAAAGACCGAAAGGGCGTACATGGTTCTTTCCATAGTGATAATTAAGTTCGACTTCGATGGCACATAAAACAATCACCCAGTTCCAGCAGGAATCCATCTCAGGAGGTATGCTCTTGACAAAGGATGATTTTGTTTGCCACGTTAGGTATCATCATGCTTGTAAAAAGCGCTAAATGTTAGCTCCTTCTCTAGATAATGAGAAGAAGACATGACTGTGTGAAATTTCGATAGAACTATTGTGTCCATGACAAACACAAAATTGTAGGAGACACTGGCACATGAAGTCGTGAACTTCCACTTTGAGTCTTCCCCGCCGAACTTCTGGCTTTCCGCCCGTGCAACCAAAATCAACGTCACTCTTAATCGGGTGAGCGGTACCAATTTGTATATACATAATCAATCGTGCGCCTCGTTTGCCATCCACCACTACCACAACATCACATTTTCAAGATGGACATCCGCCTACTCCACCCGTCGGACATTCCTCATGTCCAGACGACAAACATCACCAACCTACCCGAGAACTACTTCTGCAAGTACTACATGTACCACCAGCTTAGCTGGCCACAATTGAGCTACGTCGCGGTTGATGTATGTACAGCGGAAGCTTGAGAACCAGAGAGAGCCACTTCTGACCACCAATTTAGGTTTCAAGACCCAAGAAGACACCCTACGATGCGCCAAAGATCGTAGGCTACGTACTTGCAAAGATGGAGGAAGACCCTCAAGATGGCATTCAGCACGGCCACATCACATCTCTCAGTGTCATGCGCACACACAGGCGACTGGGTCTGGCCGAGAAGCTTATGCGCCAAAGTCGTATGTCTCGAAGAACCCACAGGCCAGGTCTCCTCCGGCAGATCGCTAATCATTCGCAATCACAGAGAAAGCTATGTACGAGACCTACAACGGCAAATACGTTTCCCTCCATGTGCGCGAAAGCAACGTTGCCGCGCTACGACTTTACAAGAACACGCTTGGCTTCAAAGTCATTGGAACCGAGGCCAAGTACTACGCGGACGGCGAAGATGCGTATAGCATGCGCATGGACCTTGATTACCTGGCGGACGAGGCGGAGTCGGACGATGAGGATACCGTTGGCAAGGACGAGGGCGATGACGTTGGAAGCGCGGGCAAGAAGGGCGACGCTGAGAAGCTGAGAAAGGTCAGGGTTGGAAAGCCCGTGGGCGTGGGTGAGCTCGTGGAGGTGAACGCAAGCCAGGGAGCGTAAGAGATTGACCGACTTTTCTGCCATGACTGCTCGAATGGACGAACATACGAATGCGACGCCGCCGCCAGCTTTGTCCATCTCAATCTTCATGCGAGGTAACACGAAAGCAAACGACTCGTGGGGGGCTACGGCAACACCAAAAGTGATACGATATGAAACGTGCTTTGCTCTTTGCGATTGATTCGAGGTCCGCTGATGCCCGCCTAGTCAGTGTACAAGGACGATCAGCGAACCACATTGGCCACCACTGAGAATAATATGACTCTCTGATCCAAACACGGAGGCCGCCCCTTGGCCGCTCACGAATGCGCCCTCCCCTACAACGTCTCCCAGAAATCATGACGGCAACCTTGCAGTGGTGTGACGTCTCCACAACCTCCCTTGCCATCGTCGCCACCGTCTCAGCCCTGCTACGATTCTCTCGTTCCCTCTCACGGCCCAGTGTCCATCTCGTCGGTTGACAACCACGTCTTTGGCGGATCACAGCTTATTCTGCTTCGACGGCGCTTCGGTCTTGACTTGTGCTTGACCACTCTGAAGCTTCGAAGTTTGTTGCTGGGGTCTGGTCCTCGGATGGTTTCCAGAGCATGACCAAGCGCGGTGATGCCGTCGATCATGATAGCAACATCCTCGTCGGTGATTTTCCATCTGACGCGCTCTTCGACTTCGGCTTTGAAAGATGTGCGCACTCCAGCACCGCCCTCGAGTCTTTTCTGGATCTTGTCGCATCTTCCAAGGAAATATTTAACAGCGTCCGCGAACGCGCCGTCCCTGCAGCCACCAGTCTTCGTCGTACTTTTAGCTGGTCGCTTGGCTGCTCCGTACAGACTGCCGTGAAAACACACGGAGTAGTAGTTCGACGACCACCGATCAATAGTTTTCGAAAAGGACCTGTTGACCATTCCCAAATATGACCAAATAGCCGACATTTCATCATGTTCATACTTGAGCCAGTCCGCCATGTGCTTATTCCCACCAAACGAGGCGCGCAACATACGCCAGAAGGCTTCCCACGAGATATCCCAGCGCGCTGAGCGATGGGGTTCTACAAGATCTCGCATGGCGTGGTAACTCTCCCAGTAGACCGTCTTGCTGGTATGGAGGAGGGCAAGCGCTCCAAGGTACGGTGCGGCCTGCGATTCGGTTCTGCACTCAAACTCGGCCACTTCGAGCGTCCTGGCTTCCCGCATCTTGTTGGCGGCCTCTAGAGACACTTCGATCCCAGGCGGACTGCACTGGAGGAACTTGGTACGGTCGATGTCCTCGAGGTGGCTGCGCATGGCGAGCTCATACACGACCAAGCGGAGCTCTGCAGGCAGCTTCATGAATGGGAACGGTTGCTGCAGGCCATTTCCAAGATTGGCCACAGCGTCGGTCATTGTTCTAGTCTCTGGGTCAGCAACCGAGTCAATTTGTCGCGAAGGGTATACTTACGAGGGCGCGCAAAATGCGATGGTATGCTTGCGATGCCTTTCGAGAAGCGCTGAGACGGTGGTGTATAGGATGGGTTCAAGCGCTGGCGCAGCGAGCGACAACAAATGCTTTGGCGCGGGAAAGGACCTTAAGGCCACGTGCTCGACATCCGCGCTGACTGCACTTTCACTACGATCTATACACGCCTCACAAGTTCCTTGACTTTTGCTTACTATGCGCACACAGTGCCACGACTGCTCACCATAATGGTTTCCAGATTCGGCAATGCCCTGACGATGGTTGTCTTCCAACTCAACCTTGCGGAGGTCTCGATCATACCTTCTGCGAGAGTGATCTGTCCAACGGCGGTCACTGGCGCTTTGCCCGATCAGAGTTCCCTTCGGAATGGGAATTTATGATACGCGCATCCACCTACATGCACAAATCAAGAATCGACGACGATGGCGACGTAGACAGCGGTACGTGATGTGTGGCATTCACATGTCGCAACGCTTCGATGGCTACTTAGTGGTCATGACTGACGGTCTTCGTTGCAAACGTGGAAACTGAGAGGCAACCGCCATCTTGGAGAGCCGCAATCGCTGATTCGTGGGGTCGACCATTGTTAGTCTACAACACAACGTCTCGTATCCAATTCTACTCCCAAATCGCTGAACCATGTTTTGCAAACTCTCACACACCGACTTTGTTTCCAGCCAATACAGAAACCCTGGCACCTTTCCCTGCAGCCACCGATCTCAAAATTACTGCCGATTGCGGGTTTGTAAGATTATTATGGCATCTTCCTGAGCCGTGCAACCCTCCGATAGCGCTGCAAACGCTTTTGACCTCGATGTCAGTAAGTTCCTCCCTGTTGCGGTGTTTATCGGGAGTTCTACTCACACTCCTTTCCAGCTATGGTGCATTCATCATACAAACCGCCAGTATGATCTCATGTCTCTTCTCCTGTATTTGGGCCATCTGCTTTTGAGCACTCGACCCGATTGGGGAGCTTGGGCACGCTTGTCTAGCCTCTGCGCAATTTTCAGATTAGAAAAAAGCCAGAGGTGAAAACGAACACAGCGCTTGACGGTATGATCTGTGCATTTCACGCCCATATGGGACAGGACTTCAGCTTTAACAGCTGTGCGCAAGCCCTCTCCGTCGTGAAGCCTGTCCTGGACACCAATGCAGATGTTTCCTGTCTTGTCGTAAATAATCTTTGTCGCCCGTCTGTGCCTTGTTTTCGCGACGCTTTTCGCGATGTTGTCCGCGATGTTCTTCTCGATACGCATAACAACCCTGTCGATGTCGCCTACAGCACGCATGAAACATACCGCAGCAGCTACCTGAGATTCATCCCATGGAGATCCAAGGCCTTGTGCAAGTTGTGCATCAGTCTCCTCATCTATGAAATCTTCCAACTTCTGCGAACGATCCCATGGAGAACCAGGAAATGATGGGTCAGTGTCCAGAAGTACCAAATCTTCCAACTGGCATATCCGAAAGTTATTGGCCGCCAGACTGAGTTTTTCGTAGATGGGCGCGCATTCTTTGCGAACGATGCGACATGTGTGAGGCAGGGCATTGACCAGTCCGCGTAGCAAAACAGATTGATAAGCTCGGCCCTCCGACTGTCTGACAAAAGCCATTGCTTCCGCTTCTTCGACAACGTCCATGAAGACTTGTTCGTAGATGAAGCAGCGGATTTCCGGAGGTAACTTCAAAAACGGAGACTTCCGGCGTAGCTGGTGCTTCGGAACGGCCATAACAAGGGTGTTGGTGGTATCCGCAGTGTTCTCGGCGATTGCCATCAGTTCGAAAGTGGTCGCCAAGTCGTCCATTGCAGCGACAGAGACACTTGGGTGAGCAAGATTGCTGAGCAAGGTATCGAGCTGCGTGTAGGCTATTGAGTCTCGCAAAGGTGGTTCCGTAAAAAGACCTTTATTCTGTGCTCGATTGTCGTCCTCGTTCGTTTCCTGATCTGCTGCTTGCACGCTGGCTTTGGCTCTGGCCTTGACTTTGTTGTCGAGCAGCTTGCGACTTTCGAGTCTGAGCCGCCTGCGCTTTGTTGTTGCGATGAGCGAGCCGTTGGCAGCTATTGTTTCTGGCCGAGTCAGCAATGCGACGGTGATAGGAGAGCAATCGCGTCTCACAGAGTGATTTTGCTGGGTTGGATGGTTGTTCCGAGACGGTGTCGAGCCTACGTGTATCAGAGGCGGTGATGTTGATGTACAGGCGACAAGCAGGGTTGAGAAATCGGCTCTAGCTTGTCGAGACCTTCTTGTGCAGTGACTGCAGTCACACACCCCAGCCAATACCCGTATGCCCATTCACTTTATTCTGACTACACTTTTAAAGGCATTCTCATGTTACACTTTCAAAGGCAGTCTCATTTATCTACTGTCTATCTCCAATCAAACCTGCTCAATATCGGACACGCGGAGAACACTCAACACTAGCTTTTGATGTTACTTCAAGACTATCTCGTGGATCCAATATTTCAATGCTTAAGAGTATATGTCAGTTTTGTACAGCCGCACTTCCATTCTACTACAGTTCTTGCATCAAATCGTCAACAACGGCTCTACCCTTCCATCTTTAGAAGCCCTTCAAACCTTCTCTCACGGCAGACGCAAAACACAACATTTATGACAATTGATCCTTGTTCAACAACAGAGGATACACGATATAGCAAGCTAACACTGTAAACGCAGTAGACCTGCAATCACGTTCTTCATCTTGAGTTTGCCTCCGCCTGCCCTAACGCCAGAGACATCTGCATCGCTCCTTCCGCCCTCAATGCATTCAGATAATGCCTTTCCCTGGCGACATGGTCCATCTGAATAGCATAGACACCCCGTTGGTCGCGCTCCCTGCGCAACTCCCGACTCTCAGCCGCTACCGCATCCCAGCGTTGGACCGCAAGAGGCCTGTACACGTCAAAGCTCTCGAGCCGTAGCGCACGACTGGTGTGAAGGAGTGCGAAGACCCGTTTGCGCAGTACTACGTTGTATGATCTGTCGAATCTCGGCTGCAATGTGAGCAGCGCAGGGCGAGGGAAAGGTATGGTGTCGATCCAGGCGACGTGGTCTTGGAAGACAAGTTCGAAGATCTTCTGGCGGAGTTCCAGGGGCAGTTTCGTGAGGCCGCGAGGCTGGAGTTGTGGCTCGTTCGCTTCCACGGGCGTCTCGACCATGGTATCTTTTACGTTGGAGTTGATTTGTTGAGAGGGTTTGGTTGTGACAAGGTTTCTGTAGAGGCCTCATTGTCAATGTGATGCAGGGATGGGGAAGATCTGGAGCGGCTCGTATCAGGCACTATTGTTTGCTGCATCTTATGCATCTCATGCAACGATGCAAACGATCTTCTCGCTTGCCTATCTCTCGTATAGTCTT
>Ga0265797_10001801_pt1 | contig 37267 bp, 30 predicted proteins | sample P2T30metagenome_FD_192433 | JGI IMG/M metagenome (GOLD analysis project Ga0265797, IMG submission 192433) | Plant litter microbial communities from East Loma Ridge, Irvine, California - P2 T30 | ecosystem: Environmental > Terrestrial > Plant litter > Unclassified | place: USA: California...
ACGTTTTTCTACTAGCTAGGTTGACAAGGCTGAGCACCCATTATCGCTTATCAACTCATGGGGGCGAACACACCACTGCTGGACGGCTTTCGGACTGATCTGCAACGACTCGTTGAAGCTGTATCTTGTCAACGGTACCACGCATGCACGAGTGCTAAGTGAGAGCCCTGAGGTACGATTCTCTCTCACAGATGGAGATTCATCAAGAAATTATACTCTTCCATATTCGGCGTTCGATCTTAGGCTCACGTTCCCGTTTGTAAACACCTCCACGTACTACTTTCCACTGAAAAGAGCTTCTAGCCCGGAGCAATACATGCTGGGCCGAACATTTCTGCAGGAAACATACATTACGGTGGACTACGAGCGCCTGAATTTCAGCCTTAGTCAAGCGTATCCTGATGGCGGCTCTGCGTATATCGTACCAATAACTTCATCATCTTCCACGCCTCAAACCTCGGATCCACCTCGAATTCCACCACCGAACAACTCTAAAAGCCCCTCTTCAGCTGCATATGCTGGAATCGGTGTAGGTGCAGGCATCGCAGCCCTTTCAGCATTACTTTTCACCATCGCCTGGAAAAAGCGCTTGGGGCCTTTTCGACGCAAGGCCTCGATAGGAGGCCATACCTACGATAAAGCAGAATTACACGGCGATCACAAACCTTGGGCTGAAGCCATGGGAAAAGAGAGAACTGAACTTGATGCAGCTACAAGTACGCACGAGGCAATGAATAAGGAAAGGTCAGAACTGGAGACTGTGGAAAATGCCCACGAAGTAGGCACTACGGAGATTCAAGGTATTGACCATGTACATGAGTTGCCTGGTCATGACGAGAGCGTGCAGGCAGCAGATGAAAGAGCTCGTGCTTCTTGAGCTACACCATGAGTGCATGTATGCTGTATACAGTCGCATTATGATATGATACCGTAGGTAAATAAGGTCCCGCATACTACAGAGTGCAATAGAAGTAGTTAGTCATAGTGCGGAGCGCACGGTATACTTGTACGTTAGATTCCATATGCCACCCATTGATCTCGCACCCATGCTTGATCGACAGGTTGTAAGCTCGGATAGGCTAGCGCTGGACAAGCTTTTCCAGCCGCATTGGCATGCTCAACGCTTTGTGCGCCATCCGTTCATCTCCTGTCTTGGTGTCACCCACGCATTGAGGCGTAGTCCAGGCTCGCTGGAGTGAGCCGACTAAAGCCTTGACCACGATTGCCCCATAAGCCATGTCAGGTCACCCGATTCCCACTCGCACGGCATCCTACCGCGTACTAAGGAGACTCTCCCAACACCGATATTTCAAGATCGAGGCGCTTTGTATCTTATACAACTATACAGTTACTAATTTAAGCGGTATATGAAGGACACAATGTATCATCCTCCTCCTAGGCGTCATCAACATCCATCTCATCCACGTCCATTTCATCGTCCCAGTCCTCCTCATTGGCCTCTCTGTATTCCTGAACGTCTTCACCGCGTACTGTTTGTGAATGGGGAGGTTGGTTTCTCTCCACGAGATACGGATTACTTTTGTCAAAATCCTCTCGCCACATCGCCAAGCGATCGACACCAAAACCACCACCAACAAAGTAAAGGTACCCAATTTCTCCTGCAGCCTTCTTGACCAAACGCTCCCATTCCTCTCTATCTTCTTTCTGTTTCAGTGTTTCCTCAAAGCCTGTTTCGACATTCAAGTCTTCCGTTGTCTCTGAGTAGGACAGTGAGCTGCGTGGTAGTCTGGGTCGCGCGGTGCCACCGCGTGCGCGTCGCTCTGCCATACGGATCTGGTCTTTTTGGTTTTGATGGGCACGTCGACTAAAACAGCCGGATATTGGCTCTTTCCAGAAATCGGCGGCTATGTAGCAATCGCCCAAACCGTGCTTGCGACGTATTGCTGCCTCGTTCTTTTGCCGGATTTCCCAGGCTAGCTGGAGCTGTTTGTTTTCTTGTACGGACCTGCGCACGGTCTGAATTATCTGGCGCAATTTCGAGTTTTCTCTTTCGGCTTGCATATGGATAGGGTTCTGGTTGCCCGAGCGTAATGGTGTCCGATGCCTATGCACATGCACAAGTGCGTGCGAGTTGGCAAGAGCGCCTGATTTCTCCCACCAAGCCACATATTGGGCGATTTGAGCCTCAGGTATTGTTGTCGGGTAGGACGCCACCAAAGAGTCACAAGCTGGGCACGAAGAAGGATTTGGGGACAGGACTGCTGCCTGGACATTGTGGGTGTCGAACCGTTGATGAGCCTCGTCCCACGCCCGCTCACGTTCCCAGCGTAACTGATCGGTCAGGCGGGTCCTCTCAAGCCGCTGTTTCGCTATCAGATACCCTATTCTTGCTAAGTTCCACCGCCGGTTGCGCATGTGCTCTAGAGGCCTCAATCCACCCTCGGCTGCCAGCTCCTTCAGTGTGACGTCGGACTTTCCTCTGGCTAGGGAAATAGTGCACTTGGGACACCTGGGGGTATGTGGTGGGTTGGAGGGGTGGATTTCATGATGACATTGAGTGGCGATCCTAGTCTGGTGACCATATGGTGAGTGAGTGAACGGCCGTTTCCTGCTAGTTGAGAACAGCAACGTGTCGGGACTGAGCATCATCGGCATATTGAAGGCTGTGGTCTGGCTGATGTATTTGTCGATTTATACAGGTGGAACTAGTGTGCATTATGGTTGCGGAAAAAGATGGGGTCGCTTGCTGTGGTGAACCACGGATTAGCGAGGAACTGGGAATGTGAGCAGAGAGCTGTCGACCTGTGAAGAAAGACTTGTAGTATGAATGCAACAGGCGCGAAGGGGTGTGTAGTGCGAGATTTTAAATGTAAGTTACACTCCAGCCCATTGAATGAGGCGCGTCAGGGCGTCATCGCCCTCTGCTCTGATTGGCCCGCTGTCCCAAAAGTTACACGCGAGCAGTTATGGAGCTTGTCCGTGCACTACTTAGCTCCTTTAACACCCGCACTGCTGACTGATTTCGTGGGGGTCTTAGACATCATAAAAGCGCGGAAGCCGACGTGGAAATGTTGCAGCTGACATGGGAAGCTAGAAACATGCTTCGCCACCCAGACTATAGCCTTCACCATGTACCGTTGTCGTTATCCAGTATGGAGGCTACCTTTGCTTTCGCAGCGAGCGCTAGCCACGCTAGTATGTCGCTTTGCATTCACCTTCACTTGGACGGCATGATACTGGAATTGTGAGATCAATGAATAATAGTCTTGGCTGCTTGCTGCGATGATATCGCCAACACCGACTTCTCTGGATATGCACAACAGCGTACGCATGTCTTGACTCGGTCGCTCATTGCAAGATTCCTACTACCATATCACTGTTGACAGTGAGACTTCAAAGTCAGTTTGACGACAGGCCGCGCTCATAAACGAAGGTGACGGGCGATTGAAATCGCAGGTCACTGCCGCATTCACTGTCGTAGATAGGTATAAGGATTATGCTCATGCGCAGCTATCTCACGTCCCTACAGCAACGCTCCATTGACAGCAACTCTGTCAAAAAGCGCGACATGGAGCAGAAGCAGCCACAAATATCTCGGAGGTCTGGCTCTTTCAATCCAGAGGCACCAACTTTCAGTCCGACGACCGCCGAGACTAGCATGTCCACTGGGCCTGTAGGACCAACTCCTCCCACCAGTCCGCGACAGAAAGCAAAGATGTCAGATACGTTCGACGGCAAGTCTTCATCCGCGTCGAACTCACCACATAAGACTGACTTGTGTGCAGAAGACTCGCCTTTTCGCCCTGCTAGAGACATGCGACCGAACTATCAAGGCTACGAAGAGGTCAACGCTGTACGGATGCAGAGGAAGTTACCGGATCAGAAGGATATGCCACTGAACTCTTTGCAAGAAATGCTACAAGGTGAGACCAGCACCATCACAATACCAAGATCTCATGCTAACCTAATAGATCACCATATCGCCTTGAATCAAGATCGACCTAGTGCAGACTTTCGCAGCAATTTTTCCGAGGATTCCTCGAACTTTGCCATGGCATACACTGCAAATAGCCCCTTCTTTACGCGGCGACTCCGTTCAGACTCTAACGCCCCAGGCGTCGACGAGCTGAGTGCGGGACTTGGTCTACCCAGCATCCAGAAGAGAGGCACCAACGTGGACTCACCAGCCCGCTCTCACAAGTCACGCGGCTCTGAAGTTTTGCCTCAAGATCTCTTTGGTAAGCTCATAGGGCGGGCGCTGGACAAGCCGTTGACCGCTAACGCCTTAGCCCAATATATGGACGGCAAGAGTGTACTCTTAAACGACGTCGTTAACACGCCTCGGGGCCTCAAGGGCGATGGTCGTGATATGTATTCGGGAGAACGTGCAGGTGTTGAGCGTCAACTTACGAGACTAGTGCCTCCGCCTCCTGGCTTTACTGGAGAACGCCCTCGCAGGATCTTCGCAGAGGAGCATAGCTCAGTCAACCCAGTGGCTACGGAGTCCCTAGTTCGGCAAATACCCACTGGTCCTGCAGGACTTAGACAACTGCGAAAAATTAGTGATCTCAATTCCATCAACCATGCGCAATACCATGGCCATATACGTGGACCGTCTAGGCATTACCGTCCAAGAGCACTTCCCCGTATCAAGCGCACCGATCAAGGTCCCGAGCCTTCAGATGCCGATATATACCCCGATGATGCGAATTTCATACCCCGACGTCCACCGTATCAGCCCGAGTCTGTAGGTTCCCTACCCAGCTACATAATGGATATGCCATCAACAAGGCAGGTCCATGCAGAAGACGTTATGGTTTGGCCCACCCCAGCAGAAGTTTACAGGCAGAAACTCGGCAGTCCACCCAGACGTAGTGTTTTCGCTCGCAACGCTCCGCTCACGCAGAATGGCACGCCGGAGCGTTGGTCTCCTCCCGCTACATCGTCTATGTCACAGTACATGCTGCAGTTCGGAGAGCCCTCCCATCCCCTTGCTTTGAGGTTTTCTCCTCCTGCCCCATCTCCTTCGCCTCCCTTCGACATCTTCGCAGGCCACTATCCTCCCACATACGCTGACATTCACGAAACTGACGCAGAGATGGAGTGCCTCCTCGCTATTCTTCCCGATATCTTCGACCTCGATCTACCTGAGCTGCCCTGCGACGAGCGCCCTCTTACACCCGGTCAGACAGACGGGAGTCGGTACGGTATGCAGTTTCATGGCATTGGACTAGGCGATCGCTGGAATTGTCCTAGTGTGCGAGAGGGTGAGCCGTTCCGAGTACGTCCCCGCGATCATGATGGTTGGGGTGGATGGCAGTGGGCTATCGACAAGGGATGGGGAAATGAGTAAGCTATCACTGAAACCGTTCCTGATCCCGTCTGAACTGACACTATATCGGGGTGCGCTACCTAGGCGATAAGTAAGCGATGTGGCTCACCTGGGCTGGCAGAGAAGTCTGAGCTCCTTGGAATATCGTTGAAGGCTTCTTGAATATGGCCTTGATGGGGGAACGGTGGACGACCAAACGATGTTGCTGCTGAGTCTGTATCGTCGCTATCCGTAGAACTCGAAGCTTATATATGACCATGGAGACGAACAAGAGATTGTAGGTCGTCATGGGCTGGGTATGAAGACAGCATTCATTACTGAGTCATCCAATAGCAATTTCAGGATTTACTCGCATTTGCATAATGACAAGAAGCATAGTGGGTTAAAGCAGGTTTGCAGGTTCGTGTTCATATGGATATCGAATGACAGGCCAAGAAGCTATAGTGTAGGATAAAGATGGTTTTCAACACGCCGCACCCCAACGCCCAGACAAGTGCCCTATTGATGTATCCATGCCAAAAACCTGACCTCTTGTCCACAAGCCCATTTGCTGCCTTTGACATCCCACAATGTTGAGATACTGGTTCCTCAAACCTCAAATCGGGTCAAAGTCCGTTTGTTGGCTTGCTCGCTCATTGTCGAATGTAGCACCGTACCGGCATCGATACCGCACCTGCTCACGAAGAGGGATTAATATGCGACTTCAGATTCAGAGGTTGGATGCCATGTTGAGGTGTCGCAGTGCCGGAACCGGCTTGAGGAGTACCCATGCCAGATAGTGGACTTACAGCGCCACTTGGGGGGACGGGGATCTTGATATCTTCGGGGCTTCCGGGAACCATCGATTCAGGTAAATCAGGAATCTTGATGCGTTTTGCCACGTTGTTGTAGGATGAGGGTATGATCTAGATGATGTTAGTTTATGGAAAAAAAGAATTCTGGATAAAGATTACCTCAATGATCTCATCGCGAGGAAACTCGAGCTTGGGTATGTCGGCCGCATTACATGCCATCAGGTACCCGTAAAGTACACGAAGGACAGACTCATGAGCGATGATGAGAAGGTCATTCTCTTCACGCTCAAGTTCTAGAATGATGGGTTCCATGCGTACGGCAAGGTCGTGATACGACTCTGCGCGCGGATACCGATGGTGGTAAGGGTCTGCTTCGTGCTTGGTAACTTCATCAGGGAACTCTTCGCGGATCTTGGCCTCTGACATCTTCTCGCATACACCAGGATTCATCTGGCTCATTTGCGATCGCTGCCTAACCCGGTAGCCCATAGAAGCCAGAACCTCTGACGTTTGGACAGTCCTTCGACGTGTGGAAGTCCAGATTGTCAGTGGCTTCAAGGAGGCATCGGTTGCTCCCGACTCAATCAGCTTCTGCTTCTCCTCTTCGCGGTACTTCAGGAGCACCTCACTCATCTTCTTAGCGTATTCATGACCTTCTGGTGAGAGGCTTGCATCTGCTTTGTAAGAATCTTCCTCTCGCGTGGTCCCGGCTCGAGCAAAGTATGTTTGCCGTGACTTGATGTGGAGATTGAGTAGATAGAAGACTATTCTTTGCGAGAGATATCCGAATGCGCAGTTGTTCACTACCACTCTCTCGCCAGCGTTGATCATCTTGATCCAATGTAAATCAGGCTCCTCCATGGTCTCGAAGTGTGGTATCCGTGCATTGATACGTGCCAGATAGTCGTGGACAGCATCCTCGTCCTTCCATCCTTGATAATCCGGTGAAGAGATCTTGACACGACGGACGTTCTCTTGGATGATGCGCTCATCGGTACAATGTGATTCGATGAAGACTGTCTGGATTCCATTCTTGGCAAATTCTTTGGCCAACGATCTGCGACCTTGGCTAATGGCATTTACAGCGTCGTAGATGGCCACTTGGCCCTTGTCGTTTTCCAGGAAGTGGTAGATGTCTTCACGGCACTTTTTCAAGATCTTATTGCGTAGCAAAACAGATTGTGGCGATGCATTGAGGAAGAAGTAATCGTCGGGCACATCGTTTTCCGGGCCTAGCGTAGCGCGACGGTAATCGCCAAGATGAAACACGTGCGTCTTGACACCCAGCCATCGCAGGTAGCGGGCTAAGGCAACAGATGTGTGTGTCTTTCCCCGAGCTGGCAGTCCGCAGGTGGCGATGACTATTCGACCGGAATGGAAAAGGCGGCCTGATTCTGTACTATAGAGTTGGGCTGGGGCCATTTCCTCTTTGGTAGGTAGATCGTGGATTGCGTCGACGAAAGTACTCGACCGCCGCCGGAAGCGGGGTGAGTTTGCGTATATCTCTGCAGTACTAGTCATCTTGAGTGAATGTTCTATTCAGGAGGTGTGCAGCGTTGGTACTTTCACATTGCTGCGGGAAGTGGGGTCATGGTACTCACAGTAGGGTATCCATGATTGCAAAATCGTCAGGTCGAGATGATCAATTGACGGAAAGGGAAGAAGTGCAAAGCGCACAGGAAGAGAAATGGTCGGATGTCAATGAAGTAGAGTTGCGTTCGGTTCAAGGTCACAGTTCCAAGGTTCCGGCGTTGATAGCGTTTGCCGAGAGATGTCAGCAAACAAGGTGCGACAACCCGTAACAGTCAAGTGCAGCAACTTCCACGAAACAGTGTCGCAGATAGGTCTGGGGATAGTCAGGCAGCACTTTGCGGGATTTCGTAGTCAAGGGTCACAAAAGCAACCATGGTATCAACGGGCGGCATGTCTTGGATGCTAGAGATCTGATAAGCTCTAGCGTCATTGGGTCATGTCACGTGATGGCTTTAGAATTTCTGTTCGATATCGTCATGCTAGCGAATGCGACCCAACATCGCCCTTCAACCGTTCGCTGCCATTTCCATCCCATCCTGTGCAAGCTCTCCCACATTTTTTTTGGGAGCTCCTAGTTTGACTCGGCGTATATATTCACCATGGCCACCCCGCTGCAGTTCAACCCAGCGCAGGAACAAGCTGTCGCCGATATCCTATCACGACCTCGCGCCGCCAACACCGGTCCATTCGCACAATTTCTAAACGTATACGATGCATTCCAAGAGCGGAGAGAAGCATTGGGCCTCAGCAACCCGGGCACAGTCGAAAACATTGCGAGGGAAGTCCAGCGCGATGTCTTCCTGAACAACTCCAGCTTCTCAGGTCTGCGCGCCGAGCTCACCAAGGCCTTCAGCGCCGCCCCGCTATTCCAGGTTGCACACTCGTTGTCCATGGGATCGCAGGTTATGCCGCCATACTCATACATGGTTCTCTACGGATCACCAAGGGTTTGTTGCTCAGATCGTCGGCAGCCTTCCGTTTGCTGACTTTTCTAGGTATTCATGCAAGGAAACCTAGATAACGAGCTTGCCTTCTCCGGTCGCTTCAACTGGCGCTGGACGTCGGCGTTTGTCACCAAGACCGCTGTTCAGCTCACATCGCAAGGCAACATGGTTTCGCTCGAAAACGACTACACTGGCGCCGACTTCTCTGCTTCGCTGAAGGCTGTCAACCCCTCCCTACTCGACGGTGGCATTACTGGTATGCTCATGGCCAGCTATCTACAGGCTGTTACACCAAAGCTTTCGCTCGGCATCGACGCTTTCTGGACCCGCCCGGCTATGGCATACCCCCCAGAGCTGAATGTCTCGTACGCGGCACGCTACCGGGCTGTCGACTGGATGGCATGTGGTCAGATCATCCCCGACCGTGGTGTATTGGAGGCTTCATACTGGCGCAGACTTACAGACAAGGTTGAGACTGGCATCAACTGCAACCTCGCATTTGCTGGAATTGGCCCCGGAGGGCCTATGGCTGGACCGCAGAAGGAGGGTAACGTAACTATCGGTGCCAAGTACGATTTCCGTCAGTCATCATACAGGGCACAAATAGACAACCAGGGTAAGGTGTCGTGCTTGTTGGAGAAGATGATTGCGCCGCCAATCCGTGTAACCTTCTCAGGTGAAATTGACCACAAAGCGGTAAGTTTTGTAGAATTCAAGTCTGACTATCAATACTGACGGTAGCACAGAATGCCGCTAAGCTTGGTCTGGCCGTTGCGATAGAAGCCGCCGACGAGGCAGTCATGGAACAGCAAGAACAACAGGGCGTCGCAATGTCAGCCGGCTCGATCCCCTTCTAAACGCCTCTCCACACATCCATGTATCGACTATAATACCATGACTCTTCTCTTTGCTGTATTACCACCTTTCTTGGGGCGAGCGTCGTCTGCAATCCCAGCGTCCCCGCTTTCCTGGTCTCCACTATCTGCGGATTGACGGTACTGCGTGTGCGCGGCTGGAGTGATTTATGAACGTAAAAGGCGTAACGTTGACATCTGATGGAATACGAGCTTTGGTAGACCGGAATTCGGCGAAGCATCTCCGCCGCCAGATGTTTGCAAGTCGACACGAGACGAGACGATGCATTTGTACATATAGTAGCATAGCCCATGGGCGTTAAAAATGATATGTAAAAAGATGAAGCAGGTTGCTTTTAGCGAGTTGAACATGTGACGCAATACATTATCGTGGAGTCGAGAAATATAGTACAGATCGTTACGGCGTAAGAATCTCGCCGTTTATGTACAGGTACAGCCCCGTTCCATGCACCGCCATCCTAGTAAAACAGGTGTGAAGAGCTCAATGGTCAGGGTCGAGCAACTATCAGTCGAAACGCCAAATCGAAGTTTTTGTCGTCTACAAAGCAGGCTTCGCGCCTGTCGGCTGACCAGGTGTCGGCGCACCGGGAGCCATGAACTGTCAAAGAGTTAGCATAAGGTTGAACAGCGCAAGTCTAGCAAGTCAGGTTTCTACGTACCTCGTTCTGCGCCCTCTGTGCCTGCAGCTCAGCTCTCTCCTGCTCGACAATCATCTGCTCCTCGCTGTATGCCAATGCCCATGGCACACCCAGAAGCAGCGCACTTGTGCTCACTACCCAGAGAGTCTTGCCGCCCATGTTCAGGCCGCTCTTGAACCATGAAGAGATTGTGTTTGCTTTTGAAGAGACGGAACGGCGTGTGCTGGCAGGGATCATGTCTTGTAAGGCGAGAATGCGCTCGTAGAGGGATTCGTCTGGCTGTACGGAGTGGATCGAGGATGTGTCTGACTCTATAGCGCTACAGTTAGTATTAAAGTGTCTTCGAAACGGTCTCTTCTATGCGCCAGAAGCCCCGTGATAGCGGTTTGTGGTGTCGTACCAGAGTCGGTGTCCCACTCATCGTCGTCATGCGGGCCCTCCTGCTCGCGCACAAACTCCTCATCCATGACCTCTTCGAGCTTGACCATTTTGGCGGTTATCCGAGCGTGCGATTGATTTGGTGTGTATATGGAATTCAGCGACAACCGAGCGTTGGTGTAGGTTGGTGGTGTTGGGCCTCGAGCTGCTTGTGACGATGATAACCCTACTATCAAAAAGTTAGCACAATATGTGATGACATAAGGGCCACTAGTGCCGCCGCACGTGCTTCCCACAGACCTTGGACCATGACACCTGCACCCTTCACTACCTGTGCACCAACTCCTCGTAGTCAAATCTCTGAACATTTTCGTGCTCGCATATACTCAATTCCGATCAGTCTCGCTTCTGCGAGACAAGCGATGTGTCGAATCGAACACACGTGAACGGAATCCGTTTAGGTAAAGAGTTGGAGGTATACTGAATTGGCTGTTTTTACGAGAGTGCTGTCTGTGCATGCCTTGCCTGTAAAACTGATTAAATGGTTGTTCTATCCGATTCACAGTGGTTCGCCTGACTGAATTACTGCAAGAGCTTCCACACCAAGACTAGAGTCTTCGCTCAGAAACGACGACAACATGGACAGAATAACCCACATACATAATATACTAGAGATCGAAACGGGATTCCGTATTCGGAACTTGGACCCAGCCTTCACTACCTGAATATAAAGAATAGGTTAAGCGACATGCACATCTTGAACTAATAATATCGCTACCTAAACTACTGTATGTACCATGTTCGCTTGGCAGCAAAGCTTACGATGCATAAGTATAGTAAACAGCATGTCGTTAATAGACCAAGTAACAAGGAGGTGTATTTACAGTGGCTTAGTACGCCCTAGAGACGGCGCCGATGACTGCACCGAGGAACTAGTGCGAAACAAACGACTGTCTGACATTTCCCCGCTTTAACCTCATATATTATTATGGATGCACGCTTACGCATAAAAATCTACAAAGTCAGCTCACCTTTGCGACCATCTTAAACGTAGTTCCTGTAAAGAAGACCTCAGTTCATCACCAACAATGGGCAATCAACCCTCCACCCCCAAGCCAGGGACCGATTTCAAAGTCATCGGCGCTGGCCTCTCCCGCACGGGCACTGCCTCATTCAGCGAAGCGTTGCGCATCCTGCTAAACGGGCCTGTCTATCATGGTGGTACACAGGCCACTCTGGGACCCGAAATCGAGATCAAATCCCTGATCAAACTCCTCTCGCACTTTCCACCAAAGTCGCCCTCGGACAAAACGACCATTCACGATTTGCTGAAGCAGCGCTTAAACGGCTATGCCGCAGTCACCGATGCACCATTTAGCGGGCTGGTCGAAGAGTTGCTCGAGGCGTACCCCAATGCGATGGTAATCTGCACAATTCGAGATCCAGACGCGTGGATAAAGAGCATGGAAGTGGTGCAGAACGCATCTACGATGTGGTTCCTACGCTTTGTACTCTTCCCTGTCCCAGGCATGCGTTACTTCGTCGACTTCATTGATGGCCTGAGAGACCAATGGATCTACCTGTATGGTCGTGGGGAACCAGTCACAGCCGAAACCTACGAAAAGCACATTGCTTACTTGAAAAGAGTCGTGCCGGAGGATAGGCTAGTCTTCTTCAATGTTAAGGACGGTTGGGAGCCTCTCTGTAAGGTACTTGGCAAAGAGGTTCCGCAGGATATCCCGTTCCCAAGAATCAACGACGGGGAAGCCATCGATAGGCTGGCGAAGAGAATGGTGACCAAGGGCTTGCTGCGATGGCTAGCCATCTTTGGTGTGGTGGGAGCGGCTGCTGTTCCTCTGTTTTTGAAGCGTTAGAGAGTGTCTCTTTCTACACCGACAGAGAATCTCTCGCGTTCTCTCTATCGTGTGGATCATGTTTTCTTCTGCTCCAGATGACTCGTACCAGTTGTTTGCGATATGAATACCTCCTTTTCCGCCTTTTCTTTCACATACGACCATAGGACACTGAAAATTAGGCTTCCCGTCCGCTCAGCCATATACAAGCAGTGTACCGGCGGATTAGTAGTTAGGTGGGTGACCACTAGCGAATCCCCGCTGTTGTATGTTTTTGGATTTTTTCCTTCAAGTTTTTTTTTTGGCTTACGGATGAATGACATCGCGAGTGGAGGTCGTGTGGAGATTGGATGACTCGCCAGCGCACCGAGCACCTGACAGCGAACGTCTCTGGTTGCAATAGTTAATACAAATTCATCACGTATCGTACTTGAAATGGTTGTGTGGCTCTTGTGGCGGATAAGACCCTAGCTCATGGCAATGTCATGCTGCTCATTGAAAAGTATCGAGACGTGCATACACACTTCCAACCATCTCTACTAGCATCCAAATCGCACTCAGTCCTCAGCCGAAAACTCAACATTGTCTTCCTCTTCTTCTGAATCGTAATCAAGCATTTGCGACGAGTACTCTCTCATAGCGTCTCCACTCGCAAAATCCAGCTCCTCGGAGGTTATCGACTCCACCACCTCTGTGATCTTCTTGCAGTCCTGTGGACCATACTGCGTAATCTTCCACTCTTGAGCCATATCGGCGAGTTCGATACAGCCGTTCTTCCAAGCTCGATAGATGGTTCTTCTGTAGTTAAGGTTGTCTCTTCCTCTGATATCTGCACCCGTGGTGAGAAGATAGACGGCGATGTCATACTTGCCTGCTTCTGCGGCTCCCTCAAGTGCTGTCCTTCCATTGTAACCACCAGGAGGAGCGTTGACATTGGCGCCCGCTTTAATCAGCAACTCGAGCATCTCGCTATTCCCATTGATGGCTGCTGACTGTAGCGCAGTCATGCCATCAATGAAAGCAGCTGGTGCATTGACATTTGCTCCAGCAGCTATTAGCTTCTTGACAATCGAGACGTTGTCGTGTGTTGCTGCATATTGCAAAGGCGTCCAGATTCTTCCTACATCGGCCGTAAATGTATTGGGAGAGTTCGGCATTGCACCCGCATCGAGAAGCCGCTCCACCTTAGCGTAACGTTTCGACATCGCAGCATGTTGGAGAGCAAAATGGAGTCGCTGTTCAACGTAATTCACTCCCATGATTCGGTCAATTTTATCCGGATTTAGGTCGGTTTCCAGGAGGATTGCGTTTTCAAGAATCGAATTTTCGGAGCACAACGCAGATGCGTAGGCCGCGCTCAGCTGGCGGTATCGCGCTGTTCTCTGTTCTTTATCGAGAACTTCGGGCGAAAAAGCCAGAAACTTCCTAAGTGGGTCTGTTTTCTGGTGTTCCAACGCGACCTCGAAAGGACTCTCTCGGGTGAAGAACATGTGTCGATCGTCAAGGTCTTCTAAGCCTTCACTCTCAGGATCGACAGTGTCGTAGGGACAGAAGCCAGCCCGGAGCAAGATGTCAATCATGCTACTGTTCTCATGTCTTACTGCTAGCACTAATGCCCGACTTCCTTCACGAATGGTATGTCTACTCAATTTAGATGCTCCTTCAATAAGAAGATGCTCTGCCAACTTTGTGTTCCCTTGGACTATTGCGTCGCACAGGACCGCTAGACCTTCATCTGAGTAGCTGGCTACCATTGTGGCGCCATTCTCGCTCAAGACCTTGAAAACTTTTGGATGATCCCTCTCAAACGCAATCCGAATCGGCGTTTGATGCTTAGGTACGGAAGACCAGATAGGGGTTCTCTTCGAGTCGAGTGCAGGCAGAAGCAACGCATCTTCTGAGGATTTGGCATTAACGTCGGCATAATGGTCGATTAGCATACGAGCTATGCCCGCGTGACCGTTCCAGGCGGCGATTTGCAATGGATATCTGTGACAGAGTTGGTTAGAGTTCGCTGCATAATGCAACAAAAGGCGTGTGAGTGGCTCATCACTTCTCAACACTGCGATGTGCAAAGCTGCCATCCCATGCATGCTTTGCAGCTTCCTCTCAGACATAGCTATATCTCTGCGGAAATCGTCAGAATGACCAAGACCATATGCAACCCCGTTGATGTCAATATGACACTTTAAGAGATACGTTATGAGTTGCATATTAGAGTGTTGAGCCGCTGACGCCATCACACTACCATAGCCGCGCAGATCTGTTGAGTTCACATCGAGACCCATTGATATTAAGGTTTCGAACATCGTGACACTGTCGGTGGTTGCGGCTGCCTCCAATAGGAGCCACGGTTCTGATCGTGCCTCTTCCAAAAGTGCGGGATAATGGCGGAACAATATACGCACTAGATCCATACGATTCCGTAGAACGGCTAGACGTGTAGCGCGAAGTAGTATCCGTACAGGCTGGTCCTTGGTGCGGGATCGAAAGGTGAGGAGAACCTCCAAGATGCTGCTGCTGATCATGTCGTTTTGTCCGGGATCTTCTACCCTCCACTCGGACTGACTTCCCATCTCCATAACAATGTCTAAGACAGAGCCTTCAACCCAGCCATTTGCTCCTCTATATCGAGCACGCCAATCGTCTGCTCCGTGACACAACAAATACTTGATAAGGTCCTCCCGACGGTTGTAAACTGCCATTTGAAGAGCGGTGACTTCTCTTAGAACTTCCATATCTCCACCTTGAGCTGATCTCGCGTTAATGTCTACTCCGACACCGACCAGTCTTTCCACAAGAGGCAGGTCTCCGGCTATGGTCGCTTCAACAAGAAACTTTTGAGCAAAGTGTTTCAGCTCCGTATCCAAGGTCTGGGAAACAAGCAAACTCTGAAGGAATAATGTATGATCGTTGTCTTTCGTGCGGCGCGTCAGATTATTGAGGATCTCCTCAGTGTTGGTTTGGATGGACAACACATAGTGGAGTAAAGGATGTACGTGGCTGGCCAGTTTCGGAATAGAATGCCGTTGGCTCAGACACACCTGCGTTTGCAATGAGGTATCGGGAGGGGCGACAGTTTGTCTACTGAAAGTCATTTCCCGTGAAGAGTCGTAAGCCGGCTTCGAGAATAAGAATGGCTTCGTCCATGGTTCTGTAAATTGTGGCGATGTTACAACCCTGAGCCATGTTTCGCTAGCGGAGTTCGGGTTCGATATCGCTGTTGATACGTGCACGGTAGATGCAGAGATATCGAGCTGCCGTATCAAGGGCGCGTCAGTATGCTCCGGCAACTGTATATCCTCAGCGTCGAGAACAATCGCTTTATCGGCGACTTGCAGCGATCCCATATGCTTCTCTTGTTCATCAGTGAGCTCAACATCCTCTGCAAGAGGAGTTGATGGTGGTGTGGATAACTCAATTCCCGGTGGGGTTCTAGAACGCGGAGGAGGGTTGAACTCTGTCCAATCTGTTCAGTGCATTCCTTGTTTAGAGACTGTCACGCTTAGGCAACGTACGCGATCTACAGCGGCTGAACGTAGTTTGATGCTGTTTGGCCTTCTGTCTTTCCAGCCTCGACTTCGATAGGGTAACGCCGCGAACCTTTACACGCGTTGGTCCATCACGCTCTTTTAGACGGTGAAAGATGAAGTCCCATTCATCTTTACGGATATTCTTAGTGACGCGCCACTTTTTGAACGTCCGCTCATATTGTGGCTTTCTTCGTATCAGTTAGTAGCGACCTTTCATCAAATGACGTGAACTCACGTCCTCTGGAAGCCTTGATCAGCCAGCATTTGTATCACATCATGTAGTGGTCGATCTTGGTGGAGGTAGAGGTTGAGGATGGCTTCTCTACGCGACTCCCATTCGGCCTCATCTTCTTCCATTCTCTTTGGCATGTTGTTATGTATTCTTTCAAACGGGCGCTGACCGTCGCGTTGGGTGTTTCCAGGGATTGTGACCCCTGCTTAGGTACACGGGTAGGATTGAGCGCTAAGCATGACCACGACCTGCTCAAGGGAATCATGAAAGTACAACCCGAGAAACAAAATATGAGTAGTTGAGAAAGCGAAAGAGTACGCTGAGAAGCCCCAAAATAAGCAGCAAGGTGTGATGAAGAAGCTGGGTGTGTTAGTTTTCGGGAGATGAGGCTGGGGCTGGACTCAGTTTCACGCCATTGGTCAGTCTCCAAATCATCGACCGGGTTCTTTGGCCAGCCGCCAGACTGCGCCTCCAACGTTGTCGATTGGTTCTCTCCGGAATCTTCGTCAGAACTGCGCCTGAAATGAAACCACAGCCATGCGAAGTGGCAAAGTGGCAAGCATCATCATGTTAGCACGAAGAGTTCCAGAATTCATGCCTGAATACGCGTCGAGGCAGGAACGGGAAAAACATGAAACGATGAGATGATTGGGTTAAACCAGAATCTTTCTTACATTGTGGCCGTACGGTTTACTCGGACGCACACTCGCACTTGCCACGAAGCTGACCGACGTTGACGGCTAGGCTCAAACTTTGGCCTCGAACCCATTGGCTGTAGCCGTAATCATCTATCGTGATTTCCTTGCCATCAATACTTCTGAAGAAACGCGTGGCTCACGAAGTACATATTTGCTCTTGGCCGCTGTGTCTGATGAGGTATCAGGGTAGCACGCGCGATCACTTCTCTACTTGTAGATCATACCAAACATCACGCTGAGTCTCAAGATAAATCACTCAAAGCGCCATTTCTTTACACTGTCTTTCCCTCACCTCTTCGCTCCTTTCGACTTCCCGAAAACTTACCCGCATAACCTATAATATATCGATATCGGTCTTCACAGACTTACTTTTCGCTCCCTCTCAGATGGCACTCGACGTGCAAAGCATCATTGCCATCATCGCGTTATTGGTCACATGTCCACCGACATGCTGGCTCCTTTACAAACTCTACACTCGATATAGATACCGAAGACAACAAGAAGATGGCAAGCAAAATACCTTGGAGTTAAAGCTTAACAAAGTTAATGGAACATAGACACACTTCTGTCGGTCCACAACCGATTACCAAGCACAATACAGGACGTCGCAATTCACTACCAGTACTCGCAAAGGTGGTTGCTGCAAACAAACATCCTATCAGAAAGACTACTGATCATAAAATATCTGAGCGATGTCGGTATGATGACCCTTAGCGGACACTCAGCCTCCTTCCAATATGGGAATCGCTGATGCTCTATAGGTAAAATCAACAGTCAGACTGCGCATCGCTGAGCGCAACAGTCTGAGCAAAATAAATGAATATAGCAGTTTTGGCAAGAGCGGCATTTGAAGAGAGTGAAAGGCATAAGGAAGTAGGCTGGCAGCATGAGACTTCAAGGAGGATATTGTATTGCTGCCTTAGATCAAAGAGAACCAACATTGTCAGTGGGAGCTGCGTGGTCTTCTCCAACTGTTTTGGAGAATTCGTGATCCGGAAGATGGGAAGAACCTGAACCCTTCTAATGAGAGTGTGGTTGTGGAAAAGAGTCGCTACTATGGTCGGATCAACCTTGATGGGGCAGTTGTCACGTTCACTGGATTGATGCGAATGCGACGGCTGTGGCCATAAACTTATCCAGAAGAACTTGTTGGCCATTTTTTCGACAATGTCAGAATCGAGCTTTTTCTCACACACAATCACATCACATTGAGAAAAGGAAAGACGGGAGCTGACGGACCTATTGCTGGTATACCTCGTTACACCGTCTATCTACATGCTTCGAACTTTTCAAAATCGCATTTCGGGGAAATAAGTCTCAAGACATTTCATCCCCTTCTATATGTATCACCGAGGTTTTGTTTAGATTCAACGTCGCTTTCCCAGCATCTCCTTGCCTAACCCATCCCGGCCCTCTTCACGAGTAATCTGCTCTGCAGCCTTGACAAGATCGTACGTGATATCGTCTCCAACAACACTATCTTTTTTGTACGCCGGATGTGTTTGGACAAAATGCCTGATCCACTTGGCCGCAGTCCAGTATGTACCATTAGCGCGCTTACGGATCAAATCCAAGTAGGTGGCGAGATCGCAGCGCGTTTCAACGTCGACGTTCATGCTGTTGAGATAAGACTCAACAAGCGGAATAAGGCCGGGGAAGCCATTGCCATCGGTTGAATTTGTCTGCCCATTGATAATCTCGTTGACTGACATTTGCTCATACTCTTCCTCAACAGGGCCGGTAGGCGTCGCTGGACGACTGCCGTTCCTCACAGGTGTCGATGTACCTGTTCCACTGGGCTTGTGTGTCGAGAAGGGATTCTTTCGGAACCAGAATTTCTGTGTCGATACGGCGTCGCGGATGTGTGCTGTTTCCATGTTTTCGCTCACCAATGTGATGGGTATGTAGAAGTTGAGATTGAACGAGAGGATGGCACGGGTCAGAAGCACGATAAAGATCGAGAAGGCAGCGTTCTCGAAGTCAGTAATTTGAATCTCCATCGGACGGAACTCAACACGCCAACCCATGTCAGAACCAGCTGGCGGTGGCTTGAAGCGCATGTGCTGCCAGTTGGTTGACTGCAAGTTTTCAAAGTGGTCGGCTTTGGTAAGGTCCAAATCCTGGAGGTCTTCTGCGAAAACGACAATAGGATCACGAATGAAGAGGTGAGCAAAATGTGTCGCAAGAAGATCATCCATGCCGCCCTCAACCAGGCGCTGCTTGATGTCGGCGTCGATAATGAGATCCGGGTCGAGATACTGAGGCCGCAAGCGAGGATCCTGGGAAATGTAGGTTGAGTTTGACGCATAGCGCGACTTGGGTAGTCTCCATCGGTCGTTCTTGAGCGGCTATCGCGTGTTAATAAATCACCAATGCTAGCGAATCAGACAACTTGCCTTCTCTCCTAGTTCTTCCGGTGTGCGGTCATCGACCGCTCTGCTAATTTGGTTCCATCGCACATCGGTGTCGGCCAGGAAACCCTTATAGATTGGTGTCGCCGCCGTCAATGCTAACAAGATGGGTGCTATCGGGCTGAGCTGATCGTACATCTTCCTTCCTTCCTCAATGTTCTTTGCTTGGAAGGTAATCTGCAAGCAGCAGCTTCCCATACCAAACGCCATGGCGTCCATGTGGATGTAGTTGTCCTTGGCAGCACCATTGCGAACGTCGTCATCTTCAGGCCAGTTGTGCATGTCATAATTGACTGTAGGATCCTTCCACGGCCACGGTGTGCTCTCGTCCTTGAAGACTGGGACATTTACTTCGACCTTCCGGCCCCTGCGCCAACGAATGTTTGCCGCTAGGGTAGGAAAGCGAATATGCGGGTTGGCAATTTCATCCGGTACAAACTGGGATCGTAGCTTGGGCCCAGAAACAGGATATGATGGTACGATACAATCGGCCGATCCGAGACGAGGGAATGTCGTCAATGTGATTGGAAACTCGCTCTGTGCCATGTGATCCTTGGCTATGGCTCGTCTGCAATAATTGTGAGCTCCCGACTGATCGACGATCGAGTAGGCCTGTCTACCTCCATTTCATGTTTGGTTCAACATCAAGCAGGTCCTTGAAGCCAATGCCCCATGGCTTTCCGGGAGTTGCTTCCAGCATGAACCTCCCAAATTCGGGATGGAAGACCGGTGCAGGGTTATCCTTTGCGCTGGCATGGTCAGTACGCAACTTCGGATCTGGGTAGTCAGGCTCACTCGGCGTTTCCGGTTTGTAGGTCAGGTACCCCGCCGCCTTGCTGCAGAAGTTTCTCGTCGTTGGCCAGCGCAGCTAGGATATCTGCCTGGCGGAGCGACAATCGGACCTTGTGGTTGTCTTGATCATAGCAAACAACCAAGTACTCGATCTGGATGCCGGTTAGCCCAATGTTGTGACGGACATGCCGGGTCCTTCACCTCGTCACCCCAAAGGAGCGCATCCCTCTCCTTGCCTTTGGCATTGCGCCAGATGGCGAGCAGTTGCTGTCGATCACATTACTATGCATTCCTTTCGGGAGTCTTCACCGAGCATACTTCAATTCCCCATGACCTGACCTGACCAGCAACTTTCTTGGCCTCTGGCCAGTCAAGAGGCGTTCCTAGGGCACTTGATATGATATTAGCGAGGGCGGCGAGAGACGTAGCACGGATCTCACAGCAGACCCATCCCAAGTTCGTTCTGTAAGGCGTTGCGGTAGGGAGTCCAATGCGGGTTGGTGCACGGGCGGGCCGAGCAGACGTGTGAATGGGTGGCTTCTGGTTTTGAACGGCGATTGCGGGGAGGTGTTCGGGGAGCACTGCAGAATATGGGACGTTTAGCGGGGTTTGACGCAACGCAGGGCTTTTGCAGTTTGGAACGCGCTGCAGACGCCTCGGTTTCCTGCGTTATCGAAAGACCGTCGAATGGCAGACGATTGAAGGAAGAATCGTTTTTACTTGCTCCCCGTGGGTACGCGGACGAATTGCAAGGCTAGAGTCGGGAGTATTGATTATTAATGCGCAATGCAGTAAGCATATGTCTGTGACACTCTTCCGAGGGGGAAGACCCTGCCGACGACGCTTGCCTCTTTGGTAAGCTAGACACAACATCACCTCACTGTGGTACTGCTGCCGTGCGCGCAATCCATCTTTCCTTGCGTGACATTGTTTGGGCATACTGACAGCGAGCCCCGATGCACGACTGCGCATGGCGTCTTCTTTTGCTGTCCACCAAATGCGCCTCGCCTACCGTTGTCCTCGCCCACGTGCACGCATGTCGCTACGCTGTGCAAAGCCTTCCCACTGGTGCAAAAGCATGGTCGCGTAGAGAATCCCGATTATGCATGTTGAGAGAGGATCCCTTCGATACCGTTGCCGCGGGCCGCAGGAGTGGCACGACACCTGCTGCCGCGCCACATGCTGGCTGAAGGGAGCAGGCGACTCATCTCTTCTTCGCTGGCGCAAGCAATCTTTTTTCCTTGGTCGTGAGCACTTTTGGGCCAAGCAACCGCCATTGCGGTATTGCACGACCAGGATCGGCTGCTGCTACGCATGCCGCATAATCAGCATCACACACCGTCAGGGTGCACATCGCCTTGCATAATTGGGGCACCAGGTTGCAAGATTATCGTGTCCTCGCTACTCTAGGCCTTCCGTAGCTGCTTAGGTCGCTAAGTGCAACCCCGCCGACTTGTTATCTGACAGATGATACAATATGCGGGGAGCCTCGATTGGCGGCGCTGCACAGAGCGTGTAAATTGGGACGAGCCCGCATCAGCCCACGACTGATGCGAGTGACGCAGCACCCGTTCTCACGAATACAGCGCGTCAGCCATGATACGATTGCAATAAGTGGAGTAAACAGGATATAAGGTATTAACTTCTAAATTCAATAGCTCCTACGTCGCTAGGCCTGAAAGCCGGTGGTATCTCTTTACGAACGCCTGTCAAAAACCCCAAAGGCTCGTACACTTCTAGCAAAGTGTGTCGTACAGGAATGACTAGAAGAACAGCTTCACCGTCAGATGGTAAGCGCTTGCTTCGGTGCACCGAAACACACAACCCATGATCGAACCATCCTAGCAGATGGTGATATACAGAAAACGCCTTCTCCCAGTCCCCGGGCCTAGAAGCCCTGGTGTGTGTATATATATGCCAAAATGCAACTACTGCTACTAGAAGACAAGCAAGAAATAGACCGTAGTATACGTAAAGCCCTAATGCTGGGGGCAGCGGGTGTTTTGGGACAAGTGCGGGCAACATCCGTGTGTTGACACACAGAGGCACGGTTCCTTTCAGTTCGCCGTCTTCTCCGCAAGTGACCAAGTCGTCTTCATTTGGACGACATGTAAAGAAATTGGTATATGAGACCGCCGAGATATTGGAGGAAGGAAGTAGTGATCTCTAGTAAGACCAATCCGTGAAGACGAACCCTTCCTGTAAATGCAAGCAGTATCTGCGCCAGCGCTCCTATGTAGTGAAGATGATCGAGATGTACGATGGTACCGGTAAATCCAAGAAGAATGTCGAAGCAAATATGTACTGTTCTGTGAATAATCACATCGTTGGTGAGCCATGGTCAATGGACTTAGGTCGTAAATTTGAGCTTGTCATCGCTTGTTTACCACCCATTTTGCGAGTCAACTTGGCGTAGTCTGGATAAGATGTTAGTAGGCAAGCCTAACATAGGTTGTTGGCTGAAGGACTTACGTAGACCACAAGCATTGCACAAGGTTCGAGCACCGTCTGGCCCTCTTCGCCATTCAGGGGTCTCAGCTCTGTTACAGCTATGGCAACGTCCTGGCGGAGCGGCCCGCTGTTAAGAAGTTAGTATCAATAAGTCATCGTTTGTATCAGTGGCACTTACACCTCGCTTCCGGGTCTTATTGTCACCACCAGCAAAGCCACCCATGCCCTTGGTGTCATCGCCGTAGTTGCTTGCGTTGTCATCATAGCCATTCATCGGACGGTAGCGTGGGTCTTGGGGAGGCTCTACGATGCTTGCCTGGTGGTGGTTGAAGACGACTTCTCGCATCCGTTGAAGTGACATCTGGATTCTCTCGCTCTGCTTGATCATATCATCGACCTCGTCTAACCTTGGCATTGACTGTGGTGTCAAGCCAATGCGTTGGTTCTCATGCGCACGTTGTCGGTAGACTTTTGAAAATTCGGCAATGCGTCCGGATCCATCAGCCATCTCATTGAGAGAAGCCTCAAGGTCAAAACTCTCTAGATGTCGCTTGACCGACTCGCCATAGGGTGCTAAGCTTGAGCGACCAATCTTCTTCTCTTCTAGTCGAGCCATCTCTGAATTATCCTGCCACGATTGCGGGGCATACCGAGGTGGAGCCGAGTAAGTTGAGCTGGCTGGGGGGTAAGCCGAGTTGGAAGCACTTGCTGAAGGCGTGGATGAAGGATAGTTAGGATACTGCGTATACGGGTAATGATGGTTCATGGGTCCCGCCGAGGAAGGAGCAGGGCTCTCGTAAGTGGCTGATGGTGGTGGGGGATACGATGAGTAAGGAGCGTTGGGACGAGCAACGCTTGAAGGCGGAGATTGCGTGGTCTTAAGTGGGTGTAGGGTGGGCAGTTTCGGATTGTGTTGAGGAGTAGAATAGGGTGGCCGTGGTTCTGAAAAAGGCGGGCGGGGCAGAGAATCTGACTGGACCTGCGGCGGCTGCCGGGAGACTGTAGGTGAGGCTGGTGCACCGACGAATGGGCTTCGCGGATAGGTGAAGGGATTAGAAGGTCCTTGGCTGGCGTGTTGAGGATCGGATGGAAATGGTCGTGGTCGTGGTTCAGCGGGCGAAGCAGCAGCGGAATGTGGGTGGTAGTGCTGGGGCGCTGAAGTTATGGCTGAAGGTGGAGGCACTGTAGATGGATATGACAGCGGCTGTTCCGAACCTAGGGCCTCGTGTATTGAAGGCAGCGATTGACGGGCCGTCGGTCGTTGCGTCTCTTTCTCGTCGCCAGACGTCCTTCGTGATTCGGGAGGAGACAGTAGGCCTCCAAGCGAGCCGGGTACTGCGCTGGCGACTGACGATTGGTGATTGCTATGCAGATGCGGCGGTCCCGCGTAGGGATGCATCGGACTAGGCATGGCGGCGGCGACAGAGTGTTTTCTCTGATACTCGACCTCTTCGCGCTTTACTCTGTCGGCATCCATGTGGTTGATTGACGGCAAGCCGATGCTAGGGTGAGAAGTCAGAACCTGTAGGTCGGGAAGGGAGTGGTGGACCAAACAACATACCTCTGCCTACTGCCGGCATCCATAGTGTCCATGGTGGGTCGTATATCGGGCGGGAGGTGGTGGGATACGACAGCGAACTGCTGCGGCAACGCGATGGTGGGGGATCGTGGGTACCGCGACGTCAATGTACCTTCCCGCACACCGTCAACGCTGGAGTCGTTCCTTCCCGCACAACGTCAATCAACACGATGGTCTCAAATTGCTCCTTCCTCCGCAAGCGTGGCCAAGCAATTCGATCGGATTCTTTCTTCCAAGAAAACCCCTCGGTGATGTTGCAGTTACCACCTCAACTCAAATCTGAACAAATGCGACGTCCGGGAGTCCTTTTTTAACGAGTGGATCAACAGCCAGGTGGTGTTGTCGAAAGTGTTGTTGTTGCTGCTGCTCTTTTCTCTTTTCGATGCTGTGGCTGACGTAGTGTCGCAGGCACAACACGATGGCCGTGGAGGATCGTTTGTATGGATGCACACTCAATGACCACAATCTGCGTCCTTCTCTTACTGTGCGTCACTCTTGGTGCTCGGAGGTGGCGCTGATATTGGGTGATGTATCGAAGAGATGGGCAGGTGTGACATGGGCGGAAGAGCGGCGATCAGGCAAAACTCGTGATCTCACTGCAAGCTACGCGGAATTCAGCGCCTCCTCTATGCCTGCAGGCATGGTGTGAGAGGAAACGAGGGCTAAGACAACCGCAGCGGGCTAAAGCAGATGCGATCGGAGATGAACCGCTCCGGCAGCGAGTAGTCGCTCAGTGTGACGAGGATGTGCGGTGGACGGGCAAGGATTCTCTGGATACGGCACGCCTGTTTGTCCCAGCAAGGATGTGGGTGGAGAGGGCGGTCGCTGGGTGTTCTTGATGCAACACTCGAGCGCTCCAGTGGGCTCCTAAAGCGTACACGCAAAGGGCAAGGATATGCGACACGCCATGGCCGCCCTTGCAACGCTTGCCCGATCAGATCGCATAGCCCCTAAAAGCAGCAAGTCTGAGTTTTCAAGGCGCAATTGCGATGTTGCATGACGGGCCCACGTCCGTTGGGCGGTGGCGGCTTGGGGGTGGGCTGCCTTGGACGCGTTTCTTCTGCTCGATCCGCAGCCGTTACGACCAGGGGCAAGCATCGCGACCGCCATCCGCGCAAATGGGCACCCTGCGCACACGAGGTGAGATGCGCCCATGCCCAGAAGGGAACAGCCCGCCGCCATGGCGCGAATTATCGTTGTGGCATGCAATCGAGATGCAACCGAGCTTCCATCATGCATCCACCCCGGCATGCACCCACGCCTGTCCTGTCACTCCGTGCCTTGGCGTCGACAGCCAGCGAACTGTCACCCACAAGGACAGACGCATCGCACACATCTTTTATCGGTACCGGACCCTTCTCGTCTGCTGCGACCAATGTGCAGCGGCATTGTTGGGCAGCAACACCCCGTCCGTCCGTAGTAACCTCCTGTCAGGCACTTAACTCGATACCACTCTCGGGAATCTCCATCGCCACAGGGGTGTCCGCACATCTGAATCGGTGGCAATGCGATTAGTGCAGCGGGGCTGCGGACGCCAGAAGCGTCTTCACAGAAAAGGCACATAGTGCCGAAGAACCATCTCAGCTCGTCAGATCCCATCGGCCCGACAGGCTTCGACTCATGAGCTTCCATCAACGTCTGAGCCTGTCTTATCGTGTGCACTGGGTAGCAAAGGGAGTTTATCAGACCATGTCTCGTTACCGCTTTGTCCTACCTGTGCCTCCTAAGGTAGTTTTGTAGGGGTACCTATCGATTACGTCAGTCATCGCTAAACACCCTCAACCATCTGCACTGGCTCCATCTCGCTCCGAACTATGAAGCACTAAGCATTTGACCGTTGACGCCTACACGTGTTGGGTGCAACCCGGAGAGCTCATCTTCTGCACGACGGCATATGGGTGCGTTCGCGTCTGTAAAATGTCCGTGCTATGACCGATGCGCGCCGGCGCTGTCAAGTAGGCATTATCAGACCATGACCGATTGAAAGATCTTTGGCACGCTATCAACAAGTCTCCGTCGCCATTTAGCTGCATCGGTGGGACCGTCAGCCATCCGACTTCGTCATCCTTCACGGCTTCTCACTTTTCTTGCTCTGTACCCTGTGCCTTACTCAAACCACAAAGACCTCCCGGAACGTTCCTCACGCCTGCTGACGACTGTCCACGCACCTGCGCAAGCCGGATGGAGTGACTATCGGCGTCATCTCTCCGGTCCGGTCACCGTTGGTGATGGCTGGGATATTGAGTGCAACATAATCGTACGGGGCACAACATGCATCACACTATTTTTTATACCAATGTCTCACAGACTTTGCTTTGCGGCCGGGTGCGTCCGCTTGTTTTCACTGCCATCACAGCGACAACGAGTGATATATCGTAGTGATCGTGTCATGGACAAGGCGCAAGCATGAATGTGGCATCGGTGGCTTGTAACGTCAAACCGGCGCAGACGCTCGGTTACGCCATCGTTGAATCTCGCTAACATGACTTTCCACGCCTATCCACAGTGCAACGGCTAATTGTGGCTGACTTCTCGACACCACCTTGCAGCACGCGTCCGATTGACGAGCGTCCGATCCGCAGTCATGTCTGATTTCCAAGCAGCTGGCATCTGACAAGCGCCGGTTTACGCAGTGTTACATGGTGTCAAATCCAATCATGCGCAGACAATTAATCCCTGCTACTAAGTGACAGTTACGGAAGCTCTGTTTCGTTTCGAAACGCACATTGTCAAGGAATAATAGCAAAATGAGGAACTGTCTCTCGAAGATCTCTCTGTCTGCTTGGCGTTAAGATGGTCGCGGAGAAGTCCGACCAGGGCAGAGCCTACGGATCTGCCCTTGCTGAATCTATCTACGAAGCTATACCCCCAAGCTTGGGTATGTGGATTCAACTGTACTCTTGGGTTTGCCGCTGAGTTTGCATTGTAGTCTCAAGCAAGGCTGCCGTCACGCCAACCATGTTGACATTACTAACCCAACAATCTGGATTCCGGCAATAACTTTCCCATAGGAAGTAGGAACCCGCAGCCAAACATTCAATGTACCGGCACTTGGTCTAGCTTCGAAATTGTTCGTGGAAGCATGTCTACGGAAGAACTTCATTGGTCTGTCATTTGACTTAATGACCCACAGTGTCATGTCTGACAGGCCATGCCCCACATTTACTCCAGCTGCGACAGGACTGAGCGCTGCCGGGTTTCATATTCTAGAGAACCACCGTGGTGACATTTATCAAGCTTTCATTTCCTGAGACAAGATAGGGTCACATGCGACTACTATCAGGGCGGATGCGAGTTGAGCAGCGTGTGGTGTGCCTGGATGTAGATGACCGTTTTCACCCCGCGGCAAAAGTCGACTCGAAACTGGTCAAAACGCAGTCATCGGTGAGCATTGATATGGCCCATGCGTAATTCACATGCTAGATCAGTCACCAACTAGTGAGGCGAATCCTTACCAGAAGGACGAATTCCGAAAGATGCATCGCATCGAAGCTCCTCGAAGTCTAACGCTTGACAACGAATAGAGCCGGCAGAGAATGCAATATCAGAACATATCCTTGCAATAGCATTCTGTGCTGACTCGAGATCTCAGTTACCCACAATGGCTTGGCGGGATCGTGATCTTGTTTCGGGCACACCCTTTTTGTCTCCTGCACCTGCATGCGTCTGATTCTGATACCCAGGCTTAGCGGACGTCGGACCAAATCGGTCTAATACGCTCTCGCCGATTCGGTTTCTTGCTTAAGCGACATAGTACACCATCCAGTGTGCTGGGTCAGATGCATTAAGAGTATCGCATCGTACGACACTCGACGCAAGGTGCCAGTTGTGTTTTGAGATCCTCGCCTCTTCGAGCCAGCGCCCTGTCTATTGTCGGGCAGTTACTCCAATTAGTACATGATCATCCCACCCATCATACTGGTTAAGGAGTCCGCGAGGCGTGCGATTTTCGCCGGCACGACGCGGAAAAAAGTAACGTTTCTTGTCCCGCGGATTCAGGGTCCGCGTGGCACAAATCAGCCTGTTTTGGCGACCTGCATCAAGCAATGGTCGATCGAAATATAGAGCATTCCTTCTCTCGGTTTGACTGGGGACGTTATCGCCGAACGAACCTATAAGCGGTCAAAGAGATTCCCTATTGCCTGCTTGAGGAAGTCATTGGCGAAAGAGATGTCGGTTTTAGGACTGCCCTACCTCACTGACAGTTGTCGGCAGATAGACTGCGATCCTGCAGTCGGACGGGAGGAGATTCGTAGGCCATGGCTCTCCCGGGCGAGTACAAACGCGACATTGCGTCGAGAGTCTACAGATGCGCACGAGTCCCTTGACGGTGTTGCTGGGCGCTTGCGCCTCAGTGGCAGAAGTTGAGGCGCTCCTGCATGTACTGACTGAAAACGCAAGGGTCGCTTCGCACTTCCTCATGACCAATTCCGCCACACGACTGCAGGCCACTTACACTCTTGTAAAGATGTCCCTGCCCTTGCTGCTTTTTGAGGGGGTGACCACAAGGGTCGCAAAAGACTCAACAGCACCAGATCTTTGCTCGCTCAATTGATTCAAGCAGCTCAATGTCTTCTGCTGGTCTGACGGGATCAAATGTAAGCGCTCTTGGCAAGAAATTCTGCTTATCGTATAGAGTGTAGTCGTACGAAAAGGGCAACGGAATGCACAAACAAAAGTAACGATTCTTATGAGCATCATGCTGAGCTCGATAGCAGACTAAAGGACATCGTTGCATGCTGCAGATTGTGGCACTTGTCTGCATGCTAACAGTCCAACGGTGTGGCTCTGATGTACCGGTTATCGTGAGAATCGCGGCTTGGCTTCAGATCTCTAGACTGAAACAGGGTTAAGCATGCTAGATGTAAGGCATGGAAGCCATGGTCGCGCATCTCAGAGGATCTTGTGTTCGCATGCAAGCGCTCAACTTGTGAGATCTATGACGACATTGATCTTCCCCTCCTAAGGGGACAGATCGGATTCGTCGCAACATTAAGTCCTTGCCCCCCCAGATTTCAATACTTCTGGTATTAGCTCGAAGGACACCCGTGGTTCCTTGAGCTTCGCATGGCAAGCTCCCGACGCCTCATCTCATGCGAGATGGCCCTGTCGCTTCACCTTGATTTTCCAGAATGCGAACCCGAAATGTAGATCTCTGGATCCTCCCGCGTCGGCAAGCGGCGGCTTCTCCACAACAGATCATTCGCTATTTTTTTGGCGATATTGAGTGACACTATTCCCGTGGGAAAGGTCCGTTAAGTAAGCACAGACGGACGCCTCACTGATATAGGGCGTCCTCTGGTCCAAATGGGTGGTTAACGTTTGGGAGCAGCGCTACACTTGTCACGAAACGCTCTTTTCGGCACGTTACGCTACCAGAGAAGATAGCCAGATTCTGCGCAGCCAAATTAGCGCCTGTTAAAGCGGCAGATGTTCTCGGGATCGACGAGTAAGATAGAGTTCGACTACACCTGCCAAGCTCAGACGAGTTCGCGCCACGAAATCGCCTCGGCACACAACGGGATGATAACGTTGCCATCACAGTTGTAGCCTCAAGGGAGACCTCTTCACAGGTGTAGGGGACTGGTATCTGTTGTTCAGCAACCCTTGCCACAGACACCCAAGGCCTTGTGACAGCAGTATCAACTTTTGAAAAGTCGTATCGCCAGCGCACACAACACATTCATCCGAGACCTGGGGCGCTCGCGACCAGGCGATATTGATCTTCGCGCCGGGCTTGCTTTTTTCGTAAAATCGCCTATCGAGTGGATTCTCGTACGACGTGGCGTGTGGGATATCAAACGCTATTAGGGCGTTTCGGGCTGCCCTGCAGTAAGAGGCTTACTAGCTTCCACGACTCGCACGTGATAAATCGGTGGATTGCGAAGTTATCTGATGGCTGGCGGAGACAGAGTGTCGATTCTGCACTAGTAAGGGCGGGTCGCATGGTTCCGCGATCAGCTAGGTCGAGGCTACATAGCAGTCCCAAACCGCTAACTTCCTGGCTTCGGATCATGCGCCTACTGACGTACCAGGTCAAAAAAGGACAGCCAAAAGCGGCTACACGCCGTGTCTGTGATGGCGGAACGTCTCTGCCAGAGGAGGCCCTAGGGAGATGCTGATCAGCAAGGCTGTATTGGCATGGACGCCGCGATCAGCCGCACGAGGAAAGTGGAAAAGATGCCCAAAGACTCTACAAGATAGACCGAGGTATAGCGGAGTAGCCAGCTCAGCAAAAACCGGTACGCCATTTCTCCTGACGTCTATCTCCGTCACTCGAGGTACTATGGCGCTTGCGAAATTAGCCTCCGCGAGCCTGGATCAACTAATGCTGGACTACTTTCGGGGCCTTGACCGAAAGCCAGATTTCTTTTGTTCTATGCACACACGTTGATTTGGGGTCTGCGTTCTAGAACGGTTCAAGGGTACCATAGGAGACTATCCACGTCTCAATCACAACTACACTGCTCACCATCCAGGTAGCGGTGAGCTCGGTGCTTTTTTGCCTCGATCAGCACGGCTAGATTGACCGCCATTGTGCTTGGGTTGGGTAGCACGGCTAGAAGGACAATCTTCCGTTATTGTGTGTTGTCAAGACTCTCATCATAATTCGGGAGACGACTCATCCGGAGCTTCAGAGAGTTTACTGTGATTAATGCGTTCACTAGTAATCCTTGAGGTTTTACCATCATCCGTTGGTTAAAGGTCGATCGCATTTGCATCACTCACAGCTAGGTGTAGGTTTCTATCGAATTTTGATCTATATAGACAGAGAGTGAATCGTTGCGGATCGAGGCTACTCGGGAAAAACCAGTGGCAACCAGAGTGATGAAAATGCGCATCCACTATGCTGCCTCAGGAGACGCCTTTGCCGACATTGAGACCTGGAAGGACAAAGTATTATGCTAGCCTCCCCAAGTTCTCTGTCGAAGGTCTCGAAATTTATAAAAAGAGTAAGACTGTCTAAAAAATGCTTGATTGCTCCAGACTATAGTCTCTACGAACATGTGACAAGTCAGTGTCTGATTGGATCAGCTGAGGTAGTCGAGCGGGCTGAGTCGAGTACAGAGACAAAGTACATTGATGCCAGTGGTATCGTGTAGAGATAATGGTACTGATTGATACAGTACTAACCACTATCTTGTATTTGGTCCTCTGATGCCGATTGCATATTCAGAGTTAACAGATACTGGCTAACCTTTTTCAATTCCAGGCCAAAGATATAACAGAGTAAGTCACTTCGACAGAAATAACGCCCAGTGTTTTTCACAAATGTTCTCTGTCAACATGGTATTTCCATGGCTTACATTATCTGCGGTCGCTGTTAATAACTCGCAGCGTTGGTCTGTTCTCTTTAGTCATTGCACCCAATTTATCCTGTCTTTTATCTGCAAGACTGCGACAACAACAGCTTTCTGTATACACGCAACTCCAGTCCGTCTTCCACATTGCTCAGAAAGACATGTCCGAGCTCTAATGCTGTAACACCAATGAAGCCTGCTGATGCTAAGGTCTTTTGAGCCCAATTCAAAAGCGCAATGTACAAAAGCACCTGTTGAGGATTCTTGAGGCCAATGGCTTTAGATGTAAAGGCTTGGGTTATGATGGTGTGCTAGCAAGCAGGGTATACACTGTTTCTTACTCCAGGAATTAAACTAGCTAACGTTTTCCCCATAGCTGCAATAGGTGTGGGATGCTACCTACTTGGTACTGTAGTTTCAAGTACTTGTTCCGTGTTTTAAGATACCAAGGCGGTTCAGTATGGGGATGCGCTGTATTGTGAGAGCTCGAATAAAGGTACGACTGGTAATAAACAAGCAAACGCCATCTCACTGGACCAACTTGAGACCATTTTGTCTACCAATTAGTCTCAATCCAAAGTTCAGTGTGCGATAGAATATATTTCGGGCATGGTAGCGAGGATTGACGAGGCAGACGCTGCAGCTGTGGGTGGGCGCTACTACCACGGTACGGTATAGTGCATGGCGCAGGCGCCGAAGCGGCGGGAGATCGTCCAGGGCCCATCTGTCATCTCAGATCTGCCACATGTCACAGCGAAGATGTAGATGCAAATGTTTGACGGCTTGACAATGTTCCGATTGCAGCGACGCGACGGCTGAGATGCAGCATCTCATTTAGCGACGGCGCTGGCTTTGATGAGGTGCAGCAGGAGTCATGCGGCTACGACAGGGGTTCCAGGTCTGCTGTTTGGCAACCCGCCTCGATTCCCTTGACGATGCATGGCAAAGGTCGCGCAAAAGGGCGTCTCGCTCACAGGGCTAAGTGCAAATGCGGTGGGCAAGACTGTGGGCAAGGCACGATGCTCGAGGGTGTGGTCGCACGGAAAGGCCAGCCTTACAGTGCTTGACCTAGCCGATTCAGTGAGGCTTACGGCTAGCGCCCGTCTCCAGGAGCGAGATCATACGACTTGTCGAACCACCCCATCACACTGCCAGAGACGCACACAATCACAACCCCGGCCCAGTAGGACGATTTCTGCATGCGATTCCAGTAGCTGCTGTTCGGCCGTACACGCACTTCCCGTAGCGCAGCAAATCCCGGTGCTCACGAGTCCGATCTGCCGCCCGCATTCGCGTCGTGAGCCTGCGAAGGAGTGGCATGATTTCCATATTGTGCATGTCCAAGTAGTCGGTAAGAGAAACTCCTTCCTTCTCTGCCAAAGCCCATTCTCTGCATACACAACCCATCTTGTTGTTGTTGTTGCTGTTGTCGCAGCCAGCAGCCCGCCGCCCCAATGGCTTCTGACCCGTACGGCAGCCCCGACGATGGGCTGGAGTTGGAGCGAATCGCCGTGCGTGACGCAGTGCTTTTGCTAGCCTCTGCTCTCTGTGCTAACATGTTCGCGCACCTCAGGTCGGACCCTACTGCGTGTTTGACGACTTCAGACTCCCTCCCAGTCCCGCGCCCATCGATCCGCCTGTCCCCGACGAGGACCGGCACACGGCCAAGATGGAAGATCCTCTGCTCTCGAGCGACTTCCCCTTTGCCAGCATGCGCGCTCCGTGGCTCACCACCGCCGGCGACGACATGACGCTCACGGCTCCCGCTGACGACATGACCAACTGGAACGAGTGGATGCAGTACGATCCCGCCCAAGCGTCTCAGAACACCCAGAATGTCGACCCCAAGCCCGCGAATCCGCAGGGGCCTGCCGCATATCTCAGCCCCGATCAGCAAACCTCGCCCCATTCCCTCTCCCACCAACAGTCCCAACCGCTGCAGTCCAGCACCGTACCCACGACCGCTCCCATGTTTTCCCACGCACATGCTGTCCCCTTCACCTTTGGCCAGGCCGCCGACGTACCTCCGGCCTTTGACTTCAATGGCAATGCCATGAGCTCCCCGCTTACCGCTGACATGCAGCAACAAAACGCCTTTTATGCCTCTCACCAATGGCAGCAGCAACAGCAACAGCAACACCAGCAGCAACAACTAGCTGACAACGCTCTCTTCTCGCCCACGCAGTACGACCAGAACGGCTTCGTCGCACCACAACCACCAGCCTCGACGCCCAGTCTCCACCATAGCCCAAACTCTCTGAGCAACGGACGAGCCAGCTCAACCTCGTCGCATTCGTCACCAGAGCCTGTCACGACCAATGTACGAAAGAGGAAGTCACTGGCTGACTCCGAGGAGCTCGACGACGATGCGCCCTCAAGTAAGAAGGGAGGACCACCCAAGAAGACTGCACACAACATGATTGAGAAGCGCTATCGGACCAATCTCAACGACAAGATTGCTGCTCTTCGCGATAGTAAGTCACTCTTCAACCCGTCTCTCGACACTTGCGCTAATCCATGAGAAAGGTGTACCCAGTCTTCGCGTCATGTCACGGCCGAACGGTACCGAAGAAGACGATGACCCCGAGGATCTTGAAGGTCTCACACCCGCACACAAGCTCAACAAAGCCACTGTACTCTCCAAGGCCACAGAGTATATCCGACATCTGGAAAAGCGCAACAAACGTCTACAAGATGAGGTCAACACCTTGAAAGGACGGGTAGAGAGCTACGAAAAGATGGCCATATCGGGTCCCATAACCTTACATGGCACTGTGGGCACACCTGATGGCTCAAGATTCCATAAAGATCCTTTCACGCCCACACACGGCATGCCAATGTCGGGACCGCCACAAGGAATGATTCCAGTTCCTGACAACATAAGTGCTCTCCAGCGCGGTCTCCCACCACAACAGCACTATGCACCTGCATACCCGCCAGGATACGGCGGTCGCCCAGCAGTTGCCGCGCCCATGGTCAACGGCCGGCGCAATGGTGCCATGATGGGCAAGCTCATGGTCGGATCTCTCGCGGGCCTGATGATACTTGAAGGACTCGTAGAGCGGGAGCAGTCGCAAGAAGAGCCAGCTGGTCGTGGTCTCTTCGCTCTGCCCGTCAACCTCGTTAGCATTCTTGCTCCTCGCGTTTCTCTAGGCGTATCCACAGCTCAGATCCCCATGGCCAAGCTTCTTTTAGTCTTCTTTGCTTTCTTCTACCTTGCTGCACCATTGTTCGACTTCAGATCGAAACCGAAGAAGAAGTCACCTCCAGCTATCCTCTTGACACCCGCACCGTCATTGGCCTCACCTGTAGAAGTACGTCGCAAGGCATGGCTCACTGCAATTCAAACTGTCTGGGTTCCACAACACAATTTCATCTTAGAGCTTGCTGCCTTGGGCTTGAAAACACTTAAGCTCAGCATGCGTAGGCTTGTTGGCTGGGAGGGATATGCATATCTTACTGGCATTACCAAGGAACAAGAGGCAGCTCGTGTCAAAGCCTGGGAAATTGCCTTGGATGCTCAGCTTACAGGCGGCGACGCTGAGATCAGCAAGAGCCGTTTGGTACTTACCTTGATCGCCTCTGGCACCCTACCAGATACACCAGCAAGGCTCATGCTCAAGGCTTTGCATCTTCGAATCGTGCTTTGGGAACTTGGAAACGCAGGTCATGGCTCGTGGTGGTTACTCAACGACCTGAGCGCAAAACTGGCACGAAGCTACTGGAACATGGCGCGAAGCGAGCACCGTATTGCTACCAACATGTCGAAACAGAACAGCGAAGCTCAGCCGTTACCAGAACATCTCGCAGCACTCATTGAGAGGGAGTGCGACGATGTGCTTGTTCCTGCGGTTGTGCAGCGGGCATACAACCTGGCTTGGAATAAGCCAAGCGCAGAACAGACAGTCGTAGATACCTCCATGGATGCTGTTGTCGAGGACTTCGCCATCTGCTCGCCTTTGGATGCTCTTGCCGCCTGGTACTCTAGCCTTGTACTGAACAAAGGACTTGCTGCCACGCTTGGTGCGAAAAACAGCTCGTCCAAGGACAATGTGGTTACCGACCTAGCACTTGCTCTCCAAGCTGCCCCTCCCAATTCACAAGCTCAGCTACGTGCACTAGTTGCTCAAGCTGTTGTACTAGACGACGATCGCAACACTCGCATTGCAGCAGCAATGGAAGCTCTTCCTTCATCTCCCAAACCTGCAGATGCTGGCTTCATCAATATCGTCGGCAATGGCTTCGTCGCAATCGATGTGCGCAAAGCACTTACTTTGGCCAAGTGCCTCTCTCTGGCCGCCTCCTCAAATCCCGAAGCCCGCCGCCGCGCCATCTTCGTCGTCAACAACACGTATCTTCCCGAATGCACAACTACACTCCTCAGTTTTGTCGCTGGTCACAAAGTTCTCACGCAATTTATGGCTGACGAAAAATTGAAGAAGGAGACTAGCTGCGGTCTAGAGCGCACTGCTAGCTCCCTTCGCATGTGGATCGGTCACGACACTGGTAAGAGGAGCGGACTGAGCAACAAGGTTCGATGTAAGATTGTGAATAGCTGCCTTGATGCGAGCAAGACTTTAGTTGGATTGGGAGAGAAGAAGAAGAAAAAGGAGGAGTCGGATGTGGACGACGGCTACGTCAGTGCCAGTGTCAAGGACGATTGAAGGTTTCGCGTTTTATGATCTGTTATGCGATCGGGTTGGTCTTTGAATTGGGAATCGGGAATGGGACGCCATGGGATCCTCATATCTCACAGGCGTTTATATGGAGATATACACGGCATGGATATGCCTGACATACTGTTCATCATGTTCAAGAGGAATAGCGCATTCCGTCCTTTTACCGTTTTGTTGTTTCTTCATAAAGCTCGTATAGTGTAGAACACATGCTCTTAATGGCTTTATGCGATCGAACCTTGTTCGATGTTCTTCAAGTCCTCGTCCTCTCCATGTGACTTGATGGCAATGACTATGTATATTTGTAGGTACTAGTGTAGTGTATATATTCTTGAATACGACAGGACGCTAGCTTCGAGTGGCACTGTGAGCATGAATGTCTTCGTGCCGAACATAACAATGTTACAGGGCAAGGGATGTGGATGCAGATACTCGTGCATTTAGGTTGCTACATTTTTTTTTACAAGTTGCACGTGCGTTCATGTTCATATCTCTACATCATTGATTCCTGACGCAGCCAGAGGCCCTCAAAAACGTCACAATGAGTAGCACTGATGATCCATCCTTGGCTATAATGACATGTTCAATCTGTTGGAGAAAAGCCATGGAAAGAGATACAAGAACGGATCCTATTCCCAGCATACCGCAAATGAGCAACACAACCGCCTCTTAACACGCTGCTGATACCAGAGAATCCATCAATCAGTGAGGAGCCCTGTTATGATGGTTAGTGATAGTACAGAGGAAATGAAAAAGTAGTGGTGCATACCACAGCCGAATAATGTGCAGGCGAACCAGCGCTCGTACTCTTCGGCATCTCTCCTAATGCTCCGTCACATGGTCGCGCACTGAACACCAGGGTTCTGCGGTATCTTGTCAAACTTGGGAGAGATGCTGCATCTAGACTTCCTGATCTTTGTACATGGCTTGTTGGTAGTGTTTGCTTTGGTCTGAGCGCAGATACGAATGGACAAAAACCAAGTTCTTATGGCTTCAAGAGAGGTGGCTGATGCAAGGTCTTCTTCTGCATGTTTGGGTGATGGTAGATCGGAGAGCAAGTATGTGGGTTTCATGGCGCTCTTCACTAGGATGTTGAGAGTGCGGATGGCGAAACTGAAGATGATCATCTTGATGAGAAGGCAGACATCAGAGGGCTGAGCCAGCAGCATTGTGAGAATTTTGATCATTACGTTGCCGTCCTTGAGAGGTTGCGACTATGTCTTCGGACCTCGTCGTTTTGGAATCGCCAGGAATGTTCGGATGAAGGGTTGTGAATAGTCGAGTGT